>Ga0114962_10001147_pt1 | contig 23134 bp, 23 predicted proteins | sample C_130820_MF_Meta_FD_87017 | JGI IMG/M metagenome (GOLD analysis project Ga0114962, IMG submission 87017) | Freshwater microbial communities from Lake Croche, Canada to study carbon cycling - C_130820_MF_MetaG | ecosystem: Environmental > Aquatic > Freshwater > Lake | place: Lake Croche, Canada... | reverse complement strand
CTGATAACAGTTCCCAGTGTTGGAAGAGCAAAGTTACCAGTATCTTTGTTAAACGAAAAATTACAATCTGGTGAAGTAATGGCTCCACCAGCTGGCAATGTTAGCAAACCATCTGTGCCAAAGGTCCAACCGTGAGCAGTATCACCGTTGTAGGTATATATTAAAATATCTTTGTCAACAGCACCGTCTATAATAAATGCACCCGGTCCGTCAGAAGTGCCAAGAAAGGTGCCTTGTGGGAATGTTAGTCCACCATCATTATTAAAATGCCAAAGTTTCTGATCTGTATTATATTTTGTACCAATCCAAGCGCCGTCGCCGTCCACCCACATCCATGAATCTTCATCTTTACCTACTGGGCCTGCTGTAATACCAGCATAGTTACCTGCTACAGATTTTAATGTAGCACCGTTGATTGTACTTTGATCTGGTAATACAACAACGCCGCCATTGGTAACTTCCAGCACAAAGTGATTGTTAAGTGCTAGGTTAGCAGGTCTGTTGTACAGTTTGCTGGTAGTGATCTTTCCAGCATCTAATGTGTCAGTAAAACCACGACCAAAGTCTGTTACGGATAATCCGCCACCTGTACCACCAGTTACTGTAGCCCAACTTAATACTGTACCATTAGTGGTAAGATATTTTCCAGACTGCCCAGTTTGTGCGGGTAATGCTGTTCCACCGCCTGCACCTAGCAAACTATCAACGTCTGTTAGTTGATTAACGTCAAGTGGGATAGCGGGCTTGTTAGTTAAATCTAAATAACTGCCTGAAAATAGAGTAGGTCTATGAACTAGATCAAGATAGCTACCACTAAACAATGTTGGTCTGTTGGTTAATGACAGATAACTGCCGTTAAACAGAGTAGGTTTATTAGTTAAGTCTGTCCATGATCCTGAAAATGTGGTAAATCCAGCATCGTTATCCAGCTGACTTGTATGTGTTGGGATTGTGGGTTTATGTGATAACTGTCTATAATCGTTTGACGTTGCTACTGCTGATAGTACTGGTTTGTTAAGGATTGAACTAGGACCACTGGCAGCTGACCAGTCTGCTTGTACTGGATTGCCATTAGGGGTTGCTATTACTGCTCCGTCAACTGTTATTGCACCTTGAACATTAACCGACAGTAAACGATCACCAATGTGTACACCTTCGGAGCTTAGCCATAAGGCATGCCATGTGCGATCAACACCGCCTAGATCGTATAATCCGCTTGTTGCAGGTCTAACATTAGTCGCAATATTAAGCAGATCAAGCCCTACATAAAGCTCGCTAAAGTTGTCATTTATTTTGCCAAAAGCAACTCGTACAGTATCGCCATCTCTACCGTTAGGAGTGCCTAGATTAATCAGTTGTTTTGCCATTTTATAGTAGCCCCATGCTCGTTACTAGTATTTATTGCATCCGATAAATATAATACTATGCCAAAGTTAAGCCTTTACCGTCCAGAAAAAAGCAAAGATTACAAGTTCTTTGACCGCACTATCAATGAAATGTTTCAAGTAGGCGGAGTAGAAGTCCATGTACACAAGTACATCGGGCCCGTGGATCCCACTGATCCTTCAAAAGCACTGGGGGAGACAACTATTCAAGATGTGTTATTTTTAGAAAATCGTGATCGCAAATACGACCTAGACATCTACACACTTCGAGGACACTATCAAACACAGGACATTGACTTTAACCTAAGTCAGTTTGGCCTATTTTTAACCAATGACACAGTGTTCATGACTGTGCATATCAACAACTCAGTAGATTTGTTAGGTCGCAAAATCATGCCTGGTGATGTATTTGAGTTACCTAATTTACGTGAAGAGTACATACCTGATATCCACAATCTACGCAACTTTGCGGCAGCTATTAAAAAGTATTATGTGGTAGAAGAAATCAACCGTGCGGCAGAAGGCTTCTCAGCCACATGGTATCCACACCTGTATCGAGTCAAACTAAAACCCATCACAGCAAGTCAAGAGTTTGCTGACATTCTTAATCAGCCGGCAAATACAGATACCTATGCAGGTGCATTTGATCCAACTAAAACATATTATCCAGGACAAACTGTCATGTATAACGGACAAGTGTACACGGTAATTACGGCTGTTGGCTCACAAGGAACACAGTTGACGCCACCAGATCCCACAGCATGGGCACCCGACACACAAGATACTCTTGCTGATCTAATGAGCACTTACAATATATCATTGGAAGTCAATGCGGCTGTGATTGCAGAAGCAGAAAACGATGCTCCTCTAAGCGGATATGAAACCAGTCAGTACTATACACTGGCAGTAGATCCATTAACTGGTCGCAGTTTACTAAACACCGTTGACGACACAGTTGACAGTGTGTCTGATATTGATGGCAATGTTAGTAATATTAATGCACCTCCTGTTAGGGATGGCTACAAAGGTTATCTAATAGAAGACGGAAAACAGCCTAATGGTCCGTTAGCCAGTGATGCACAATTTGGTTTTGGCATACAGTTTCCATTTGGTCCTGTTAGAGGTGACACATTCCTACGCACAGACTACTTGCCCAATAGACTATTCTCATGGGACGGAAGCCGTTGGGTCAAACAGGAAGACAATGTCCGCATGACAATGACCAACACTGACACACGCCAGACTCTCAAGACCAGCTTTATCAACAATACTGCAATCAGTGGTATTGACAAGGCAGGTTGGGATACTCTTGTTGCTGGCCAGGCATTTGATCCTGCAAGCATTACCACACAATTTGCTGTCAATCCGTCAAATGTTGTTATTGTTACTAGCCTAGATTACAATGCTAACTTTAGAGTTGAAGCATGGTTAAACGAATCTAGTCAAGCACAAAATGTTACCAATCAAAATGTCAGCGGCAAGTTTGGATTTACTATTCCTGAAATAGTGGTGACAGGTACAAGAATACGTTACACAGTGTTTGCCAAATTTGTTGAGCAACGTCAAGCAGTCAGCAAAGCACTAAGAAAAATTAAACCTGAGGCGGATCTATAATGCAGTGGTTCTATGATGGACAAATCCGACGTTATGTTGGACAACTAATCCGCATGTTAAGCGGCTACAAATATCAAGATGGTACTGGCAAACAGATTGTTGTGCCTGTGTTATATGGTGACATGAGTCGACAGGTTGCTAGTATACTAAATTCCAACAGCGAAAACAAACTGCCCAGTGCTCCACGTATTGCTGTTTATATTAGCAATGTACAACTAGATCGAACACGGCTTGCAGATGCCACGCATATTAGCAAAGTGAATATTCGCGAGCGTGAAAAGATATATGATAACACTGGCGCATTTATTGGTTACAGTCAAAATCAAGGCAGCGGTTATACTGTAGAACGCCTAATGCCCACTCCCTACAAGTTAACAGTTAAAGCGGACATATGGTCAACCAATACTGACCAAAAACTACAGATCATGGAACAGATCATGATGATGTTTAATCCCAGTTTAGAAATACAGACCACAGATAACTATGTGGATTGGACCAGTTTGAGTGTGGTTGAACTTACTGACATTACATTTACCAGTCGACAAGTTCCGCAGGGCACAGAAAGTGAAATAGACATTGGCACATTGACATTAGAAACTCCTATCTGGATCAGTGCTCCTAGTAAAGTCAAACGTCTTGGCGTTATTCATGATATTGTAATGAATATTCATGACAACGAATACACATTTGAAACACAAGAAACTGTGACAATTGGTGGATTTAATATATTTGTGTTCAATGAGGGCGGCAACTACTACGCAGAGTTGTTGGACCCAAGTGCAATAATACAAGCATTACCGGACATTGGCGATACGCTGTGGAAAAAATACGGTAATGATCTTAACTGGCGCTTGTTGTTGGATCAGTTTACCAATTTCAAAGCAGGAAGTAGTCAGTTATTTTTAACACAGCCTAACGGCAACGAAGTTATAGGCACAGTGGCACTTAATCCTGTAAATGAAACTAGATTGAGTATTACATTTGATCGGGACACTTACAATACCAACACAGTTATTGCTGGCCCTGCACGTAATAGTGCCAACTGGGGCACTGTAGATGCTATTGTTAATCCTGAAACATACAATCCAGGAACTCCTGTACAAGGTCAACGTGTGTTGTTGTTGAATGATATTCCTGACAATACACCGGCATGGGCAAACTTTACAGCACCGGCAAACAGTATTGTAGAATTTGACGGTACAGCATGGACTAGATTGACCTTGCCCGAAGGCATAGTATATACCACAAACATCCGCACTGGCGTACAGTACAAGTACGAAGATCATGAGTGGATCCGTGCATTTGAAGGTGAGTACTCAAAAGGACAGTGGCGCTTAATTATATAAGATAATTACATACATGTCAGAACAGATTGTATGTAGTGGCGCACTTTTTTACGCTAAATCAACTCGTAGGTTTCTCCTGCTACAAAAAGCAGAGGGCAAACACGCGGGCACATGGGGCCTAGTTGGCGGCACTAACGTAGAAGGTGAGTCAGCATGGCAAGGTCTACAGAGAGAAGTTGTAGAAGAAATAGGCACCATGCCCGCCATCTTAAAAACAATCCCACTTGAAACTTTTGTCAGTAACGATACTGTGTTTAACTTTCACACATATTTGTGTGTTATAGACTCTGAGTTTATTCCTACACTAAGCAACGAACACAAAGGTTGGGCATGGTCCACACTAGATCATGCCCCAAAGCCTCTACACCAAGGCCTTAGAAATAGTTTTGGTAACAAAATAATTCGAACTAAACTGCAAACTGTATTTGACATCATTGAACTGATTTAGCCAGAGTTTGCTTGATGTGGTATAAAAACTGATATATAGTTACACATGATTATTGTTATTAAGGAGATTTTATGACAGAGTTTGTTCCGATTAGAGATCGTATTCTTGTAAAGAAAATTGAGGACGATCTTAGAACTAAATCTGGGCTAGTGCTTTCAGAAGATACTAAAGAACGTCCAACCAAAGGTACAGTTTTAGCTGTTGGTGATGGTGCAATGAATGACGATGGTAAACTATTACCTATGGTGATTCAAGTTGGTATGACTATCGTATATCCAAAATATGCAGGTCATCCTATTAAACTTGATAAAGAAGAATACTTGATTCTTGAAGAAAATGAGGTACTAGGTATCATAAAAGAAGGAGCTACAGATGGCAAAGATTAATTATAGAGTTGTAACATTTGGACAATCAGCAAGAGATCGGTTAGTTAAAGGTGTTAATATTCTAGGGGATGCAGTTAAAGTAACGTTGGGACCAAAAGGCCGCAACGTAGTTATTCAAAGACAGTTTGGGGCTCCTCATGTTACTAAAGACGGCGTTACTGTTGCTAAAGAAATCTTTTTAGAAGACAAGCTAGCTGATATCGGTGTACGCATGATTAAACAGGCTGCGTCACAGACTAGCGACGATATCGGTGATGGCACTACTACTGCTACAGTCTTAGCACAATCTATGATCCGTGAAGGATTAAAGTTTGTTACTGCTGGCATTAGTCCTATTAATCTAAAGCGCGGTATTGATAAAGCAGTAGCACTAGCCGTAGAAGAACTAGAAAAAGTAAGCAAAGATTGTTCTGATCCGTCTACTATTGCACAGGTTGCAACTATTAGTGCAAATAACGATCCAGAAATGGGGCAACTTATTGCTGACGCACTAGTTAAAGTAGGCAAGCACGGAGTAGTTACTGTAGAAAACGGAACTGGTCTTCGAGATGAGTTTGCTCAAGTAAATGGAATGATGTGGGAGCAGGGCTTTTTAAGCCCTTACTTTATTAATTCTGAAAAACAAAAATGTATTTTAGAAAATCCTTATATTTTAATCAGTGAGCGTCCAATCTTAAATATGAACGACTGTATGGAGATTTTAGAAAAGTTAGTACAGACTAAACGTCCATTTTTAATCATTGCAGAAAGCATCGAAGCCGATGTATTAGCAACACTAGTTATTAATAATGCTAACGGTGCTATTCAAACGTGTGCAGTACGCGGTCCTGAATGGAAGGGTAAACGTCGAGCACACTTAATTGAAGACCTTGCTATTCTAACAGGCGGAAAAGTTATTTCAGACACTACAGGCCGTCGTGTTGAAAGTGCAGAACTATCAGATTGTGGTCAAGCTAATAGAGTTGAAATTACTCAGCACTCGACTACAATTATTGGCGGTCACGGCGATAAAGAGTTGATCGCTCAACGTATTACAACTATACAAGAAAGTATTGACCAGTTAGAACTAGATGGATTGTTTGGTAAAGATGACCATCGTGAACGTATTGCTAACTTGTCAGGCGGTATTGGCGTAATTCGTGTTGGATCTGCTACAAAAGTTGAACGCGGTGAGAAAAAAGATCGCATTGACGACTCACTACATGCTACTAGAGCCGCAATTAAAGACGGTGTTTTGCCAGGTGGCGGAGTCGCATATATTAGAGTACGTGAAAAACTAAAACTTCTTAAAGGCGCAAACTCTGAGCAAGACGCCGGTATCCAAGTAGTACTTCGTGCAATGGAAGAACCTTTACGTCAAATCGCATTAAATGCCGGAGACAGTCCTGATGTTATTGTTAATAAGGTTACTGAAGGCAATGACGAATTTGGTTATGATGCCAGTGATAGTTCATTTGGAAATATGTTTGAGATTGGTATCATTGATCCAACAAATGTTGTTAAAACTGCGCTGATCAATGCATCAAGTATTGCTGGCCAGTTCTTACTTACTGATTGTGCAATATATGAAGATGAAGTAGAACAAGATTTAAGAATCATTGGTCCTAGTCCGTCCGCTGGTAATCCGTTACCAGATCAGTATACACAGTAATATACTATAGTCGTAAAAAAAGGCAGATATATTCTGCCTTTTTTATTGGTTAAGATCTTTTAAGGAGTAGTTGGCCAAATAGGATCCCATGGAAAACTAGGTTGCGTTGTAATATCGCGTAGGGATTGGCGATAGGCTGACCATGCAGATTTTACAGTATCTGAAAATCTTGCTTGTGCTGGAGCATTATCAGTCCAGTCACTTTCTAATAACAGTTGATTACGTTTAGCAATAACATCGGCTTCAACCTCGCTCTGCTCTTTGGGTTGAGTACGATATTCGCCTAGACCGTGTGTTAGTTCGCCGTATTCTCCGTTTTGTAATCTATTATACATATCTTTAGCAAAATCATTATTTGCATGTGGACTTGCATAAAATTCTGCAGGATTAGTGCATCCTTTAAATAAGATATTACACCAAACGGCTTCTACTCCAATAAGATAGCTCGCTTTTGTAACTTCTAATACATCGTCGTGTGTAAAAACTTTTGACATTTAAATCTCCTTAGCGTAGTGCTGGTTCTCTATTACATTTATTTATGCTTACGCGACTATTTATTTTTGTAGCCTAAACTTTGGCGGCCGTCAAACGCATACTCTGGATAAAAGTTTCCATCTTTATCTATATAATGAAAAAATGCCTGTACTTGATAACTATTTAAACCCGCATCAAATGGTTCACGCCAATGCTCTACTTCGCAGCCTCTATATACTATTAAATCGCCTGCATCTTGCGGTACTAGCACGTTATCGCCAACGTACATACCCCAACGATATGTTGGATCCACTTCTTTATAATCGAAGCCAAAGCAAATTGTAGTGCTTATTTCGCAACTTGGGCGGTCAAGGTGTTTTGCTAAAGACATGCCAGGACGATATACCCTGTAATAAGAGTAAGTTGGGCATAATGAAAGACCAGTATTTTGCTCCATATGCGATTGCAAGAAATATAACATAGTTTCCATTAGTGTATCACCGTATACTGCATGAGCATTTTCTACTTGAGCATGTGGTCCCAAATCTGGTTCAAACTCATGCTGTTCTTTTAGTAATGCATATTTTGTAATAACTTTACAAAGATTTAAAGGTACTAATCTTTTGAGATTTAGATATTTTTGTTCTTTGAATAGTGCAGGGTTGGTCATTTAAACGGTGCTCCTAAGTGCCATGATACTAAACTATATCGAGTTCCTTTAGTTACAGGCGTTACCTGATGATGAATATGGCTTGGAAATACTACAATAGATCCTTTTGGTCGTATTTCAGTGCAGGTATGGTATCTATCAGTCCTGTGTGGCCCAAGATCAAATCTAAGATTGCCGCCTGAGTATTCTTTAGGATCATTAAGGCTTAATGTAACACTTAGTTTCCTTATTTTTCCAACAAGTTTTGGATTACCTGTAGTGTTTAAATCTTCAGGTAATGTAGCACCGTACATATCTATATAATCAGTACCGTCTGGATTCTTACGAACATTGTCAACAGTGGGGTCAAACTGTCGATACGGAAACGGTGTTGAGTCAGTGTGCCAACCGTAAAACTGTCCAGGGCCGTACTTAGTAAACTGAAAATCTTCAGTATAATCCCAGTCAAAATTCCACTTGGCATTTTTATTAGCTTCGTGTACAAATGGCCATACTAAGTTATATAACTCAGGATTGCTTAAAAATGTAACATTAGAATCTCTAACATACGCAGAGTCATAATCTTGTTTTTTCTTTTTAAGGGCGGCAACAGATGATGAGTTTACTGGGATCGAACTATCATCTGTCTTTTGTTTCCATCCACCTGTTGTACCATTAGTTGCCGCAGATCCAAATTTTGCTTTTTGTTCAAGCATAGATGTTAGACCTATCTCAACTATTTGATCACATATAGTTGCAGGTATCGCGGCTTTAAAGAACCAATAGTTATACTCAAGTATCACTTAAACAATGCTCCGTGTACGTGTCCAATAATAACGTGCTTAACTCCTGAAGTAACAGGAGTTAATCTCCAAGGCATAAATGACGGGAATGTTAAACATGATCCGTGCTCGTTGGTTTTTGCATTACCTGCGTCTACATTTAAGAACTCAATATCTCCGCCAGTATAAGTTGATGGATCAGACAAGTTAATAATAAATGTTATCTTGCGTGATGGAGTGATTGGACTTAGTTCAATATGCCAGTTATAAAAGTCTTTTGTTGCATATTTAAAAACTTGCGGGAAATCTTGATCAATAATACCTAACAAGTTAAAGTCGTAAATGGTGTCATTTGCGCTTTTTGTTATCTCTCTAATATTCATAAAAGGGAAACCGTCAACATCGCCTCGAAGTTTTTGTCTTCGAGATGCATGAAACTTTGTATTGTCTCCAACAACTCCTACTGGTAGCCATAACTCTTCGATACAGCTATCAAGTATTTGATTACATTGTTCTGCTGATAAAAACTCTGTCATGTTGATTGATACAATCTCCAAATTTGCCACAGGGGAAGCTAAGTCGATATCGTTAGTAAAGCTAGTGTCTTGATTTGATAAATCTAAATTTTCAGTGGTCATTAAATACTCCGTTTAGAATGATTTTAACTACTTATCATCGAATATACAACTATTTGTAGAATATGGCGCTTCAGACTTGCAAGCAGGTACTTAAAATTAAGTTAAATATTTAACTTAAGAATACCAAGAATATGATAGATACAATGACCATTAAGCCAGTTACTCTTCACCAAGGTGAAAAAAATCATATTGAGAAGTTTATTATGAGTCCTAAGTTTCCATGGTTCTGGCAAAATAGTCAAACATTTGACACGCCCGAGTTTTTTAATAAACATTTGCCAGAATGGATTCAACCGTTGTTATCGCATTATAATGGCCCATTTTTAAGTCACACACTATTACGTAGAAGTGAAGATGCAAATGAGTCCCATATGGATCGTCCTGCAAGTGATTTTTCAATCTACTATGAATTTTTTATTGAGATATTCCATAGATTTATGATTGAGAATAATCTAAAATATTCTAAGATATTTAGAGCAAATTTAAATCTTAACTGGTACAATGGTATAGAACATACCGAGCCACACTTAGATCATCCGTGGCCGCATTGTAACTTTATTATGTATCTAAATACATGTAAAGATGGACAAACTATTATATGGCCTGAAGATTTTTCTGCTAGCTATATGGTACCATGTGAACAATATACTGCGGTAGCATTTCATCAGCAGTGGCATGCACATCGGTATCCTGAACCGGGAACTCGAAGAGTTGTATTTGTTGTAACATATATATAAAATAAGGAAGCACATGAAGATAGTTATTGTAGGCGGTGGTACCGCTGGTTGGGTTACTGCACTAATGATTAGTAAAAGACACCCGCATCATGAGATTGTTGTAATCGAGTCTAGTAAAATTGGGGTTGTTGGAGTCGGTGAAAGTACTACCGGACGTATGACCGACATCTTAATCAACCTAGTTCAAGACTTTGGATGTGATCATAATGAGTTTATTGCAGAGACAGGTGCAACTTTAAAATATGCTATCCGGCATAAAGGATGGACAACCGATATTGACCAAGCATATATTGGTCCAATTGACGGTTCTGCTACCAGAGATGCTATCCCTGATCCTTTATTTTCATGGGGACTAAATCGATTAAGTAATAGCGATCTAATTAATGTTGCTAAATGCGGCTATTGGATTGACAAGGGCTTGTCTAACTTTAATAAAAATACTGGTAGATTTGATTCGTATTCTCATGCCATGCATGTTGATGCGTTGCTTGTAGGAAAATATTTTAAGAAGATAACTTTAACAAGTGAAAAAGCTTCTCATATAGATGATGAAGTTGTTAGTGTTGCCTTAGACAGTCTTAACGGGTATATAAAATCAGTAACATTAAAAACTGAGCAAATAGTTGAAGGTGATTTTTTTATAGACTGCTCAGGATTTAATAAAGTATTAATGAAACATATGGCAAGTACATGGGTTAGCTATCAAAAAAACCTACCGTTAAATACCGGCTTGCCGTTTCAGCTGAAATATAAACCGGGAGAAATGCCCGAACCATATACTACAGCATGGGCACAAAAAAATGGCTGGATGTGGCAGATTCCCTTAATGGATCGAAAAGGTTGTGGTTATGTGTTTTGCGATGCCTTTACAACTGCTGATAAAGCACAAGAAGAAATTGAAACAATACTGGGTCAGCCAATAGAACCCATACGTACTATTAAGTTTGATGCAGGGCGTCAAGAAAGTGCGTGGGTTAAAAACTGTCTAGCTATTGGTTTAAGTAGTGCATTTTTAGAACCATTAGAAGCTACTAGTATTCATTCTACTATTGTTCAAGCTCATAATTTTGTATTTGAATATTTAAAAAATGATATAACAGATACTATAAACGAAGGATCAAGACGCAGGTATAATCAGCGTACTAGAGAACTATATGATGATGTTAAGGATTTCCTAGTAATGCATTATATGGGAGGGCGTCGAGACAGTGAATTTTGGCGCATGATTAATACTGGTATTACTAAAACTCCATATGTTGAAGAGTTGTTATTGATGGCAAAAACTAAAGTGCCTAGTGCAAACGATTTTCCTAACTATCCAGGAAGTGCAGGGTGGCCATTATATAGTTACGTTATGGCTGGATTAAACTTACTTAATGCTAAATCTGGTGATAAAGATTTAGATATGGTACTACCAGGCAAAGGCGTACTACGAGATTTAGCCACTGAGCATTACTATGGCCTACAAGATCAATGGGCTAGTGAAGGACATCAATGTATGTCATATAACGAGTTCATTACCTATTTTAGAAATATAAGATATAAAAATGGCTTCTCAGATATTAAATATTAAAGATGAAATTATGATTATTGAAAACATTATTCCGGTAATGTTTCAAGATAACATAATAGACAGAGTACAAGGAGAAAATCACTTTCCGTGGTTCCTATTACATCGAATAGGTCATCCTGATCATTTTGGTCCAGGAACAACTCCGCAGTATGTTGATACTAATATTACTGATGATGTCGGATTCTTTCATATGGCGTTTGACGGCAATGCTACTTCAGTACATTTTGATTTCTTTAGAGCAATACTTGATTTCTTTAGTGAGAAAACAGGGATACAAGTAACACGATTGCTTAGAGTACGATTACGATATACTCATAAAGGTATAGAACATACAGATTCTAAGTATGCGGCACCCCATGTTGATTTTAATACAGGCAGTCCTTACAGCACACTAGTATATTATGTTGATAATAGTGATGGTGATACTATAATATTTGATAAAATTTTTAATCCGCAAGAAGAAATATACAACCCTGTATTTGCAGAACCACTGCCTGAGCTATTAAGAGTTACTCCTAAAAAAGGTGTTGGTTTATTTTTTAACGGGCACAGATACCATGCTGGCAACTTTCCTGTAAACTATAGTTCTAGGATTGTTATTAACTTTGATTTTGAGACTCTATGATTCATCCATTTGAAAACTATCTAGTGTGTCGAGATGACTATCTTAACAATCCTCAGGCAGCAATTGATCTAGCAGGCCGATTAGAATATAAACATGCAAAAGTATATCCGGGTAAACGAACAGATAATCTAATGGCTAGTGATGATATAGAAGTTAGAGAGTTTGGTAAATGGTTTGCTAATCGATTAAGCTACAATGTGTTCCCAGGTATCAGTATGTATGAAATAAATGTATCATTTCACATCAATGAAGTATATGATCATCCTGAACTTAACACAGGGTGGATACATAACGACATTGGAAACTTAGCAGGATTAGTATATCTAACACCGGGCGAATCTAACTTTGATGCTGGGACATCAATGTTTAATGGGTATGCTGAAGAACTCCCTGACGATGCTGAGGCTAGAAGAAAGTTTCATTTTACAGGAGAAGTGACTTCCGAATACCTCGCAGGATTTAACAGAAATCAAACTCAGTTTAAAGAAACCATTCGCATCGGCAATCAGTATAACAGATTAATAGCGTATGATTCTAAAATATTTCATAGGCCAAATAGCTTTATAACTAGTACAGGGGCACCAAGATTAACTTTGTTATTCTTTATTTCTAAATTTAACTACGAGCAACAATCATGAAAAAACTAGATAAAATATCCGTTGTTGGAGGAGGTACGGCAGGATTTGTTGCTGCCTTAATTTTAAAAATGCGATTCCCAAACTGCGAAGTTGAGGTTATTCGTTCTAAACGTATAGGCATTATTGGTGTCGGTGAAGGTAGCACCGAGCACTGGAATGAGTTCATGCAATATATTGGAGTGTCTGCTCAGACAGTTATCCAACAATGCGATGCTACATTTAAGTCCGGTATCATGTTTAAAGGTTGGGGTACTGCCGATTATCTGCATAGTATTGGTCCAGAAAATGATATGAAAAATGGCCAGTATCCTACTATCTACGGTAAATTATTATCATCTAATGCTCCTAATAAGTTTTTTAATCCTCCATTAACTTGGGAAAATAGAGTATTTGCAGATAGACTAGAACCAGGGGCTCCTCCCCCTTATAATCAATATCATTTTAATACAAATAAACTTAATGAGTTTCTTACTAAAGTTGCTAAGTTTAGAAAGATCAAAGTTATTGACGACGAAATACTCAATGTGGAGTTTAACGAGGATGGAGAGATTGATCAGCTTGTTGGTGAAGAAGGCAAATACAACGCAGATTTTTATATAGATAGTACAGGATTTAGTAAGCTACTAATATCTAAGATGGGAGCCAAATGGCAATCGTACAGCGAATATCTTAAAATGAAAGCTGCCATTGTATTTCCTATGGAAGATACTGAAGAATATAATATGTGGACCGTTGCACAAGCAATGGACTATGGCTGGATGTTTAAAATACCAGTGTGGGGACGTAGCGGCAATGGGTATATATTTGACAGCGATTATATTACTCACGAACAAGCAAAGGCAGAAGTTGAAAAGTTTCTAGGACATGAAGTAAATGTTGCTAAAGAACTTAGATTTGATCCAGGTGCGTTAGATCGAGTATGGATTAAAAACTGTTGTGCTATAGGACTGAGTGCCAGTTTTGTTGAGCCGTTGGAAGCTACTAGTATAGGTACAAGTATTCAGCAGGCATTTTTATTAATGCATCGTTTACCTAACTATGATGACAAAACTATAGAAAAATATAATAAAGATGTATCTGACATTTTAACTAATATCAGAGATTTTGTTATACTGCACTATATTACAAAGAAGGATAATACAGATTTTTGGAAAGATGTTGCAAAGATAAAACTGCCAGATAGTCTTGCTGAAAATTTATCAAAGTGGCGTAAGAATTTACCTATAGCTGATGATTTTAGGGGTGCTACTGATTATAAACTATTTAGTGAAGCACACTTTTTACATATTCTTACAGGTCTTAAATTGTTTGATTTGGAGCAGATTAAAAATGAATATGAAATGATGAGTGTGCAGACTAAAGAAGCTGCCGAAAACTATCTACGAGAGTCTAGAACTTTTGAAAAAATGCGTCCTAGTGTTGGGCACAAAGAGTTTATACAACGTATTAGAAACTCGAAGAATCCTACTTAAAGTTTAATGCTAGAGATATTCGCTTGTCAACGTTTGTTCCAGGCTCAACTAAGTGTCTAAGATAGGATCTAAATATTAACAGCATTCCAGTAACGGGTGTATAACCTGTTCTAGTATAACTGAGTGTATTTTTCTCAGCAATAGACTTTAAAGGCATCATATCTGGTTCTTTAGGGTCTTCAAATACTATCTTGCCCGAACCTTCAGGTGCTGAAATATAATAAACTGCACTAAAAATATTTCCATTATGCGTATGAAACTCTTGAAAATCTTTATTTGTAGCTATGTTAATCCAAGAATAGCTATTAGTATATGTGCCGGTACATCCGTGCATTTGTGCAAAGTTATTAACGTGCCCTGTTATTACTTCAATAACAGAATCCATCATAATATCTTTACTTAGATCATGTGTGCCATGTGTATTATAAGTACCACCTACCCAATCAGATCCGCCTTGCGGCGTAGAGTTTTGTAGTGCTATACAATGCTTGATTAGTTTGTCATTATCTTCTTTACTAATTATTTGATCTTCTCTGTATACCGTAACAGGAAACCACATTTCAATCTTTGCCATCACGGTCCGCCCATATGTTAAACGAAATAGCAATTCTATTTTCATTAGATAAGTTTTTACCAACTGAATGCTGTAACCAAGATTCAAACATAATCATTTCTCCTTTAACTGGAGTATAACTAACATGATTAAAATTATAGTCATTTTCTTCATGCTTAATACGATCAAAAAATGTAGTAGTTACCCTACGTGCTTCTAAGGGATTATGAAACATCAAATTGCCGCAGTCTGGCGAAGTTTGCAAATATATAACTCCACTAGTTAACGCACCATAATGGTCATGCCTTACAAAATAAGAGTTTGGCTGATTGTATTGTAGCCACGACGTTATTTCTATAAAACAGTTCTCTTTTCTAAATCCTAATATTTCAAAAAACTCGCGGGTCTTTTCATTAATAACATTTAATAAAGCACGATCGTTAAGATTTCCTAAAAAATTTTTATCTTTATAAAATGTAGTCAATAACTCACCAGGTGCAGCCGGTTCTGTAAATCCTGTAGACTCAACAAACTCATTTACTAACCTTAACGAGTTATCAATGATCGCTTCGTCAATAACACAAGTAACTATTGGGATAGGAAATGCATGTTTTTTGATCATATTGGATCCAAATTAATATTAATAATAACTCTACGACTAGAGTTAATAGGATTACTAGCTGTATGATATTGCAATCCGTCAATCCATACTAATCTATTTGCCTTAGGACTAATACGTGCTTCTGTAGTAAATCTATCATATCCGATGCCTACTTGACCCGGTATTGGGGTAAACCATTGATCAAATACTCTAGTATCACCGTCACTATCGTTTATATAATATATTAGCGAATGATGCGGGTAATAATAGTCAACGTGCGGTAAGTTATAGTTGTCTTCAGTAAACCCTATCTTAGGAGTTTTCATACTGGCCCTAGCTCTTATTAGCTGTTTATCTGTAAACCCTAGTTGTGCTAACTGGTTAAAAAACTCAGTAAAGTATTCAAATGTAAAACTTAACGCTTTTACATCTCTGTCAAACATTATATGATTAAAACCGTCAGTCTCTTTTGCTAGCGGGTCTATAATAGGATTATGATTTGGGGGTAACGATACTTGATCAATATAAAACCAAGGAAACTCGTGATGCATTATTCTTTCTTGTAACTCTTTAAATGCTAGTTCTGGTAAAAAGTCGTCTATTATTTTCATAGTTCAATATTTAGTAACCGCCGTAAGCAGATAGGATAAGTATTGATATGAAAATCACAAATATAACTATTGTTGGCGGTGGTACAAGTGCATGGCTTGCGGCAGCGTACCTGCATCATAATAATCCAAACATAGAAATAACAGTCATTGATAAAGAAGTTGGAAATCCTATTGGGGTTGGCGAAGCGACTTTGCTAAGTTTTAAACCATTTATGGAAGAATGTGGATTTCCGCTTGATGAATGGATCAGCGAAATAGATGCTGGATTTAAGTCTGGTATACTATTCACAAACTGGCGGCACGAGGGCGATGATATTTGGCATCCTTTCCTTAAAGGTAATAGACAACTATCTACTACTGTTAGACTCTGGGATCTATGGAGTCAAAATCAGGAACTTGATTTTAAAAAATATGCTATGGCAGTATACGAGTCTTCATTAGTTCATAATACTGTTGATTTAACTAAACCTGAAATATATGGTTATCATATAGATTGTGGTAAGCTCATAGTATACATACAAGAAAAATTAAAAACTAAAATTAATATAATCCGATCTGAAGTAGTTACCGTTGTAGCAGATGAATCAGATCACGTTAGTAGACTAGAGTTGATTGACGGAACTATTATAGAAAGTGATTTGTATATAGATTGTACAGGTTTTAAACAAGTGCTGAGAACTCCAAAGCATCGTAAAGACTTATCTGATAGATTGTTCGTTAATACTGCGGTAGTATGTCAAGTGCCATATGAGGATAGAACTACTGAGTTTAAACCATATGCTGTATGTGATGCAACTGACCACGGCTGGTTATGGAAAATTGGAGTCTCTTCAAGGATTGGCAGCGGTATGATCTTTAATAGAAATATTACTAGCATAGACGAGGCCAAAGATTATTTTACTGCGTATTGGAAAGGTCGAATCTCTAAAGATAAAATAAGAGTAATCGACTGGGATCCGTTTTATGTACAAGATCAATGGAGTGGCAATGTTGTTAATATCGGATTAAGTGCTGGGTTTGTTGAGCCTCTTGAAAGTACTGGAATAGGTCTAATAACTATTGGAGTCACTAGATTGCATAATGCTATTCAAGAAAGACATGTTAGCTTATTAGAAAAAGAAAAGTTTAATCTAACAATGAGTATATTATTTGAAGATTGTGTTGATTTTGTTAGTGCTCATTATGCTAACAATAATAGAACTAGTAAATTTTGGCAATTTGTTAAAGACACTTATACTACATCAGATCGAATGCTTCATCAAATTGCTGAGTTGGCGGACCCGCAGGTGAGCGTTCCGTATGACGGGAAATATGATTATATGTTTACTGGGGCAAACTGGTCTTTATTGTTGATGCAACTAGGTTATACTGTTGGGCAACGAAATACTAATCTAAGTAAAGATACTGCATTAGATTTGATAATTGGAAACTATGTAGAGCATGAAAAACATCGGCATGTTTGGAGTAGGCACCATAGTACTGAGATAGATAGAATATCAGAACTCACTAATACATTAAAAAATATATGAAAACAGTAAATTGGTCATTTGTTACTAGCAGTGGGTGGTATGTAGATCACCCAGAGTGTGTTAAACCGTTGTTGCCAGAAGACTACAATCCTTTTTCTTCGTTGTCTAAACACATGATTGCTGAGAGAAAGGGTATAGTGTTTATGAAATGTCCTGCACACACTGATTTTTTAAAAAATACCTTTATATTTCATGCGCCCTTTGATATTACAATAAACATTGATGTTGATAGCAAAACAGGTAACGGTAAAATATTTTGCGATAATCTAAGTCAAGAAGTCTTTGATACTATTATTGACACTAGATTCTTGTTTGATGACAATAGAGGAATAAGTGAATACCCCTTATTAGGTATTGATTGGTTGTTAACATTTCAATCTGATGAGTCAACTATGATTCAACTGTTACCTGCATTTTTTCATTACAACGATTTTACTGAAAAGACAACTATTATTCCTGGAGAATTTGATATTAGTAAATGGACGAGATCAGTTGAGATAGCATTTGAAGTTAAAACTCCAAAGGCCAAGATCGAAATTAAAAAAGGTGATGCCTTAGCATATTTTAAGTTTTATTCTACTGAGCAGATTAAACTAGTAGAACAACCTAATCCATGGGATGATGCAAAAATATGTTGTGATATTAGATTAGCTGATACAAACAGACCTTTAAAAGAAAGATATGCTGCCTTAGAAAAAGCAAAGGCAACTGAATGCCCTTATAAACCATGAATATAGACTTTTTTAATTTTCCTAATCTAGGTGTATTGAAATCAAAACTAACTGACGACGAACTAGCTCCTATATGGGATGAAGTTGCACGGATAGAACAAGACTTTTCTTTAGCAACTCCTCACAACGATAAACTAGTTGGTAATATTAAACGAGAGTTTAAATTAGCTGACTCCCAGATGCATTTAAATAATCTTATTATTAATCGTGTAGCAGAGTATGATAAAAAATATGATTTTGTAGCTTCTAACTGGATATTGACAAAAGACTTACCTTTGATGGTTATTGATCCATGGGTTAACTTTATGGCAAAGCATGAGTTTAATCCTCCACATAATCATACTGGAATGTTAAGTTTTGTTATTTGGTTAAAAATACCGTACAACATTGAGACTGAAAGAAAGTTTTCTCCAGGAGCTAATAGCTTACAACCAATGGCTGGTACGTTTAGTTTTCATTATACTAATATTCTAGGAAAATTAAACAGCTGGATCATACCTGCTGACAATACATATGAAAATACAATGTTATTGTTTCCAAGTGAATTAAGTCATAGTGTGGCTCCATTTTACACTAGTGACGAATATAGAATAAGCATTGCTGGCAATCTAAGGTTTCAAGTATGAGTAATCAAGTGAAAAATATTGTAATAGTGGGAGGAGGTAGCGCAGGATGGATTGTTGCGGCTAGTTTGATTACACAGCTTACTGGTATAAACGTTACTGTAATCGAAAGTGCTAATATTCCCACTGTAGGCGTTGGTGAAAGTACCGTTGGCGGTATACGTGCGTGGTTAAGAATGGTAGGCATTCGTGATGATGATTTTATGAAGGCTGCTGATGCTAGTTATAAAATGGCTATAAAGTTTAATAACTTTTATAGAAAAGACAGCGGAGCATGGTACTATCCGTTTGGTAATGCATTTCTAAATAACACCGCACACGGTCGAGATGACTGGTTCATAAAGAAAGCACTATACCCAGATACGCCATCTGTAGACTATGTTAACTGTTATTATCCGCAGATGGCAATGGTTAATGCTAATACGTTAACTACTGCTAATAGTGGTAATCTTGATAACTTTGATTTTTATAATGATACGGCATTTCATTTTGATGCGGCCAAGCTAGGTGCATGGTTAAGAGATTATCATTGTGTGCCTAAAGGTGTAACTCATATATCAGACGAAGTAGAAACTGCTTTAGTAGATGATAATGGTATTAAAGAACTTATCTTAAAATCTGGACAACATGTCACTGCTGATTTATTTGTAGATTGTACAGGGTTTAAATCATTGCTGTTAGGTGAAACGTTAAAAGTTCCGTTTAAGAGTTATGAACATATATTACCTAATAATAGAGCATGGGCCACTAGAGTTCCATATACCAACAAAGAACAGCAACTTGATCTAGTAACTGATTGTACTGCATTAGACAATGGATGGGTTTGGAATATTCCATTATGGAGTCGTATAGGTACTGGTTATGTATATAGTGACAAGTATATCAGTCCCGAAAAAGCCAAGGACGACTTTATCAGCTATTTAGAAAGTAAAGGACTAGACCTAACAGGGTGTGAGTTTCGTGATGTTAAAATGCGTGTCGGTATGCACGAAAAACTGTGGGTTAAAAATGTAGTAGCAGTAGGGCTCAGTGCGGCATTTATTGAGCCTCTTGAAAGTACCGGATTATTAACTACTCACGACTTTGCAAGAACATTATGTAATGTACTACTTAGAGGAAGAGTTAGCCAGTGGGATCGAGATGAGTTCAATCTAAAATGTGAAGACGAGTTTAACTATTGGGTACAGTTTGTCAGTATGCACTACGCACTAAGTCACCGAGACGATAGTGAATATTGGAAAGATATTGGTCGTAAATCGTACGTTGATCTAATGCCCGTTGTTAATCGGTTACAAACACAAGGTCTATATCAACAGACATTATATCAAAAAAACTTTGTAAAGTTTTTTCAAGACGATCCAGGAGTCAACTGTTTAGCGGCTGGAATGAACTGGAATGCCAACGACTTAACTACACTTAAGAATATATTTCCTGTTGGTGTAGATATCAAAGATGAGTTTGCCGTAGTTTTCAACAACTTAGAAACTCGTAAACAAAAATGGAAAAAGGCTGTGGAAACAGCCCCTTCTCTATATCAGTATCTTAAAGATAATATCTATAAAGATTAATACTTAACAACTACAATGCCAGTTCCGCCGTCTGCGCCATGTTGTCCGCCACCTGCACCGCCACCTGTATTAGCTCCGCCGTGTCCACCTCGTGCTGTTGGCTGACCTGCTTGCCCTTCATTAAGTGCGTTGCCTCCGCCTGAACTGTTTTTAATAGTGCCGCCGTACGGGCCACCGTGATGATGACTGCCGCCTCCTCCGCCACCAATACCACCGTCAGCAAATCCCCAGCCCAAATGTCCGCCTCCTCCGCCACCACCACCGTAGTACAAAACTCCGCCTAATATGTCGCTTGCTCGGCCAGGACCACCAGTAATCTGATTACTTCTAAATGCTCCTCGATAGTTTTGACGACCATCCGGAGCACTTGCACCCGGACCACCAGCGCCACCGCCACCACCGCCTTGGTGTGTATTTTCAGTATCTACGTTAAAGCGTAGACCTGATCCACCTGGATAACCTTCGCCGGCTGCTCCAAATCCGCCAGTACTACGTGTACGACTATCAATACCGTCACCGGTATTAGATCCGCCACCACCTGATGCTCCACTGCGGCCAGCGGTAACCGTGCCGATAGTGCCAGGACTTGAATGTGTCCAAGAACCACCACCACCGCCACCTTGAGCAGTAATAGTTGAGAACGTTGAGTTACCACCGTTTGGTCCAGCAACTTGTGGACTACGACCAGCGCCGCCTGCGCCAACTGTTCCGCTAATACCAACACCGTTGCTGACTGGAAAGTTTCTGTTAAACTGAACGCTTCCACCACCACCACCGCCGGCCCAATCATATCCGCTTGAGCCACCACCACCCACTACTAGTACCTGTACAGTGCCGCTAAATGCTGGGGTAAATGTAAATGCGCCTGTAGTTGTAAATGTATGTACTATGCCGCCACCTGGAATATAACTAATAGTTCCGCCAGTACCTGCAATACCTGCACTATACCCAGTAACTGGTCTCCATGCTGAACCATCATAAAACTCTAATGAACCGGATGCTCCGCCTGTGGATGGATTACCGGGTGTAGTTGTATTGTATCGTAGTTTAGATAGTCCTGCGGCTGTACTAACACTTTGCGTTGGCAAAGTGATAGAACTAGTGTCATTAATTGTTGTGTTTTTTAAGATTGCCATTTATTTTTCTCTTTTAATATCTAACAATAACAATGCCAGATCCACCGCCGCCGGCTGCTCCGTATGCACCACCACCACCTGCACCTGTATTTGCACCGCCGGATCCACCGTGATAGTGACTTGATCCTTCTCCGCCTGTACCTAATGCGAAGCCGCCGCCGCGGCCGTTTCCGTGTAGTCCGCCTGTTGAATTTTCTCTAGGGCCGCCATGATGCATAGTTGATCCGCCGCCGCCACCAATACCACCCGAGTTAGCAACAATAGTGTTGCCTTGGTGAATAGCACCTGCGCCGCCACCACCCCAATATAGAGTATACCCTAAAATATCATTTGAAGCGCCTGGGCCGCCGTTTGCGTTTAGGCCTTGGTGCGGATCATCTTCTGAACTAAATCCAGTGCCGCCTGCTCCACCACCACCACCTGCTTTGTGACTGTCTTCTGAAAATCTATTGTATCTGATACCCGAGCCGCCTGGGAATCCTTGTCCTTGTACACCACGTCCACCAAAGTTTGTGTTACGACTATCGTTAGGTCCAGTGTGAGTATTTGATCCTGCTCCTGAAGATGATGTACAACCGCCTCCACCTGAACCACCCGGACGTGCCGCATAGCCATCCCACGATCCACCGCCGCCACCACCTGTGGCTGTGATAGTTCCAAATACTGAGTTTGAGCCCGGATTTGAACTCTGTGCATATGCTGCCGGTGCGCCACCGCCATCACCAACTGTTACACTAATACCTGTTCCTGAACTAACTGGATATGCTCTGTTATAGATCATTCCACCAGCGCCACCACCTGCACCTAAGTGGCCACCACCTGATCCACCACCACCAATAATCAGCACTTCAACTGTGCCGCTAAACGCAGGGGTAAATGTTGCCGCACCTACAGAGGTAAACATATGTACTACACCGTTCACACGATTGTTATTGTTTGGAACCGAGTACATAACAGTGCCGCCAGTGCCTATAGCATTGCTAAGACCAGTGATTGGTCTCCAACCTGCTGAGTCATAAAACTCTAATCTGCTGTTGTCAGAATTTACACGCATCATTCCTGCAGCCGGAGTTGGGCGATTGGCCGTAGTTCCTGCAGCCATTTGTAAAGAACCAGTGTCGCTGAATGTTGTACTTTTTAAGATTGCCATTTATATTCTCTTTAATATCTTACGATGACCATGCCAGAGCCGCCAGTTACGCCACCGCCACCACCTGCTCCACCGCCACCACCTGTATTTGTAGCGCCACTTCCGCCACCGTTGCCGTGCGTTCCGTTATTAGTGGCATTTCCGCCGGCATTGGTCCACGTTTGGCCTCCGCCGTATCCGCTAGATTTTGCCAATGGCTGGCTAGGATAATAGT
>Ga0114962_10001145_pt1 | contig 23142 bp, 22 predicted proteins | sample C_130820_MF_Meta_FD_87017 | JGI IMG/M metagenome (GOLD analysis project Ga0114962, IMG submission 87017) | Freshwater microbial communities from Lake Croche, Canada to study carbon cycling - C_130820_MF_MetaG | ecosystem: Environmental > Aquatic > Freshwater > Lake | place: Lake Croche, Canada... | reverse complement strand
GGCCTAGTCGCCATTGTGGTCTTCTTCCATTACCTCAGCCTCAGAGAACATCGCCACAGGCCTCAGCGCTCGCGGCACGAAACCCACCATGCCCTAGGGAGCGCGCGGCGGACCATCTACGAACTTTCAGCCCTTTTCAGTCTTGATTCCGCTGCAAGCGGATTTGTTGGCACGTCGCTGCTCGTGCTCTGGCTCCATCTTCGCTTTGCCCTGTCTCCCGCTGCCACCGGAATACTGTTCTTTACTGCGGGGATCTTGGGAGCGGCTTCACAATTCCTCGCCGGACCACTCGCTAAGCGCATTGGTCTCGTGCGCACGATGGCTTATACCCATCTCCCTGCCAATGGCTTGCTCGTCCTCGCAGCACTTGCGCCACATGCTGGTCTCGCCATTACGGCTCTACTCCTTCGCGCCCTCTTTGCGCAGATGGATGTCCCCGCACGTCAAAGTTTTGTCATGGCGGTAGTTGAGCCCGAACACCGCGCAGCCGCTGCCAGCGTCACTAATGTTCCCCGCTCACTCGCTGCGGCCATGACGCCACTCCTGGCGGGCTGGATGCTTAGCAAAAGCAGCTTCGGCTGGCCCTTGGTTGCCGCCGGCCTCATAAAAATCGCCTACGACCTCGTACTCCTCTTCGCCTTTCGAAGGCTTCCCGAAATTGCTGGCGCTCAGAGGCAGAGGCGCAACGAGCCTGAGGCCTAGGCTCGCGCCATGCTTGCCGATCTCAGCCCTCATCTTGGTGCCCTTGATCTGTTCTTCGTCTTTTGCGCAGGACTCCTTGGGGGAATCTTCAATGGGGTTGCAGGTGGCGGAACTTTGGCCACCTTCCCGGCATTGCTAGCGGTTGGGTTCTCCCCCATCACCGCCAACATCACCTCATCTATAGGTATCGTCTTCTCCTACGTGGGTGGAGTCAGGAACTTCGCTGGAGAAATCCGCGAGCATCACCAAAAGCTCCGCAGCCTCATGCTCGTCATGGTGATCGGCTCGATCAGCGGTTCAATCTTGCTCCTGACGACGCCATCACAAAGCTTTCGGGATCTCGCACCCTGGCTCGTGGCCTTTGCAACGCTCCTCTACTGCTGTCAACCATTTCTCGCTGGCCATCTCCACCGTTCATCGTCGCCAGCAACGAGAACCTTGCTCCTGCAAGCAGGGTGCTTTCTGCTCTCCATCTATGGCGGTTATTTCGCTGCCGGCATGGGCATCATGCTGCTCGCGCTATTTGGTATCACCATGGTCATAGATCAGCATGGGCAAACCGCAATGCGAACCGCTGTTTCACTCTTCGTGAATGCCATAGCCACGATCATTTTCATTTTCTGGGCTCGCTACAGCCTGAGCGCTGCTGGCCTCGTGGCAATGGGTGCCTTGATCGGAGGATTTATCGGTGCTGGTGCCGCACGTCGCCTACCGCGTACGTGGTTCCGTGCAGCCGTGATTGCCCTTGGCACCATAACCAGTCTGCGACTTTTTCTCGGTTGAGCGGTTGCTCACTCCGAGATCCGCGGGCTATCTGCGGCCGAGAATATTCAACAAGGCCATGTACACCATGACCAGTGAAACAGTGATGGAAAGCGCGGCAAACCATTCGCCTTCTTCGCTCACCCCGGCCTTTTGCGCCTGGTCAACATAAGCAAAGTCGACGAAAAGATCCATGACTGCCACAACCAAGTAGAGGTAGCCGAAAATAATCAGTCCTGAACCTGCACTGGAGGTAAAGGGAAGTTGCAAGCCGAACATGGAAGCAAGCATCATCGCCAAAAGTCCCAAGCCCGCAATCATTGTTGCCTTCAAAAAAGCAGGACCTACCTTGATCAGGCCACTGCGATAGGCAATCAGGACGCCGATAAAGACCACTGAGGTTCCGATGATGGCCATGGGAACCACAGCCTGGTTGCCTGCACCGGCGTAGTAGCTACTCATCGAGCCCAGGGCAATGCCCTCAAAGACCGAGAAGGCTGGAGCCAAGAACTTTGCGCGGCGGGGTGAGAACATGCCCCCGAGTGCACAACCAAGAGCAGCAAAGATCGAAATGAAGATTACGCCTGGTCCAGGCTTAAGCAGCGCTGAAACCACACCAGCCGCCATCGTGATTCCCACCAAAATGGCAACCTTGTTATAGACCTCAAGGGCCTGGAAGGGTCGGGCATCACTGACGGTAGGAAGGCCCTCTTTCGCAATGGAATTTGGACCAAACTCCGTTACCAGCCTCTGGTAGTTACTCCGAGATCCAACTGAACCATTCGATTGCGTTGTTGCCGCCATGCTTGGTCTCCTTAAGGGCTCGGTTTAAGAATACTGGCTAGGGGCTCAAATTGGGGGCAGGAGAGAAGTTGGGCTGGGCCTGGCATAGGTTGGCCTTATGTTCTCCGCGTTCATCACCCTGGTGACCGTCTTCGCGGTGGTCTATGCCGTCAATCTCTTACCGGCCTTTGGTCCACCCACCTGGTTGCTCCTGGTGCTCTTCCACCTGCACTGGGGAGTCGGAGTGCCCTGGCTCGTGATGGTCGGCGTCATGGCAAGCTCCCTTGGTCGTCTCTGCCTGGCCCTGGGAGCGAGACGTCTGGGCCAGCGGCTCCCCGACCGCTACCTCGCTCGCCTCAAACATGCTCGTACGCGTTTGATGGGCCACAAGGGAGGCTCGGCTGCTGCCCTCGGACTTTTTTCCATTTCCCCATTGCCCTCGGCGCAACTCTTTCTTGCCGCAGGCTTGCTCAATCTTGAGTTAGTCCCCATCACGGCGGCCTTCATTGTCGGCAGGCTAGTGAGCTACTCCCTCTACCTCTCCTTGGCCACCATTGCCGAGCACTCTCTGGGTAGTGCTGTGGGCAAGACCTTCGGTTCGCCCCTAGCCATAGCAATCCAGGTGCTCTTCTTGCTAGCAGTGCTAGCCCTGCCCCTCATCGACTGGGAAGCCTTGAGTCAGCGGCGCAGCGATCGCAAACTCAACGCAGCTTCAGTTGCCCCAACACATGAGGCTCCACCGGAACCAGGCGAGGCGTCCCTCGAAAATTAAATGCCTCTAGCGCGCTGACATCAAAGCCAGCTTCACTCAGGGCAAGCTCAGTCTCACGGTTGCAATGACAGCCACCCGCAATTTTGCTCCAGGGATAATCAACGCGGTCTTGATATCGGCGACGAGATGAGTCCTTCGCCGCAACGTGTTCGTAGATGCAGAGCAGGCCACCGGGCTTCAGCACGCGCTTGGCCTCGCTGAGCGCTCGCTTCTGGTCGCCTACCGAGCAGAGCACGAGAGAAAAGACCACGGCATCGGCCGATGCCGCTTCGGCGGGAATATCGTATGCCGAAGCATCAAGAACAGTAATTTTCTCGCCCCAGGCTTGGGCACAGCGTTCAGCTTCATGACGAAGGTAGGGCTCGGGCTCAAGAGCAAGAACCCTTTCAACCTTTTCTGGGTAATGGGAGAAATTCATTCCCGACCCAGCACCAACCTCAACCACAAAGCCCTCGAGGCCTGCGAGCAGCGCCCCTCGGTGTTCGCACTGACCAGGCTCCATCGCCTTGGCCAGTTTGGTATAGAGACGGGCGAATACTGGGTGATGGAACTCGCGTTTTGCCCCAGCCATGGCTCTCTCCTTCTTTCGCTTCCAGCACCGTAGTGTGAATTCCGCTTTCGGGAGCGAAGCCTGCGAATATAGAGGGATGTTCTCTAATCGCGTGACCGAGCTCTTAGGTATTTCCATTCCCATCGTCCAAGCCCCCATGGGATGGATCGCTCGCAGTCCGCTGGCCTCAGCAGTCTGCAATGCCGGCGCCATGGGCATCATCGAGACCTCCTCGGGGGAATTGGACAATGTCCGCGCCGAGATCGCCGCAATGTCAGGGCTCACCGATAAACCCTTTGGCGTCAATATCGCTCAAGCCTTTGTCGCTGACCCCGAACTGGTGGTGCAGTTTGTAATCGACCAGGGTGTCAAATTCGTCACCACCTCGGCGGGTAGTCCTATGAAGCACACAAAGACCTTGAAGGAAGCCGGCCTCACGGTCTTCCACGTGGTGCCCACCCTTGCCGCAGCTCATAAGGCCGCGGAAGCTGGGGTCGACGGCCTCATCGTCGAAGGCCTAGAAGGTGGTGGCTTCAAGAACCCTCGAGGGGTAAGCACCATGGTGCTCTTACCCATGGTGGCTCAAGCTATTGATCTCCCCATCATCGCAGCTGGTGGCATCGTCGATGGTGCATCAATGGCTGCAGCCTTCGCCCTCGGCGCAGAAGGCGTACAACTCGGCACGGCCATGGTGGCGAGCAAAGAATCTCCCGTTCATGAAGCCTGGAAGCAGGCCATCGTGCGTGCAGACGACAGTTCGACCGTCATGCTCAATACACATAGTTCCCCCGCCCTCAGGGCGCTTCGCACAGAACGCACGAATGCGCTGGAGTTCGACCGTGAAGCCAACGCAATGGCGGCCTTTGGCAACCCTCGAGACTTTTATTTCAATGGCGAGTTAGAAACTGGCATTGCCCTCACGGGACAAGTGGCAAGTCGCATCGACGCCATCCTTCCCGTAGCTGAAATCATTGAGCGTTGTGCGACCGGCTGTCTCGAGACCATCGCCAAACTCGCTGCGGCTTACCCAACGGCCTAATTCACGCAGGACGAGCAGCGGCCAGGAACGGCAAGGTGGTGTACGTCCACGATGAAGCCATGACCTTTCTTGGCGCTCGCAAGAAGACCATCAAAGAGTTCATCATCAGCACGAAAACTCAAGCCGCAGGACTCACAGACAAAGTGCGCATGCGAGACTGCAACCAGTTGGTAGGTGCTTGCGCCATGACTGAGGTGGGCATGGGCCACGATGCCATAGCCCTGGAGATCTTCAAGCGCCCTATACACCGTTGATAGGTGGACCTCGGGTGCTCGCTCGCTCACCAACACGGCGAGTTGCTCCGCACTTAGGTGCTCGTCAGTAGCGCAGAGGGCCTCAATCAGGGCTCGGCGAGCACTGGTCAGTCGGCCACCGGCCGCGCGTAGCGCTGCTACCTCGCCTTCAAGGCTTCCCCTTAGGTGCTCCATCCTCCTGAGGTTAGGCCCAGATGGGAACTCTGCGCAGTTGCGAAACATTCGCATCTGGCTAGGATCGCCCTGTGACCATTGTCGAAGCCGTGAAGCGCAGCAGCGCCAAGCTCAGTAGCCGAGAGCAGGCCAGCTTGGCCGGCATGGCTGCCTTCATCCTCTTTCTCTTTGTCGCTGGCTCACTCCTCCTCGCTGCTGCGGTGCCCCAGCACTATCGCGTCAGTCGCACCGAGGTTTTTGGCTTTGGCACAGGCGTGCTGGCACTAACCCTGGGCATGCGCCATGCCTTTGATGCCGACCATATTGCGAGCATCGATAACACCACGAGGAAGATGATGGCCGAGGGTCGCCGACCGCTCAGTGTCGGATTCTTTTTTTCCTTAGGGCATGCATCGGTCGTCTTTGTGCTCACCATCTTGCTGAGCCTCGGAATGCGTTCGCTCAATATTCAAGTGAGTAATGCAAATTCCGGTCTCCACCAGGTCACCAGTCTCCTGGGGACTCTGGTGTCGGGAAGTTTTCTTTATCTCATAGCGGCCTTAAACCTGCTCGTCTTACTCGGCATCACGCGCAGCTTTCGCGCCATGCGAACTGGCCGCTATGACGAAGCGGAGCTCGAAGAAATGCTCAATAAGCGGGGCTTCATGAACCGCTTCCTCGGTTCCTTCGCCAAGCGCGTAGATGAACCGTGGAAGATGTATCCCTTGGGGATCCTCTTTGGTCTGGGTTTCGACACCGCCACGGAGATTGGCCTGCTGGTGCTCTCAGGGAGTGCCATTGTCGGCGGCTTACCACTCTGGGCAGTGCTCGCCCTCCCGCTGCTCTTCGCTGCCGGCATGTGTCTGCTCGACACGATTGACGGTTGTTTCATGAACTTCGCCTACGAGTGGGCCTTTGCCCAGCCAGTGCGCAAGCTCTATTACAACCTCGTCATCACCGTGCTGTCTATCGCTGTGGCCTTTTTGATCGGGAGTGCTGAATTGCTCTCTTTGATCAGTACGAGGCTGAATCTCCATGGAAGCTTCTGGGACAGCGTGGGCAGCTTCAATCTCAATCATGCAGGCTTTGCTATCGCTGCTCTCTTCGTCTTCACCTGGCTTGTTGCCTTATGGGTGTGGCGAGTTGGCAACTTTGAAGATCGCTACGGTGTCGACCACGGAGCGCTTCCCCTTGCCGACTCCTAGTAGCGACTCCTCAATTCACGTCAGCATCCATCTCAGCCCTGGCGCGAAGCAAGGAGCAGTGGGGGGCCGTCATGGCGATGACGAAGCGCCTTTACTGCGGGTCAAGGTGAGCGCCAGAGCTGTCGACGGCGCAGCCAACGATGCTGCCACCGAGGCCCTCGCAAAGGCCTTTGGCTTAGGCAAGCAAAACGTGAAGCTTCGTGCAGGTAAGCGCTCGCGCACCAAACACTTTGAAATTATCGGAGGAAGCGCTGAGCGCTTGCGCGAACTGCTCGGCTCTAGCGAGGAGCGCTCAAGCTGAAGTCACTGGGCTTGGGTTCCTTGGTCCAAGTCCAGAAATCAATATTGCGCCAAGGCGACAGGATGTACACCTCACCATCTTCGTTTTGATACCAACTCGACTTGATGGAGGGGTGAGTCCAAATCATTCTTGAGAGTTCATCGCGAAGCTTTTCGTTATAGAGATCATGCGCATCCTGAGTTACTTCGATGCTTCCACCACCCTGAGCTTCCAAGAGTTGCAGACAGCCAATGATGTAGCGCATTTCGCATTCGGAGTTCAAGATCAAACTCCCACCGTGGGCGAGATTGGTGCCTGGGCCATAGAGGCAGAAGAGATTGGGGAAATTCGGCGTGACGATGCCGTAGAGCGCTGTTGGCTTTATCCCCCACTGCTCGGACAGCAAGGTCCCATCTCGGCCCTTGATCTCCATGGGCCAGAGAAACTTATTCGCCTGAAAGCCAGTGGCATAAATGATGATGTCGAAATCATGTTGGCGACCATCGCTCGTGACGATTCCTTTCTCGTTGATTTCTTGGATGCCCGTGGTCTCGAGTTCCACGTGTTCGCGACGCAGGGCGGAAAGCCAACTGCCATTGTCTTGAAGGGTCCGCTTGCCGAGGCAGACATAGTCAGGGACGACCTTTGCAGCGAGTTCTTCGTCGCCTTCCACCTGGGAAAGGATCCACTCGGTGAACATCTGGCGAGCCGCATCATTGAGCTCATTGGTGGCGCGCTCGGGATGTGGCCACTCAGGATCTATGCGCATCGCTTCAAGGCCACCATCAAAACTCGGCCAAAAGATCAAGAAGCGATACCAGCGACCGTAGTGAGGGAGATGACGCATGGCCCAAGAAACCCCGGCGCCCACGGCATCGTGGTAACTGGGGTTAGGGAACATCCAGGGTGCGGAACGTTGGAAAACGGTGAGTTGAGCAAGCTCATCAGCAATTGTGGGAACGATCTGGAATGCGCTGGCCCCGCTTCCCACAACCGCTACGCGCTTGCCCTTCAGGTCTATTCCTTCATGCCAGGCAGCCGAGTGCATGGACTCACCCTTGAAGCGATCAAGCCCGTCTATGGCGGGCAACTTGGGTCGATTGAGTTGGCCAACAGCACTGACGATGGCAGCCACGTTCACGACCTCTTCACCATCGGGAGTCTGCAAGCAGGCCTGCCAAGTCTGGCTAGTTTCATCCCAACTAGCGCTGAGCATTTCCGTAGAGAAGCTGGTCTTGTCCAAGATCCCCGCCTCTTGTGCACATCCTTGGAGGTAGGCCCGGAGTTCGGGAGCGGTGGCAAAGAAGGCTGACCAGTCGTCATTGGGCGCAAAGGAGTAGCAGTAGAAGTGATTGCCTACGTCCACCCGACAACCCGGATAGCGGTTCTCGAACCAGGTACCTCCCGCTCCCTCGTTCTTCTCCACGATGCGAAAGGGGAAGCCAGCCTGGGAAAGACGTATCCCCGCCAAGATGCCGGACATGCCGGCACCGACCACCAGCACGGGCAGTCCTTCACGCACGGATGCCGGCACAGCCGGGTTTGGATGGGGCTGGCGGTGATCGATGCCGTCAAGTTCGAGTTCTTCCAACATCATTTCGAGGTAGGCGGGATCCACGGGCGTGGCAACCAAGAATTCCATGATCTCGTGAACGATCTCTGGACTCGGCGGAGCTGGCAGTTCACCATCGCCATCCCTAAAGGCCACGATGGCTTGAAGCGCTGCGGCACGAATGCTGGCGAGCGACGCTGGCTCCATGAAACCTTGCACTTCATTGAGGTAGATACCCAATGGTCGCAACTCGCCGCGGATCCAGGAAGGGTCGCCGGTCAACGAGACCATGGAGGCCATCAGCGTAGGGACACTCAAGTCCTCGAGGTAGCTCGCGATGGCGGCATCGTCATCCGAGAAGGGCTCACCCGCAAATCGACTTCTCTTTCCCATGGCGCTCCCTCCTCGCGTCCACCGACGGTAGTGCAAGCAGGATCTACCCACAGGCCTGACCTAGGCTCTGGACATGGCAGAGCTGGGAAATGAAGAACTCGTACTCACCATGGAGGGCACGGTGGCCACAATCTGGCTAAACCGTCCAGCCAAACGCAATGCGGTGACCTTCACGATGTGGGAGATGATTCCCCGCCTGCTTGAAGAGGTCACCGCCAACGAGGAAGCTCGCGTCCTGGTGGTTCGCGGTGCCGGAGATCACTTCAGTGGTGGCGCCGATATTGCTCAACTTCAGACTCAGCTCGTCGACACCACATCATCAGGTGGTTTTCGCGAAATAAATGGCGTGGCTGAAGACGCGCTTGCCCGCTTTGCGCTTCCCACCATCGCCTACATCACGGGCTTTTGCGTCGGCAGCGGGTGCCAGATTGCCGTGGCCTGTGACCTGCGCATCGCTGATAGCAGCTCCCGCTTTGGCATCACCCCAGCCAAACTCGGCATTACCTATCCCTCCTTTGCCGTCGAACGAACCGTTGCTCTCATGGGAGCCTCGGCAGCCAAGCATCTGCTCTTGAGTGGAGAATTGATTGATGCGCAGCGTGCGCTTCGCGTTGGCTTGATTGACGAAGTCCTTGAGCCTGAGCTAGCAGTAGCTCGTCTCGATGAGCTCACCGCCACCTTGGCTTCACGTTCCCTCATGACCCAACGTGCTGGGAAAGAAATGGTCGCAGATGTCGTGGAATTCGGCGCCGTGCGTGAGGAAACAGCCAAGCGCTGGGAGCATGAGGCCAGTACTGGCCCGGATGTCAGTGAAGGCGTCGCAGCCTTTCTCGAGCGACGAGACCCTCAGTTCACCTGGCGCAAGCCTGCTCAGTCCTAGCTGGCCTTCCGCGCCACTAAGGAATATTCCAGGGGAAGTCTTGGGGATCCTTCGGGCATCGTGAAACGATGAAAAGCCTCATCTGCGGGAATCAAGAAGGGCCAAAACTTGCAGCAGATGGAGTCATATTCGGCGAAGGACTGCATCTCCAGTCCGGCGCCAAGCAATGCGGTGATCACCTCGGCGATGGGATGGGGCCACTCGCTGACGGGACTGGGCGCAAAGTTTGCACTCGGATCGGCATAGGAGTCGCTCCAATCTTCCCGCCAAGGATTGCCATCGCCGAAATAACTTTCGGTGATTTTCAGATCCTCTCCAGCCAAGAGATTGGTAAAGGGATGAAACTCAGTCAGACAAAGTCGCCCGCCTGGTCGCAGGAGATCAGCAACGACCTTTGCCCAGGAGTCAAGGTCAGGTAGCCAGCAGATAGCGCCAAGCCCGGTGTAGACGATGTCGTAGTCAGCCTGGAGATGCTCTTTCGCTTGGTAAACCTCAGCTTCTACGAAACGAGCATCGAGCCCCGCTAGTTCAGCAATCTCGCGGGCTTTATGAATGGCTGCTGGCGAGAAATCAAGACCAGTAACGCGGGCGCCAAGGCGAGCCCAGCTCAGGCTGTCGAGTCCAAAGTGACATTGCAGATGGACGAGGTCAAGACCAGAAACATCGCCTAATAAGGCTGGCTCGTAGGGCTCAAGGGTGGACCGCCCTGCGAGAAATCCCTGCAGGTCATAAAAATCGCTCTTGGCATGCACTGCTACGCGAGCATCCCAAGAGGCCAGGTTTTCCCTGAGCCACTGTTCTTTTTCATTTTCCACGGCTTGAGCCTAAGCCCAGTAAGCAATCAGTGCCCATCCACCACCAAATCTTGAACTCAGTTATAGCGTTAGCGATGAGCTTCGCACCCTGCGGAGTCAAGAACCTTGGGAGGTTCAACATGGGACGCAAACTCTCAGCCGAAGCACTCGGCACTGCAGTATTGGTCTTCTTCGCCTGTGGCGTGGCCACGCTGACCTTTGGGAAGCATTTTGACTTTGGCAACACGCTTGTTGGTCATATGACTTCAGCGGGTATCGCCACGACAGCGCTGGCTTTCGGCCTCGTGCTCACGGCTCTGGCCTATGCCATCGGTCCGATCTCTGGTTGCCACGTCAATCCGGCGGTCACCATGGGTGCCCTCGTTGCTGGTCGCATGAAGATCCAAGAGGCAGTTGGCTACTGGGTGGCCCAGTTTGTTGGAGGCATCGCCGGCGCGCTCGCGCTCTGGGCTGTCTTTGCTCGCTCACCTCACTACGAACTCAAGCACACTGGTCTAGGTGCTGATGGCTATGGGATGCAGTCGGCAGTGCGCATTTCGATGACTGGCGCGTTTCTGGTGGAGGTCATCTTGACCGCGACCTTTGTCTTCGTCATCTTGAGCGTCACCTCCAAGATTGCCAACGCTGGGCTTGCTGGCCTCGCGATTGGTCTCAGCCTTACGGTGGTCCACCTCATTGGTATCCCGCTGACAGGAACCAGCGTCAACCCAGCACGAAGCTTCGGACCAGCACTGGTCATCGGCGGAACTGCCCTCAGCCAGGTATGGCTCTTCATCGTTGCCCCCTTGGTCGGAGGTGCTCTCGCAGCCCTCGTTCACCGCTTCTTGTTTGCTCAAGATGGGGCCGCGGCCTAAGCCCAAAAGCTTTTAGCCCCTGGGCTAGCAAAGTGCCGGTTTCCCTCGGGAGACCGGCACTTTGTCCTTCTGGGACTGTGAAACGATAGGGGGATGGCACAACATCCACGCTACGGAATCACCATCCCCTTCGATGGGGTCAGCCTCCCTGAGCACAAGGACTGGTATCACCGTCTTGCCGACCTCGGCTACAGCGACGTCTGGTCAGCTGAAACTGACGGCGCAGACGGTTTCACGCCTTTGGCCTTAGCCGCTGCCTGGGAGCCACGCCTCAATCTCGGGATTGCCGTCGCACCGGCTTACACCCGTGGACCGGCGCTACTGGCCCAAACGGTGGCGAGCATCGCCGAAGCCGCACCCGGTCGCTTCACCTTTGGTTTGGGTTCGAGTTCCAACGTCATTGTGGAGAAGTGGAATGCCGTTGCCTTTGAGAGGCCTTATTACAAAGTCCGCGACACTCTGGCTTTTCTTAAACTTGCACTATCAGGAGAGAAGGTCGATCAGGACTTCGACACCTTTTCCGTTAAGGGTTTCAAACTGGCCAGAGTTCCAGAGATTGCGCCAACCGTTTTGTTAGCCGCCTTGCGGCCAGGCATGCTCAAGCTGGCAGGAAGTATGGCCGATGGGGCCATTTTGAACTGGCTCTCAGCGGAAGATGTGCGCAAAGCCGTAGCCGAGGTGGATACCTACTCCGAGATCGCCGCACGTATCTTTGTCGTCCCCAGCGAGGACGCAGACTTCGCACGCATGGTGGGTCGCCGCATGATTACCGCCTATCTGAATGTCCCCGTCTATGCCGAGTACCACCGTTGGCTAGGACGTGGAGATGCCTTGGCGGGTATGTGGGATGCCTGGGCAGCCGGAGATCGCAAGCAGGCTCTCGCGGAAATTCCCGATCACGTCGTTGACGAACTCATCGTGCATGGATCACTCCAAAGTTGTCGCGAACACGTGCAGCGTTATGTAGACAATGGGGTCACCATCCCCGCTATCGCCGTCGTCAATCCCTTCGGAACTCCAGAAGACCTCATCGGCATTGTCGAGGGTCTCGCACCTCAGGCTTGATGCACCGTGACTCCTCACAAAGACGAACGGCTCGAAGGATGGCGCGGTCTCATTGACCGATCCTTGGACACAGCCATTGTCCCTGGATTTGGCCGCTTAGGACCCCTCCTGCGAAGGCGCCTTTCCGACTGGGAGGCAGCTGTCGCTGCCGCAGGCAGGAAGATCGTCATCACCGGAGCCACCTCTGGTCTGGGGCTCGCTGCGGCTCAACAGCTCGCTTCGGCTGGAGCGAGCCTGGTCCTGGTCGGCCGCAGCGAGCAAAAACTCGCCGAAGCCCACAAACTGGTCTCCTCCTACGCGGAGGGTGGAGAAGTCGAAACCATGCACTGCGACATGGGAGACCTCGATCAGGTGCGCACGCTTGCCAGCCAACTCAAGGCTGCTGGGCCTCTCGATGTCCTCATTCATAACGCTGGCGCCCTTGATGCGGACTACCAACTCGCGCCCCAGGGTCATGAGCTCACCATCACGGTTCATCTCATTGCGCCCTATCTGCTCACCGAACTGCTCCGTCCCGCATTGACCGCAGCCAAGGCTCCCCGGGTGATCACCGTCACTTCGGGAGGCATGTATTCAGAAGCCTTCAATCTCAAGAAACTCGAAATGCGGCCAGATAACTATCGAGGCACGGTCGCTTATGCCAGAGCGAAAAGGGCTCAGGTCGTACTCACCAAGGCCTGGCAACAACGCGCGGGGACCTCCATAGACTTTCACCTCATGCATCCCGGATGGGCTGATTCTCCAGGAATGGAGCGCGCCCTTCCCACCTTTCACCGCCTCTTGGGTTGGAACAACCGCTCCACCGATGACGGCGCCGACACCATCACCTGGTTAGCTGGACGGCCTGACCATGAGCCGCGTGGTGGGCAACTCTGGCTCGATCGCCAAGCACGACCGATCTTTAAGATCCCCAAGACCAAGGTCAGTGATGCTGAGTTGGCCAAGCAGGGAGAGGCCCTTATGGCGTGGCTTGCTGAGGTCAGTGGGCAGGTATCGCCTCCCTTCGCAAATTGACCTAGACCATAGGGATGGCTTTCCCCCCTATTGATGAGATCGCCCATCAGGTCAGAAGCGGCCAACGCAGCGCGCGTTCCTTTGCCGAAGAGTCCCTTGAACTCATCGCGAGCAAGAACCCACAGGTCAATGCTTTTGTAGCCCTTGATCCCGAGCGCTCACTGGCCCAAGCATCAGCGGTCGATGAATTAGTAGCCGAAGGCGTAGATCCAGGACCATTGGCTGGTGTGCCTCTTGGCGTAAAGGACCTTGAAGACGCCGCGGGTTTTGTCACCACAGAAGGCAGCCCACTCAATGAGCATGCTCCAGCTGCCCTCCATGACTCACTCCTCGTTGCCCGTCTGCGTCGGGCCGGATGTGTAGTTATCGGCAAGACCAACACGCCCCCCTATGGCTGGACGGCACGCACGGACAACGCGCTCTTTGGCCTCACCCGCAACCCTTGGAACCTTGACCATCACGCCGGGGGATCCTCGGGCGGAAGTGCCGCAGCGGTGAGCTCGGGCATGCTCCCGCTGGCCACCGCCAGCGATGGCGGCGGCTCAATTCGCATTCCCGCTTCTATCTGTGGCCTTCCGGGCTTTAAGGCTTCCTTTGGCAGAGTCCCTAACGGTGGTGCCGAAGCGCCGGGTTGGTTAGCTCTTTCGAGCAAGGGCATCTTGGCGCGCAGCGTGAGGGAAACCGCTCTAGCCACCGAGATCATCGTTGGTCCCGATCCCAGTGATCTCGCCTCCCTGCCTCGTCCTGAAGCTTCTTGGTTGAGCGCGGTAGAAGATCCCCACACGCCAGCCAAGGTGGCTTGGTCACCCAGCCTCGGCTACGCCGAAGCCGATAGCGAAGTCCTCGACGCCTGCCTTCGCGCGCTAGAGCTCCTTGAAGCCAGTGGCGTCGAAGTGGTCGAGATCAAAGGACCCTTCGATCACGATCCGGTTATGGAATGGCTCACCATTGTCAACACCTGTTTGGCCCGCTCGACACTCGATCTACGTGAGCACCCCCGCTACACGGAACTCGATCAAGGTCTGCGCAATTTTATTGCCATGGGTGATGAGGTGTCAGGGACGCAACTCGTTGAAGCCCTGGATGCCAGTCATCACGCCAATCTGCAACTGGTGGAGCTCTTCAGTGAATTCCGCCTGCTCATCTCCCCCACCCTTGCCTCACTGCCTCCGGCTGTGGCTGACGGCTCAGAAGGCATAGTGAACGGCCAGCGCAGTGCGAGTTGGGTTGGATTTACCTATCCCTTTAACCTCACCAAGTCTCCGGCGATGTCTATTCCCGTCGGTCTCTCAAGCAGTGGCTTACCCATAGGCATGCAGTTGATTGGACCCCAACATGGCGACCTCGTGGTGCTTCGCGCAGCGGCTGCACTTGAGGCCATGTTGCAATTCAAATTGACTCCCGAAGCCCGATAAAGTCAGAGGCGTGACCAGCGCAGCAGGCGAAGATAGGGAACGCATTGCTGCTCTCACTGCCCGCTTGAACGACCCTGAGCTCTATCGCAGTTCACCTTTTGCGGTCTATCAACAACTGCGCGAAGAGGCCTGCGTGGCCTGGTGTGAAGACCCCGGCTACTGGGTGCTCACCGGGCATGCTGAAGTTGTTGCCGTCGGGATAGATCCCGAGCGCTTTTGTTCTTCGTCTGGCATCCTCGTCCAAGAGATTGGTAACAGCTACGACAGCCCGCCAACCATGATGCATACCGACCCTCCGGCGCACACCCGCTATCGCCGGCTGGTTCAGCCTTCATTTAAACCTTCATCGGTTCGCAGTCTCGAGGATGCTGTGCGGGCCATGGCCGTGACGCTCATCGATGAAATCCAAGCCGATGAGCCCATTGACATCGTCGAGGCCCTATCCGTGCCTTACCCCTTGCAGGTCATCTGCGAACTCCTCGGCACTGATGCGCAGCAGTGGCGGACCTTCTATCGCTGGAGTGAGGCAGCCATACCCGGAACCGAAGGGGTGAGCGAAGAAGAGCGCTCAGCCGCACAGATGGAAATGTGGAGCTATCTCCATGGACTTGCGGTCGATAGACGAGAGCAGCCCCGCGAGGACGTTATTTCTCAGATCGCCACAGCCACCATCGATGGCGAACAACTCGAAGATTACGAAGTCGCGATGTTTCTCATCCAATTACTCGTGGCCGGAAATGAAACCACACGTAATCTGATTTCGACTGGACTCGTGGCCCTTGCGCAAGCTCCCCAGGAGTGGGCGCGACTCAGGGCAGATCGCTCGCTCATCCCTAGCGCGGTGGAAGAGCTCCTGCGCTACAGCTCTCCCGTGGTCTCCTTCATGAGGACGGCCACCCGAGACACCGAACTCGCCGGCCAAGCCATTAAGGCGGGAGACCCCGTTCTCATGGTTTATGCGGCGGCCAATCGCGATCCCTCGGTCTTTGGCAACGACGCAGAGAGCCTTCGCGTGGATCGCGACCCCAATCCCCACCTTGCCCTTGGCTTCGGTACACATTTCTGCCTTGGCGCAGTACTCGCCAGGCTGGAAGCCAGAGTCGTTCTTGAGGAACTCGTGAATCGATTTGCCACGATTGAAGTTGCAGGCGTTATCGAGCGAAGCCCGAGTTCCATCATTGCTGGCATCACCAAGGCCCAGCTGAAATTTTTGGCCTAAGCCTCAGCTGCGGCCAACATCTCCAGCGCATCAGCAAATTGGCGCTTAGCTGCCTCGGTCCGCGTGGGGATGTGATCGGTGGGAATCTCGTGGGCTTCGTAGCCCTTGAGCGCTGAGCGCGCCACAGTTTGGCGATGCACCTCATCAGGCCCGTCGTAGATGCGAGCAGCGCGCGCTGCGCGATACATCGCTTCGAGAGGCATGTCCGAGGAATAACCAAGTGATCCGTGCACCTGAAGCGAGCGGTCAATCACGTTGTAGAGCACCTGCGCTCCGTAGTACTTGATCATGGCGATCTCGACACGGGCAGCTGACGCTCCCACCTGATCCATCTTCCAGGCTGCCTGCAAGGTCATCAAACGCGCTGCATGCATCTCAGCCATCGAATCGGCAATCCAGTTCTGCACGGTTTGCTTTTCGGCGAGCACTGACTTGTGGGTGTAGCGCGACACGGCGCGCTCACACATCATCTCAAAGGCCCGACGGCTCTGTCCGAGCCAGCGCATGCAGTGATGGATACGACCGGGTCCAAGACGGGCTTGGGCCAACTGGAAGCCCGCGCCTTCGACCCCCACGAGGTTCCCCTTGGGGACACGTACCTGGTCGTAAAGAATTTCCGCGTGGTTTCCGAACTTGCCATAGACCACCGTTGGATCGTCCATGGAACCCACGTCGCGAAGAACGGTGACGCCGGGAGTGTCCACGGGCACCACGATCATTGAAGAACCTTGGTAGGGGTGGACATCGGGATTGGTAACGGCCATCACGATGAAGAAGTCAGCCACCGAACCATTGGTCGTGTACCACTTACGTCCATCGATAACCCACTCCTCACCATCGAGCACGGCACGGGTTTGCAGCAAGGTGGGGTCGGAACCGGCGGTGTGGGGTTCAGTCATAGAGAAGCCACTGCGCATTTCGCCGGCGAGGAGCGGGTTCAGCCAGCGTTCACGGTGCTCAGGGTTACCACCCATTTCCATGCCGATGGCCAACAACTCGGCGTTGCCGGAGTCTGGAGCGTTATTGCCAAAGACCACGGGTCCATAAGGTGTCTCGCCGAGGATCTCGTGCATGAGCCCTAACTTGACCTGACCAAAGCCTCCGCCACCGAGTTCTTCGGGAAGGTGTGAAGCCCAAAGGCCTCGAGCCTTGACTTCGTCTTGCAGTGGCTTAATGACCTGGCGTACTTGATCGTAAGAGAGCTCAAGGGTTTCAAGGGGGTAGATCTGTTCACGGACAAAGCCACGCATCCATGCCAACTGCTCTTCGAACTCAGGCTCCGTCTCAAAGTCCCAGGCCACAGCTACCTCCTCAGGGTGGCCACACTCGTGAGCACCATGTAGCCAGCGTAGGCCCTCCGACGAACGCCATCATCCGCTAGGGCTCCCGCCTAACCTGAGGGCCTAAGCCTTTTGCGCAAGCCGACCCAGAGGAGAAGCATGGTCAAGATCGGTGTAGTCGACACGATGTTTGCTCGCTATGACATGGGCGCTGCCGCGCGTGCGGAATTGGCTGAATGTCCCGGACACGGGGAAAGCTTTGAGGTCATCTCACAAACCGTCCCAGGATTTAAAGACCTTGCCGTTGCCGCCAAAAACCTCATTCAGGACCAAGGTTGCTCCATTGTTGTCGCCCTCGGTATGCCGGGTTCGGCGCCCGTTGACAAACAATGTGCCCATGAGGCAGCCATGGGGATCATGCAGGCTCAGCTCATGACCTCCACACCCATCCTTGAGGTATTTGTCCACGAAGATGAGGCCAGTGACCCCAAGGTCCTAGCGCAGGTCTTTGAAAACCGCAGCCGTGACCACGCACGCAATGCCTATTGGATGCTCTTCGCGCCCGAGGAGCTAGCCAAGCGCGCTGGCCAAGGCATCCGCCAAGGCTTTGGCCACGCTGGCCCACTTGAGCGCTAGGCGCTCAATTCACGAGGGAGGCCGAGTACACGCTCGGCAATGATGTTGCGCTGAACTTCTGAGGTTCCCCCACCAATAGTGAGGGCTGGAGAGTAAAGAAAGCCCCAACTCCATATCTCGTCACCAGGCCGCAGTTCACCCAAGGGCGCGCTCCCCTTGATCATGCCTGCAGGGCCGGCAAGGTCGCGGCCAAGTTCCATCACCTCTTTACCGTGGTCATCGGCCAAGGCTTTCCTCACTGAAGCTTCAGCGCCAGGTGCTTGACCCGAGAGGATGGCGGCCACGGTTCGCTGACGCAGGACTTTCAGAATCTCTGCGTGCACGTAGGCGCGGGTGACGCGATCACGGAGCGATGCTTCGAGTTGGATCTTCGAGGCGCGAACACGCTCGAGGAGATCACCCATGGTGGGACCTCTCCCCCACAGCGCGCCCTCACCCGAAAGCGAAACACGCTCGTTACCTAGGGTGACCTTGGCCAGTTCCCAGCCTTGGCCGACTTCTCCGATGCGACAGTCATCGGAGATACGCAGTTCGTTAAAGGTCACCTGATTGAAAGCATGATCACCCGTCATGTCGGGTAGAGCACTGATCTCAATACCAGGGCTGTCCATGGGGCAAACGAAGTAGGTGATGCCTCGGTGAACGTCCACCTCGGGGTCCGTGCGTGCGATCAAAATGCCAAAGCGGGCCACGTGGCCGTAACTGGTCCAGACCTTCACGCCATCAATGACCCATTCGTCGCCGTCGCGCACAGCCTTGGTGCGCAGGCTCGCGAGATCAGAGCCCGCGTCTGGCTCAGAGAACAGCTGGCACCAAAATGCAGCACCACTGAGGAGATCTGGCAGCCAGCGCTCTTGTTGTGCTTTGGTCCCTGCAGCTAGCAGCGTCGGTCCGGCCCAGCCGATACCGATGGGGTTGACTGGCCGCGAGACCTTGGCCGCTCGCAATTGCTCATCAATGACCAGTTGAGCGGCTGGACTGGCTTCGCGTCCCCAGGGCTTAGGCCAGTGCGGTGTGACATATCCAGCCTCGGCGAGTTGCTTTCCGCTGGGCTTGGGATGCTCGGCCAAAAAGGCGAGAACAGCCTCTCGCTCGGCCAATACTTCGTCTTCGGTGCTCGTCGCGCTCGTCATCACCCAAGAGCGTAGGCTCATCGCAGCTAGCCGAGAGGAGCGGTGTTGACGAACTGGATCTACGCCGATGTTTTAGAGGCCATTGCTATAGAGCAACCCGACGCGCCTGCCATCAGTCAGGGAGCCACGCGGCGCAATTGGAAAGAGCTCATTGACCGCAGTCGTTCGCTGGGCGCGGCCTTTCTCGAGGCCGGCCTAGGCCATCAGTCCAAAGTTGCGCTCTATACCTACAACGCTCCTGAATACCTCGAGGGCGTCGTCGCCGCTCTTGGCGTCGGCATGGTGCCCATCAACACCAACTACCGCTATCAGTCGACCGAGTTGCTCTACCTCTGGGAAAATGCTGATGCCGAAGCCGTGATCTTTCATGGCAGCTTCAGTCAACAGGTGGCCGAACTTCGCAGCAAGCTTCCCCTGGTCAAACTCTGGATCCATGTTGACGATGGCAGCAGCACTTGCCCTGACTTTGCAGTCGGATTTGAAAGTCTCGCCCAGTCAGGATCTAGCCCCCAAGGCTTTGTGCGCACTCCTGACGACCTCATCATGCTCTACACGGGTGGCACCACCGGCATGCCCAAGGGTGTCATGTGGCGCCAAGACGACCTCTTCGCACGCTTGAACGCCGGTGGCTTTCGTCGCTGGCCAGAATCTGGTGACCTGAAGGCCATCACCGAGGCGGTACGCGACAGTGGCCCTGGCCAAAATCTGATTCCCGCCTGTCCCCTCATGCATGGGACAGGGCTTTTCTCCGCGCTGGAATGTCTCGCTGAAGCAGGACACGTGGTCCTGCTGGAATCCCGCCGCTACGACGCCGTGGAAATGGCTTCAAGCATTGAGCGCGAGTCCGTCAATACCGTCGTCATCGTGGGTGATCCCTTTGCGCGCCCCCTCTTGCAAGCCCTTCAAGCAGAACCTGGACGCTTTGATCTTTCGTCGCTCAATGCCATGCTTTCCTCGGGTGCGATGTGGAGTGAAGAGATCAAGAGCGGGCTCTTAGAGATTCACGGTTCCATGATCCTGATCGATGCCTTCAGTTCTTCTGAAGCCCTCGGTATGGGCAGTTCAGTATCAGCCAAGGGGAAATCAGCGCATACCGGTTCCTTTTCCCTGGGACCAGAGGTTCGCGTCGTCAATGATCAAGGCCAGGACATCGAAGCCGGCAGCGATGAGATCGGCGTCCTCGCCCTTGGCGGACGCAACCCGCTCGGCTATTACAAAGACGAGAAGAAATCAGCAGCCACCTTCAAGATCATCGATGGCAAGCGCTACTCCGTGCCGGGTGACTTTGCCAAGGTGCATGCCGATGGCGGTATTCAGTTGCTTGGCCGTGGCAGTCAATGCATCAACACGGCCGGTGAAAAAGTCTTTCCCGAGGAAGTCGAAGAAGTCCTGAAGACCCACCCGGCCGTGGCCGATGCCTGCGTGGTGGGCATCCCCGATGAGCGCTATGGCGAACGCGTGGTGGCCTCAGCTGAACTACACGCTGGCCAGCAGATTGAGGCCGAAGCCTTGATCGCCCATGTGCGAGCCAATCTCAGCCACTACAAGGCCCCTCGTCAGGTCAGGATTATTTCCTCCATTGGCCGTTCTCCCTCAGGGAAGATGGACTATGGCCGCCATCGTGAGGAAGCCATGGTCTGGGCGCAAAGCCCCCAAAACTAGGCAGGGAGCCAATTCCCCCCAAAGGTGGAACCTGTTCTAATCTCGCCTTCGTGACCTTCAATCTTGCAGACCTCTTCGAAGCCGCCGTCGATGCCTTTGGCGAGCGGGAATACCTCGTCGCCAACGGCCAACGCCGTAGCTACGCCGAGATGGAGGAGCGGGCTAATCAGCTCGCCCATCACCTCCAGGCTTCTGGCATTGGACCCGGAGACCACGTGGGTATCTATGCCTACAACTCGGTGGAATGGATTGAGACCCTCTGGGCCGTCTTCAAGATTCGCGCGATCTGGATCAACATCAACTATCGCTACGTCGCCGACGAGTTGCGCTACCTCTTCTCGAACTCAGACTTGAAGGCCCTCGTAGTTGCCAGAGAATTCACCGGCAATGTCGCTGGCCTACGCGATGCGCTTCCCATCTGCGAGCATCTCATCGTCATCGAAGATGGCTCGGGTGCCGATCAGGCCCTTCCCGATGCCATCGAGTTTGAAACCGCCATGGCCTCCGGTTCGCCCGAGCGTGACTTTGGTCCTCGTAGTGACGACGATCTCTACATCCTCTACACCGGCGGGACCACGGGCATGCCCAAGGGTGTGGTCTGGCGCCACCGCGACGTGCTCTATGCCCTTGGTGGTGGCGTGGATGCCATGACCAATACACGCATCGTGGAGCCTGAAGAGTTCGTGGAAAAAGGCAAGGCCATGGCGCTTACCCACTTCCCCATCGCCCCCCTAATGCACGGCGCCACCCAGTGGAACATCATCGGACAGAGTTTTGTGGGTTCAAAGGTCATCCTCATTGACAAGTTTGACCCCGAGAAGGTTTGGAACTTGGTCGAGGGCGAGGCCGCAAACTCCATGATGATCACCGGAGATGCCATGGGCAAGCCTCTCGTGGAATGGCTTGCACAGCATCCTCGCGAGTTCCCCAATCTCTTTGCCGTGGTCTCCTCAGCTGCGCTCTTTTCCTCCCCGGTGAAGGACCAATTCTTCGAGATGCTGCCCAACATCATGATCACCGATGCCATCGGTTCCTCAGAGAGTGGCAACAATGGCCTCGCCGTGATCACCAAGGACACGACGGCCATGAAGAGTGGCCCCACGGTGAAATCTCTCGGTGACACCGTCGTTTTCGACGAGGACCTGAATCTTGTCGTTCCTGGTTCGGGAGTCATTGGAAAAATCGCTCGAGGTGGAAATATCCCTGTCGGTTACTACAACGACCCCGTCAAGACCGCCGAGGTCTTCATTGAGGTGGACGGCAAGCGCTATGTCATGCCAGGGGACTTCGCAACCTTGGAAGCTGACGGCACCATCACGCTGCTGGGTCGCGGTTCTGTGGTGATCAACTCTGGTGGCGAGAAGATCTTCCCCGAAGAGGTGGAGTCCGCCGTTCGCTCGCACCCCAAGGTCCTTGACGCCATTGTGGTCGGTGCGCCTGATGAGCGATGGGGCCAAACGGTCGCGGCCATCGTGGCCCCCCGTGAAGGCGAGAGCATCAATCTTGAAGAGATCCAAGAGCGTTGCCGCGAAAAGGTCGCTGGCTACAAGCTCCCCCGTCTGCTCTTTGTGGTGGATGTCATTGAGCGCTCGCCATCGGGAAAGCCTGACTATCGCTGGGCCGCCGAAATTGTTGCCGCGGGCTGAGGACAGTGGCCATAGATCTAGTCGAGACGCTGAAGGGGAAGAGCCTCAGCATTCCTCGCGCGCTTGATACGGCGCCCTTTCGCGCAGCGCTGGTGACCATGGAAATTCAACGCGGCGTCTGTGGGGACCTCGCTTCCTTTCCTGCCCTGCGTGAAGCCTGCGAAGAAAATGCATTGTTTACCCATGTCGCTGAGCTCTCGTCGGCCTTCAGAGCAGCCAGCCTGCCAGTAGTGCACTGCACCGCTTATTTCAGGGCCGATAGGGCTGGATCCATTACGAATTCGCCACTGCACTCTGCGGTGCTTTCACGCCCAGCCCACCTGCTCGAAGGCAGCGCTGAAACAGAGCTCGTGCCGGAGATCGACGCTCAAGACAGCGACCTTGTTTCCGCGCGTAGTCACGGGGTTGCACCCTTTATCGGAACCAATCTCCATGCCCTGCTCAATAACCTGGGCGTAAAAGTCATCGTGGCCGTTGGCGTCTCGGTGAACATTGGCATCCAAGGCCTCTGCATCGAGGCCATTGACCACGGCTATCAAGTTGTCCTTCCCACTGATTGCGTTGCAGGAACGCCACGCGCCTATGCCGATGAGGTGATTAAACAATCACTCAGCCTGCTCGCCACCTTGACCACGAGCCAAGAGATCATCGACGTGCTCCAGCACGGATCCTAAGGAGTTGCACGATGAGTGATCGCCCCTCAATGGCCCAATTGGTGCTCGCAAGAGCTGAAGACGCCAATCCTGGACTCCTCGGTCCTGGGCAGCCACGTAGCCACGCTGCATTGGTTTCCCTGGCAGCCACGCGAGCGGCATGGATAAAAGCCAATGCACAGTCCGGCCCGCTGCACATCGCGGTGCTGCTCGACAATGTCGAGGAGTTCATTCTTTGGCTTGAAGCCTGTGCCTTGGTGGGAGCCACCCTGGTCGGTGCTAACCCCACCCACCGTGGCGAAGAGTTGGCTCGCGACCTTGCCCACACTGAAATCCAGATGCTGGTGACCAGTAGTAATTATCTCCCGCTCGTTGATGGACTCGAGCTTGGTGCCGCCTTCGGCAAGCTAACCGACGCCCACGAT
>Ga0114962_10001144_pt1 | contig 23145 bp, 20 predicted proteins | sample C_130820_MF_Meta_FD_87017 | JGI IMG/M metagenome (GOLD analysis project Ga0114962, IMG submission 87017) | Freshwater microbial communities from Lake Croche, Canada to study carbon cycling - C_130820_MF_MetaG | ecosystem: Environmental > Aquatic > Freshwater > Lake | place: Lake Croche, Canada... | reverse complement strand
GTAGTGGCTAGCGCGCCTGCTTTGGGAGCAGGAGACCGAGAGTTCGAGTCTCTCCGCCCCGACTCTGGTGGTCACGGATCTAGTTTCTAGGTCCGTGACCATTTCATACCGCGCCGCGCGGTTTCTAGAGCCGGATTATTAGGAGAGCTGTGAAAAGCGCAGTAGAGAATCTTTCAGCAACACGTGTCAAGGTATCGATTGATCTTGAGTTTTCTGAGTTGAAGCCAAGTTTGGATGCTGCTTATCAGCGCATTGCGTCTCAGGTGAGTATTCCAGGTTTCCGTAAGGGCCATATTCCTGCGCGCATTATTGATCAGCGTTTCGGTAAGGGCGCTGCGCTTGATGAAGCGGTTAATGATGCGATTCCCTCTAGTTTGTCTGAGGTAATTGTTGAGAATAATTTTGTCCAGATGAGCCGTCCTGATGTCGATGTGACTGCTTTGGATGAAACTGTTGGTTTGAGTTTTACTGCTGAGTTTGATATTCGTCCTGATTTCGATTTGCCCGATTTTGGTGAGTTGAAGGTTGTTGTTGAAGACCCTGACGTTACTGATGCGCATGTTGAAGAGCAGTTGGATGAGTTGCGTGCTCGTTTTGGTTCCTTGAAGACTGTTGAGCGTGCGTCTGTAGATGGCGACATCGTCGTTGTCGATTTGCGTGGAAGTCATAATGATGTTGAAGTTCCAGATTTGAGTGCTCAGGGTTTGAGTTACGAACTTGGCTCTGATGGCATGGTTGCAGGTTTTGATGATGCGGTTCGTGGCGCTTCTGCGGACGAGGTTCGTAATTTTGTGTTTACCCCAACTAATGGCGAGTGGGCCGAGAAGTCGGTTGTTGTCGAGGTAAGTGTGCGCCAGGTTCGTGAGCGTGAGTTGCCTAAGGCTGACGACGTTTTTGCGCAACTTGCTAGCGAGTTCGACACCATTGATGAGTTGCGTGCTGATTTACGTGATCGTCTGGGTCGTATGCGTTTACTTGAGCAGGCATACCAGGCTCGGGATTTAACTCAGGATGCGTTGATGGAAGCGATCAAGGTTGAGGTTCCTGCTGGCGCTGTGGCTGATGAGATTTCGTCACATTTCCAGGATGGCCATGGCGATGATTCTCATCGTGAAGAGTTCGAGTCTCAGGCTCGCACTGGCATAAAGAGCCGCATGGTTTTGGACAAGATTGCTGAATCAGAAGATTTGCAAGTTAACGACGCTGAGATGACTCAGTGGTTAATCAGTGAGGCGCAGCGTTACCAGATGGCGCCAGATCAGTTTGCTGACGAGTTGGTTAAAGCTGGCCAGATCAATGCCGCTGTTGCTGAAGTTCGTCGGACAAAGGCTTTATCTTTTGTGCTTGAGCAGGTTCAGGTTGTCGATAAGTCTGGCCGTGAGATTGATTTGGAATCTGTTTTGCGTGGCCCACAGCCTGCAGTTGATTTCGATGCAGCTTTTGACCAAGACTCAGATACCGAGAATTTCGAAGCTAACGAGTAGCCGCTGATGCCCCGATTGGTTTTGGGGTTGCGGTCTTTTTCTTTCCCACGCTGTCAGCGAACATAACTATGTCGCTCGGGCGAATGACGCATCTGCAGGGTAGTGTCTAACTATTACAGACATTTGTGCCTTCGAAGGAGTCATTGTGAGTGGAATTGAGGTGCCGGGTTTAATCCTCCCGGAATCACGCACCCCATCGGCGGGTGTTGCAGGTTTTGACGATTCGGTCTACCAGCGGTTACTGCGCGAGCGCATCATTTTTCTAGGTTCTCAGGTTGAGGATTCAATGGCTAATGCCATTTGTGCGCAGATGCTTTTGCTTTCTGCTGATGATCCGGAACGCGACATTTTCCTTTACATCAATTCACCTGGGGGCTCGGTTAGCGCCGGTATGGCTATCTACGACACCATGCAGTTTGTGAAGAACGATGTAGCAACTGTCGCTATGGGATTGGCAGCTTCGATGGGCCAGTTCTTGTTGTGTGCTGGCGCACAGGGCAAGCGTTACTCCCTGCCACATGCTCGCATCATGATGCATCAGCCCTCTGGTGGTATCGGTGGCACAGCGTCAGATATCAAGATTCAGGCGGAGCAGATGCTTTACACCAAGACCAAGATGGCCGAACTCATTGCTGAGCACACAGGCCAGACTCAAGAAACCATCAAGAACGATTCAGACCGCGATCGTTGGTTCACGGCGGAGGATGCTAAAGAATACGGATTTGTTGATCATGTTGTGCGCAGTGCGCGCGACGTTATTGGCGAAGGCGGAACAGGAGCGTAATTATGACAAAGAAACTTTCAGCAGCGGATTACGCACCACAGGGTCGTTATGTGTTGCCTAGTTACATCGAGCGCACCCCACAGGGTATTCGCGAATACAACCCGTACAACAAGTTGTTCGAAGAGCGCATCATCTTCTTGGGTGTGCAGATTGACGATGCCTCAGCAGATGACGTAATGGCTCAGTTGCTCGTACTTGAGTCACTTGATCCTGATCGTGATATTCAGATTTATATCAACTCTCCTGGTGGTTCGTATACAGCCATGACGGCTATTTACGACACCATGCAGTTCGTTAAGTGTGATGTCCAGACCGTTTGTTTGGGCCAGGCCGCATCTGCTGCAGCTGTAATTCTTGCTGCCGGTACTGCTGGCAAGCGTTTTGCTTTGCCACATGCTCGCGTACTTATTCATCAGCCGTACACCGAAGGTGGCGGTCAGGGAAGTGACATCGAAATTCAGGCAAACGAAATCATTCGTATGCGCGAGGAGATGGAAGGCATTTTTGCCCTCCATACCAAGCAGGATCTTGCTCAGGTGGCTAACGACATTGAGCGCGACAAAATTTTGACTGCCCCAATGGCAAAAGAGTACGGAATCATTGACGAAGTTTTGTCTACTAGAGTCCCATTAATTAAGTAGTAAGTAACGGTAAGTACGTAGCAATTCACTTCCTGACAGTTAAGTTTTAACACTTTCTGTACTTTGCGGCGTGTACAACAAGAGATAGTCAGTGTTTCGGGGTAGTTTTGAATAACGCTCTCTAGTAAGCGAAACACTTATTCCCCCAGGAGGTGCACACTATGGCTCGAGTTGGCGAAAGTAGCGAACTTTTAAAATGCTCGTTTTGTGGCAAAAGCCAGAAACAGGTTAAGAAGTTAATCGCCGGACCCGGTGTTTACATCTGTGACGAGTGCATCGATCTTTGTAACGAAATCATTGAAGAAGAGCTTGGTGAGTCAGTAAACCTCGGCTGGGATGAACTTCCTAAGCCACGTGAAATCTACTCCTTCCTAGATCAGTACATCATCGGTCAGGATGCTGCTAAGAAGTCACTTTCTGTTGCGGTCTACAACCATTACAAGCGAGTTCAAGCTGGTGCAAATGCTGGCGGCCGTGACGACACGGTAGAACTAGCGAAATCGAATATCTTGCTTCTTGGCCCGACTGGTTCAGGCAAAACTCTGCTGGCCCAAACTCTTGCCCGCATGCTAAATGTGCCATTCGCGATTGCTGATGCCACTGCGCTTACTGAGGCTGGCTATGTTGGTGAAGATGTTGAAAACATTTTGCTAAAACTAATTCAAGCTGCTGATTACGATGTAAAGAGAGCCGAGACAGGCATCATTTACATCGATGAAATCGATAAAGTTGCCCGAAAGAGCGAGAACCCGTCAATCACCCGCGACGTTTCCGGTGAAGGCGTGCAGCAAGCGCTGCTAAAGATTCTTGAAGGAACAACAGCTTCGGTGCCGCCACAGGGTGGGCGCAAGCATCCACATCAGGAATTCATCCAAATTGATACCACCAATGTTTTGTTCATTGTTGGTGGCGCCTTTGCTGGACTCGATGAAATCATTCGACAGCGAGCCGGCAAGAAGTCGCTTGGCTTCACCGCTTCGGTTGGCGAAGATGATAAAGACGAGATGGACATTTTTGGTCAGGTGATGCCAGAAGACATGCTGCGTTTTGGCATGATCCCTGAATTTATTGGTCGGCTACCAGTATTCACATCAGTGAGTGCGCTAGATGAAGAAGCGCTTGTTCGAGTTCTTACTGAACCACGCAACGCTTTAGTTCGTCAGTACCAGAAGTTGTTTGAACTCGATGGGGTTGAACTTGAATTCACCCAGGATGCACTTGCTGCAGTTGCGGGCCTTGCTGTGCTACGCGGCACCGGCGCTCGCGGCCTGCGCGCAATTCTTGAAGAGGTATTGCTTACTGTTATGTACGACGTACCGAGTCGCGAAGACGTGGCCCGCGTTGTGATCGATAGCGATGTAGTGCTTAAAAACGTCAACCCAACATTGGTTCCGCGTGAAGCGCCGGCACCAAAGCGGATTCCAAAAGAGAAAACTGCTTAACCAAATTTAGACATAGAAAAACCCTCGGTAGCAACCGAGGGTTTTTCATTTGGCTTAATGGTTATTCTGTTACTGGACTCAAATCTGCAGTGACGACTATCTGTCCTTCGGAAACTGTGTAATTGAACTCACCAGATACACGCCCAGCCGCGAGCAAATCACGAGCCGCTTGTTGGATGAATTCAATCTGCGCCTGTGAAGCCGTGATGTTTGCGTTTTCTAATCCGGCTTTCATAGAAACTTTTGCTTCACTCTTAATCTTTCGAAGCTGGGAAAGTACTTCAGCCACGCCAGCTAATGCCTTTGCATCGCCGCCATGTGCTCGAAGTGAATCAGACTTAGGCCAGCCGCCTGTGTGCACTGATCCTTCTTGCCACCAGGACCAAACTTCTTCAGTCACGAATGGTAAGAACGGTGCGAATAACTGCAGCAAAGTTTCCAAAGTAACACCAAGTGTTACTTTGGCTGATTCACCTTCGCTAGCACCAGCAAGTCCGTAGGCGCGGTCTTTAACTAATTCAAGGTGATCGTCACAGAATGCCCAGAAGAACGATTCAGTAACTTCCAACGCCTTGGTGTAGTTGAATGCTTCAAAAGCCGCTGTTGCTTGATCAACCACGTCGGCAAGTGCTGCTAGTAATGCTTTGTCGATTGGGGCGTTAATTGCTGAAACCGGGGCTGTGCCTTGACTTAACACAAACTTGCTAGCGTTCAGAAGTTTTACAGCAAGACGACGGCCAATTTTCATCTGGCCAACATCAAATGCAGTATCGGTGCCTGGACGACCAGAAGCAGCCCAGTAACGCACAGCATCGCTGCCGTGTTCGTCTAGTAAATCGATAGGAGTGACAACATTTCCTTTGGATTTACTCATTTTCTTGCGATCAGGGTCCAAAATCCAACCACTAATTGCTGCGTGCTTCCAGGGAAGTTCGTTTGATTCAAGATGAGCGCGCACAACCGTACTGAAAAGCCAAGTGCGAATAATTTCGTGAGCCTGCGGGCGCACATCAAACGGCCAAACGCGCTGCCACAAATCGTCGTCCACACTCCAGCCGCCGGCAATCTGCGGAGTGAGTGATGATGTTGCCCAAGTATCCATAACGTCTGGGTCGCCGATGAATCCGCCGGCTATCCCGCGCTGATCTGGCGTGTAACCAGGTGGGCAATCGGATGATGGATCAATAGGTAGATCGCCATCATTTGGCACAAGTACTTCATCCCATTTGGGATTGCAATCGTTATCGACTGCGTACCAAACTGGAAGTGGCACTCCAAAGAAGCGTTGGCGCGACACGAGCCAGTCGCCATTTAGACCTTCAACCCAGTTTTCGTAGCGCACTTGCATGTGTGCTGGATGCCAAGTTATTTCGCCACCGCGAGCAACGAGTTCGTCACGCAGTTTCTCGTCACGACCACCATTACGGATGTACCACTGACGAGTAGTAACAATTTCAAGAGGCTTGTCGCCCTTTTCAAAGAATTTAACTGGATGGGTTATTGGGCGAATTTCGCCTTCCAGGTCGCCAGATTCGCGCAAAAGTTGCGCAATCTTTTCTTTAGCCGAATGCGCAGTTAGTCCAGCAGTAGCTGAGTAAACGTTCTGTCCAAGTTCTGATGTGATCCAAGCTGGCACTTCGCTAATGATTCGCCCATCCCAACCAATAATTGGGCGAGTTGGTAGTTGCAATTCGCGCCACCAAATTACATCGGTCAGATCACCAAAAGTACAAATCATGGCGATACCCGAACCCTTTTCTGGGTCAGCAAGTTTGTGGGCAAGAATCGGAACTTCAACGCCAAATAATGGAGAAGTAACAGTTGTGCCAAAAAGTGGTTGGTAACGCTCGTCGTCAGGGTGAGCAACCAGCGCAACGCACGCGCCAAGAAGTTCAGGACGAGTTGTTTCAATAAAAAGTTTTTCACCATTTGGCTTTTGAAATGAGACACGGTGGTAAGCGCCAGGGCGTTCGCGATCTTCAAGTTCGGCCTGGGCAACAGCAGTTCGGAACGTCACATCCCAAAGTGTTGGCGCTTCACTCTGGTAAGCCTCGTTACGCGAAATGTTATTTAGGAATGCCCGCTGCGAGATCGCTTGTGAGCGTGCGCCAATGGTCTGATAAGTCATTTTCCAGTCGACGCTGATGCCAAGTCGGCGCCACAGCTCTTCGAAGACTTTTTCATCTTCGACAGTTAGTCGTTCACACAGTTCAACAAAGTTGCGACGCGAAATCGCAATCGCATCTTTGCCAACCTCAGCAGGTGGCTCAAAGTTTGGATCGTATGGAAGCGATGGATCGCATCGAACTCCGAAATAGTTCTGCACGCGTCGTTCAGTTGGCAGACCGTTGTCGTCCCAGCCCATTGGGTAGAAAACTTTTTTACCGGTCATTCGCTGGTAACGAGCTATGCAGTCGGTATGTGTATACGAGAAGACGTGGCCAACATGAAGTGAGCCGCTCACAGTTGGTGGTGGTGTATCGATTGAGAAAACATCAGCGCGCGTTGCCGTGCGGTCAAAGGAATATGTGCCGGCATCGTCCCAGCTTGTGAGCCATTTTTGCTCAAGGCCCTCGAGGGATGGCTTCTCTGGAACTGTATTGGTGGTCATGAGCCTTAATTCTGCCAGAACATGCACCCTAGACTTAACCCGTGACCAAGGAACCTGAAATGACTGAATTGGCCCGAGTTGAGGAAGTTCTTAATTCGCGCTGGCCAGAGACACGAATCGAGCCGAGTCTCGATCGAATTGCGCACTTAATGACGCTGCTTGGCGACCCGCAATTGGCCTATCCGGTTATTCACATCACTGGAACCAATGGAAAATCTTCAACCGCTCGCATGATTGAATCGTTACTTCGGGCGCGTGGCTTAACTACAGGATTAGTAACCAGCCCGCATTTACACAGTATTAACGAGCGCATCCAACTTGATGGTTTGCCAGTTGACGCTGACACATTTGTTCGGGCATATGACGAGATTGAGCCGTTCTTAGCCTTGGTAGATGCCCAGAGTATTAATAACGGCGGACCAGCGATGTCTTACTTTGAAGCATTAACTGGTTTAGCTTTCGCAATCTTCGCTGACACGCCTATCGATGTGGCAATTGTCGAAGTAGGTATGGGCGGCACTTGGGATGCCACAAATGTGGTGCAAGCCGATATTGCAGTAGTTATGCCAATTGGCCTTGATCACACCGAATACCTTGGTGAAACTATCGCCGAAATCGCTGGCGAGAAAGCGGGCATCATAAAACCTGGCTCGATTGCGGTCTTGGCGCAGCAGCAACCCGAAGCGGCCGAAGTTTTACTGCGACGCGCTGTTGAAGTCGATGCGCCAGTTTTGCGTGAAGGTCTTGAATTTGGTGTGGTGGATCGAGCCTTAGCATTGGGCGGGCAAGTGATCACATTGCATGGCATCACTGGGGACTACTCAGATATCGTTCTACCATTATTCGGCGCGCATCAGGCAGCAAATGCCAGTGTTGCACTTACCGCAGTTGAAGCCTTTTTCGGCGGTGGTGATCCAATTAGTGAAGAGAATGTGCACACGGCTTTTGCCGGTGTTAATTCGCCAGGGCGCCTTGAAGTTGTTAGGCGCAGTCCAACTGTGATTGTCGATGCAGCACACAATCCGCATGGAGCCGCAGTTTTAGCAACCGCGTTGGAAGAGTCGTTCACATTTGAATCGATAATCGGGGTTGTCTCAATCATGGGCGATAAAGATGTTGATGGAATCTTGGCTGCATTTGATGGTTTGTTCGATCAGATAGTGGTTACGCACAATGGAACACTCCGAGCAATGCCGGCGAACGATTTGGCCGAAAAGGCTGAAGCTATTTTTGGTAGCGATCGCGTGACTGTAGCAAGCAATCTTGCTGAGGCAATTTCACAAGCGGTTGCAATGGCTGACGCAGCTGGAACCAGCGGTGTCGGGGTAGTTGTGACGGGCTCAGTTGTTACAGCCGGTGTGGCTCGCGCACTAGTGGGTCGCTCATGAAAATGATGGGCAGCGCAGTGATGATGCTTGAAGTCATCGTCATTGGATTAGTCATGCCAGTTGCGCATGTTGTCTACGTCTACCCACTCTCAACGGTGGTGTGGAGCGCTTCTGGGTTGATGTTGCTTTGCATACTTTCCATTGGCAGCATGAGGCGTGATCGCCGCACTGCAGTTGCAACTGGTTCATTCGTGCAGATTCTGGTCTTTATCACCGCGCTATTTATTAAGCCATTTTTGGTACCGGCGATTTTGTTCGGTCTCATCTGGATTTTGGCCGTTGTGTTAAGCGCTCGAGTAGATGTTGCAAAAGCTGCTAAAGCTCAGGGCCAACAAGGGGATAGCGCTAATACGGAAAGCGTTTAGACTAGTGGGCATGACTGAACGCACATTAGTTTTAATCAAGCCAGACGGCGTACAGCGCGGCCTAGTTGGCGAAGTCCTTTCACGGATTGAAACCAAAGGTTACAAAATTGTGGCTCTGGAACTTCGCACCTTAGATCGCGCAATCGCTGAATCACATTATGGCGAGCACTCGGAGAAGTCATTCTTTGCGCCACTCGTCGATTTCATTACCGGTGGCCCACTAGTTGCTGCGGTAATCGAAGGGCCGGATGCAATCCTTTCCTGGCGAGCAATGATGGGCGCAACCAACCCAGCTAATGCAGCGCCTGGAACTATCCGCGGGGACTTAGCTACTGAAACACAGTTAAACGTCACTCACGGTTCTGATTCACCAGAATCAGCAGCTCGAGAAATATCATTGTTCTTCCCAAACATCTAATCTCGGCTTAACTTTCCAACTAAGGCGGCGTGCGTGTCCCAGACTCTTCATCAAAATGATTCAGTTAAATCTGTTTTCCCAGAACTTGAACGACTATTACCGCATGTGCAAAAGCCTGTGCAATATGTGGGTGGTGAACTTAACGCGGTTTCAAAACCTTGGAACGATGTAAAAGTGCGCTGGGCTCTTATGTACCCAGATGCGTACGAAGTTGGAATCCCCAATCAAGGTGTTCAGATCCTTTACGAAGTATTGAACGAGCGAGCCGACACTTTGTGCGAGCGCACTTATGCAGTGTGGCCTGATCTTGAAAAGCTGATGCGTGAAAATAGCGTCTCCCAATTCACTGTTGATGCACATCGCCCTGTTGGCGCCTTTGATGTATTTGGGGTTTCTTTTTCCACGGAACTTGGCTACACCAACATGCTTACTGCCATTGATTTAGCTGGCATTCCAGTGCACTCAGTTGAGCGTGACGAGACGCATCCGATCATCGTTGCCGGTGGCCACGCGGCTTTCAACCCTGAGCCGATTGCAAGTTTCATTGATGCCGCAGTTTTGGGCGATGGCGAACAGGCGGCCCTTGCTATCACTGACATCATCGTAAAGTTCAAGGCCGATCGTGATGCTGGGCTGCTTGCCGAGGTAAGCGATTTACGCGAAGAGTTGCTGCTTCGCCTTGCCACATCAGGTGTGGTTTACGTGCCGGCTTTTTACGATGTTGAGTATTTAGAAGATGGCCGAATCCGCCGAATAACGCCTAATCGTCCAGGCGTGCCATTTCGTGTTGCAAAACACACTGTGATGAACCTTGATGAATGGCCATATCCAAAAGCGCCACTAGTGCCAATCGCCGAGAGTGTGCACGAACGAATGAGCGTTGAAATTTTCCGTGGTTGCACGCGTGGCTGTCGTTTTTGTCAGGCTGGCATGATCACTAGACCAGTTCGTGAACGTTCTAAAACCACAATCGCTGACATGGTGCAAAACGGTCTTGAAAAAACTGGCTATGAAGAAATCGGATTGCTCTCGTTATCAAGCGCCGACCACAGTGAAATCGCAGACATCGCAAAAGGTCTTGCAGATCGTTATGAAGATACTCAAACATCATTGTCGTTGCCAAGCACCCGAGTTGATGCATTCAACATTGACCTAGCTAATGAATTAACCCGCAATGGTCGTCGAAGTGGACTTACGTTCGCCCCTGAAGGCGGCAGCGAGCGCATTCGTCGGGTAATCAACAAAATGGTTTCGGAAGAAGATTTGATTCGCACAGTGACTGCGGCCTACAGCGCCGGTTGGCGCCAGGTGAAACTTTACTTCATGTGTGGTCTACCCACTGAAACGGATGAAGATGTTTTACAGATTGCTCGGCTAGCGCATGAAGTAATTAAGGCCGGGCGTGAAGCTTCTGGGCGAAAAGATATCCGTTGCACAGTGTCTATTGGCGGGTTCGTGCCAAAACCACACACGCCATTCCAGTGGGCAGCTCAACTAGATCACAAGACCACGGACTCTCGTTTATACAAATTGCGTGATGCAATTCGCAATGATCGCGAATTTGGGAAGTCAATTGGTGTTCGTTACCACGACGGAAAGCCTGGCATTGTTGAAGGAATTCTCTCGCGTGGCGATCGTCGTATTGGCCGAGTAATCGAGCAGGTTTGGCGCGATGGCGCCCGCTTTGATGGCTGGAGCGAACATTTCTCGTACGACATGTGGATGGCTGCAGCCGAAGTCGCCCTTGCCGATGAGCCAGTTGATGTCGATTGGTACACAATTCGCGAGCGTGAACTTTCTGAAGTTCTTCCCTGGGACCACTTAGATTCTGGCTTGGACAAAGAATGGCTTTGGGAAGACTGGCAAGATTCACTATCTGAAGTAGAGGTCGATGACTGCCGCTGGACTCCATGTTTCGACTGCGGCGTTTGTGATCATATGGGAACTGAAATTCAAGTGGGCCCAACAACTGGAATCTTGCTGCCATTGCCACAAGTTAAATCCGAGGTTTTAGTCAGTGGCTCGTGACCCGGGCCGCGAAATAGTTCCTGCTGTCCAAAAACTGCGCATTCAGCATGCCAAACGTGGCCGCTTAAGGTTTACCTCTCATCGGGATTTCCAGCGCGCATTTGAACGCGCCCTGCGCCGCGCTAACATTCCGATGGCATACAGCGCCGGATTTTCCCCGCATCCAAAAATCTCGTATGCAAATGCGGCGGCAACTGGGGTAGCTAGCGAAGCCGAATATGTGGAAATTGGCGTAGTTCAAAAAGTAGATCCAGAGGCAGTGTGCCGAGTACTTAACGAAGTGCTCCCAGCAGGCTTTGATGTACTGGCAGTTGTTGAAGCTAGAACTGGTGATTTTGTCGCCAGATTGGAAGCGAGCCACTGGAACATCGAGTTGCCAGGGGTAACAGATGAGCAAATTACTCATGCCGTTACCAAATTCTTAAGTGAAACCGAAGTACTAGTTGAACGAAATACCAAAACTGGAATTCGCACCTTTGATGCTCGAGCCGCAGTTTTGCGCGTAGAAATCCAAAATGAACAGACGCCACAACCCTTGGTAACTAACGATGAACCAGAATCAGGTCAAATCTGTGCCATACTTCAAGTAGTTGTACGGCATGGCGTGCCAGCTGTACGACCAGACGATGTACTGGCAGCTCTAACTAAAGTTGCTGATCTTGCACTTCCGTATCCCGCACGGGTCACGCGGTTAGCGCAAGGTCCACTAAGTGCAGATGGCTGGTCAGTCACAGATCCACTGGATCTGGATCGGCAGACCGCATCCACTTCTTGAGCCCGACATCGTGACACATAGGCTTTTGCGCCCTTAACGGGCGTGGGTGATCGCTCGCAAGCGTACCAATTGGTGCATTTGTGGGTTGAATAGGAGAACGACATTATGTCGGACAATGAAACGCAGCCAGAGGTTTTTGGCATGCAAGTGAAGAAAACTCGCAATAAATCAGTGCCAAAAAAAGTGACAAAACCAACAGTCACAGCTGAGCCAGTTAATGAATCAGCCCCAGCGGCAAAGAAAGTGGCTAAGAAGAAGCCAGTTGATGCAGCCCCGGCAGTAGCAGAGGTAAGCGAGCCGAAGAAAGTTGCCCGCAAGGCACCTGTGTCGGTTCCACTTTTCCAGGCTCCTGCGGCTACCCCAGCTGCGCGCAAAACTGCTGCCAAGAAAACTGCAGATAAACCAGAGACGACTACAGATAAGCCAGTTAGAGCTACCGGACGAAACAGCAAGGTCGCAACGGCCGATGCGCAGGTTGGCGAAGATACTGCGAAAAAGCGAGCGCCGAAAAAAGGCACAACTGATGACAGTGTTGATTCATCAACAGATTCTGGCGAGGAATCATCTGGTAATTCGCGAAATCGAAATCGAAATCGCAATCGTAACAAGAGTCGCGATCGCGCGAGCTCGCAAACAGATTCTGATGACAATTCAGTTGAAGTCGAGAGCGATTCGCAGGATGGCGATGACACTGGTGCAAACCACAAACGCAGTCGTAAACGTAATCGTGATGGTTCTGGTGAAGAATCAGGTTCAATCCGGGTAGACGCGAAGCGTCAACGTCGCCGTGATGGCCGAGATGCTGGCCGTCGTCGCGCACCGATTGTTACTGAAGCTGAATTTTTAGCTCGTCGCGAAAACGTTGATCGTGTCATGGTTGTTCGTCAACAGGGAAGCCGCACTCAGATTGCAGTTCTTGAAGATGGCATTCTTGTCGAGCATTACATCAACCAATCGACTAGTGGTTCACTAGTCGGCAATGTGTATGTTGGCCGGGTACAAAACGTACTGCCAGGCATGGAAGCGGCATTCGTTGACATTGGCAAGGGTCGTAACGCGGTTCTTTACGCTGGTGAAGTTAACTGGGATGCAGCTGGACTTGAAGGTCAGTCCAAGCGAATTGAATCTGCGCTTAAAACTGGCGATACCGTATTGGTTCAGGTCACAAAAGATCCTGTTGGTCAAAAAGGTGCGCGGCTAACAAGTCAGATTTCCTTGCCAGGGCGATTTGTGGTCTATGTCCCAAATCATCCAATGACTGGTATTTCGCGCAAACTTCCAGAGCGGGAACGTACTCGCTTGAAGAATATCCTGCGTGAGGTTGTGCCAGAAACTGGTGGCGTAATTGTTCGCACTGCATCTGAAGGTGCAAGCGAAGAAGAACTATCACGCGATGTCGCCCGACTAGTTGCGCAATGGGAAGACATTGAAGCAAAGTCAAAGACTTCAACTCCGCCCACAATGTTGTACGGTGAGCCAGATATCTCTATCAAGGTTGTCCGTGACATCTTCAATGAAGATACGAACAAGCTTGTAGTTTCTGGTGAAGATGCTTGGGAGACTGTCGAGCAGTATGTGAAGTATGTAGCTCCAGATCTGGCAGAACGTTTAGAGAAGTATGTTGGAACTCAAGATGCATTCACGCATTACCGAGTAGATGAGCAGATTGCTAAAGCCCTTGATCGCAAGGTTTACCTACCATCCGGTGGCTCGCTAGTTATCGACCGCACCGAGGCTATGACTGTTGTCGACGTCAACACTGGAAAGTTTGTCGGCCAAGGTGGCAACCTTGAAGAAACAGTTACCCAAAACAACCTAGAAGCTGCGCAAGAGATTGTCCGTCAACTTCGTTTGCGCGACATCGGCGGCATCATTGTTATCGACTTCATTGACATGGTGCTTGAAAGCAACCGTGATCAAGTAATTCGCCGACTAATCGAATGTTTAGGCCGCGATCGCACCAAGCATCAGGTTGCAGAAGTTACTTCACTTGGTTTGGTGCAGATGACTCGCAAGCGAATTGGTGCTGGACTACTCGAAGTATTTGGTCAACAATGTGACCATTGCAACGGTCGTGGTATCACCATCCACATGGATGCCAACGCATCAGCTAAGAGCAATCGAGGCGAACAAGGTGGCAATGAGCAGGCGCGTCCAGTGAAATCCCGGAAAGTGCAAAAATCTGAGCGCCCGGCGTTAGACACTCCAACCGAACTTTCAGGTGCAGTGGAAGTACCTGAAAAAGTTGAAGAAAATCAAGGAAAATCAAGAAATGACCGACCAAAACGGGGTCGTCGAAGTGCGAGTAGGCCAGCTGGTCAGCCCGTATTTGGCGCCGAGGTAGACCTCACAGTTTGACCTAACCCCCGCTTCATCCGTAACCTTATGGGGCTTACCTTTTAGGGATTTTTACCACTTTTGCAAGGAGTAACAACGTGTACGCGATCGTTCGATCTGGCGGACGCCAGGAGAAAGTCGCCGTTGGCGATGTCATCACCCTCGACCGGGTTGAGGCAAAGCCTGGCGATTCTGTAATTCTGCCTACCCTGTTAATTGTCGATGGCGACATTGTCACATCAGATAGCAAGACTCTTGCTGGCATAACTGTGACTGGTGAAGTTGTTTCTCATGGCAAGGGTCAGAAAATTGAAATCCTGCGCTACAAGAACAAGACTGGTTACCGTCGTCGTCAAGGTCATCGCTCGGCACTAACTGACATTCAGATTGTTGCTATTGGTAGCACCAAGCTTGCCGACAAGGACAAACTTGCTGTTGCTCCAGTGAAGAAGAAGGTTGTGGCTAAAAAGGCTGCGCCTAAAGCTGCTGCTAAGCCTGTTGTTGCTGAAACCACTGAGGTCGCAGACGCACCAGTTGCAAAGAAGGCACCGGCAAAAAAAGCTCCTGCTAAAACAGCTGCATCAACAGACGATGCTCCTGTAGCAAAGAAGGCAGCTGCTAAGAAAGCAGCGCCTAAAGACAAGACGGAAGAGTAGGCATAACTCATGGCACATAAAAAGGGTGCGTCCAGCACACGAAATGGTCGCGATTCAAATGCTCAGCGCCTTGGCGTTAAGCGTTTTGGTGGTCAGGTTGTTAGCGCAGGCGAAATTCTTGTTCGTCAGCGTGGCACACACTTCCACCCAGGTCTAAACGTTGGCCGTGGTGGTGACGACACATTATTCGCATTGTCTGCAGGTTCAGTTCAATTCGGTACTCGTCGTGGTCGTCGTGTAGTCAACATTGTTCCAGCGGGCTAATTCCGCAAACACAATTTTTACAAAGCGGGCCTGAAAACTTCGGGCCCGCTTTTATTTTTAGGAGGTGCACATGACAAGTTTTATTGATCGTGTTGTCTTGCATGTGCGTGGTGGCAATGGCGGCAACGGTTGCGCCTCCGTTCATCGTGAGAAGTTCAAGCCACTCGGCGGCCCAGATGGTGGAAATGGCGGCAAAGGCGGCGATGTCACACTAGTTGTTGATACTTCTGTTACAACTTTGCTGGAATACCATCGCAGTCCACACCGCGCAGGTGGCAATGGTAAGCCAGGTCAGGGTGACCATAAAAATGGCAGCAATGGGCTGGCGTTAACTCTTTTGGTTCCCGAGGGAACCGTAGTGAGCCTCAGCGATGGCACAGTTATTGCGGACTTAATCGGCGAAGGCACCGAGTTTGTAATCGCACCTGGTGGTCGAGGTGGTTTAGGTAACGCTGCCTTGGCATCTACTAGACGTAAGGCGCCAGGCTTTGCACTTTACGGTGAACCTGGCATCGAACGAGATGTAGTTCTGGAACTAAAAACCGTGGCCGACATCGGTTTGGTTGGATTTCCAAGTGCCGGAAAGTCTTCACTGATCGCAGCGATGTCGGCAGCTCGGCCCAAAATCGCAGATTATCCATTCACCACTCTTGAGCCACATCTAGGCGTGGTGCAAGCCGGTGATACCACATTTACTATGGCGGATGTTCCGGGTCTGATTCCAGGTGCCAGCCAAGGTAAAGGTTTGGGCTTGGAATTCTTACGGCACATCGAACGCTGCGCCGCCCTTGTGCATGTTCTCGATTGTGCCACTTTGGAATCAAATCGTGATCCACTGCGTGACTTAGATGCTTTAGAAAGTGAACTTGAACAATACGGTGGGCTACAAGATCGTCCCCGCATCGTTGTGCTGAATAAAGTCGATTTACCAGAAGGTCGCGACTTAGCCGAAATAGTTTTGCCAGATTTGCATGCCCGCGATTATCGGGTATTCCTCATTTCTGCTGTTAGTCATGAAGGGCTTCGCGAATTAGGTTTTGCGATGGCGCAAATTGTTCGTGACGCTCGTGCTGCTGCTGTGGTTGAAGCTTCGGCTCGTCCCCGAGTACTTGTGCGACCAAAGTCGGTTGATGATTCAGGCTTTACCGTTTCAGTTGAACGCAATGGTGAAGATGTTTTGTACCGAATTATTGGTGAGCGAATCGAGCGATGGGTACGTCAAACAGATTTTGCTAATGATGAAGCAGTTGGATATTTAGCTGATCGGATGGCTCGTGCGGGTGTAGAACTTGCACTTGCTAAGAACGGAGCCGTCAACGGCAGCGAAGTTGTTATCGGCGCCGGTCCATCTGCAGTTATTTTTGACTGGCAGCCGACAGTTTCCGACTTACATCAGGGCCCTCGTGGTACTGACGAGCGTCTTGTCGACATGAGTCGCCCGAATGCTACGCAACGCCTAGAAGAACACCGCCGCCGTCAGTATGGCGAAGCATATGCTGGCGGGGAGGAAGAAACCCCAGAAGTTCAAGGAAGCGAAGAAACTGATGCGTAATGACATAAAGAGTGCCAAGCGCATCGTCGTTAAAGTTGGCTCATCCTCACTAACCACTCGCCAGGGTGGCTTGGATGAAGTGCGACTTAATGAACTGGTTCAAGTAATTGCTTCGCGAATACAATCTGGTGTTGAAATCGTGTTGGTTTCAAGCGGCGCGATTGCTGCCGGATTGGCCCCGTTAGGTTTGCAATCTCGTCCGGCGGATTTAGCAACGCAGCAAGCTGCCGCAAGTGTCGGACAGTCGCTGCTAGTAGCCCAATACTCATCTGCATTTTCAGAACACAAAATCACTGTGGGTCAGGTGCTATTAACTGCCTCCGATGTGATTCGCCGCGCGCAGTATCGAAATGCACAACGTGCTTTGCTGCGCTTACTTGAACTTGGTGTGCTTCCTATCGTTAATGAGAACGACACTGTCGCCACTGACGAAATCCGATTTGGTGATAATGATCGACTAGCGGCGCTAGTTGCACATGTCGTGCAGGCAGATGCCCTGTTTTTATTCTCTGATGTAGATGGACTTTATGACGATGTGCCATCGAATGAGAATGCGAAAATAATCGACCGAGTGCAAGATTTTGCTGACATTGCCGGGGTAACAATCGGCGGCACTGGCGCAGCGGGTGTTGGTTTAGGTGGCATGGCTACCAAAGTCAATGCAGCGCAGATTGCTACTGCTGCTGGAATCCCAGTCGTGCTTACAGCAACAGCAAATGCCGAGCAGGCGCTAGCTGGCTCTGGCATTGGGACGTACTTTGCGCCGGCAACGCAGAGGTTATCGACCCGAGTTCTTTGGTTATTACATGCCACTACTTCGTTGGGATCATTAGTTCTAGATGCGGGGGCAGTAGATGCAGTGGTTAACCGCCGTATGTCACTGTTGCCAGCAGGTATTACCGCTATTGATGGAAACTTTGTTGCTGGCGACGCTGTGGACTTGGTTGATGAGGCAGGTGCAATCTTGGCTCGGGGAATCGTTTCGTTTGATGCAACCGAACTGCCAGCACTCTTAGGGAAACGCACTGTCGATATCTCCGTTGAATTTGGTGAAGGCTACGATCGCGAAGTAATACATCGCGACGACCTAGTTTTGATTGACCTTTCTGCCCAATAAGAGAGAATTGAATTATGACTGACGATCGCCCAGAGGTATTAGCCGCTGCATTGCGCGCAAAAAACGCCGCTTCCGTATTACGCAATGTATCTACGGCTGCCAAAGACTCAGCATTAATTGCGATGGCCAATGCGCTAGTACTTCATACCGATGTAATCGTTGCCGCAAATAGTAAAGATGTTGAAGTTGCTCGCACAAATGGCACCGACGAAGCAATCATTGATCGATTGACCCTTAACCGCGAGCGAATTGAAGCAGTGGCGCAGGGGCTTCGCGATGTAGCAACTCTTCCAGATCCTGTGGGTGAAGTTGTTCGTGGATTCACACTGCCGAACGGCCTCGAGGTGCGCCAGCTGCGCGTACCAATGGGCGTTGTCGCCATGATTTATGAAGCCAGGCCAAATGTCACGGTCGATGCGGCGGGTTTGGCGCTCAAGAGTGGCAACTGCGTACTACTGCGTGGGTCATCTTCGGCGCACAACACAAATGTTGAGTTAGTTGCAGTAATGCGAAGCGCACTAGAAACAGGGCCAGTTCCTGTTGATGCCATTCAATTGGCACCAGGAACAACCCATGAAGCAGCAAAGCATTTAATGACAGCGCGTGGGTTAGTCGATGTGGTAATCCCACGCGGTGGCGCTGGCTTAATCAAAAGCGTTGTCGAGCAGTCCACAGTGCCAGTAATTGAAACTGGTGTTGGTAACTGCCACGTCTACATCGATGAATCTGCTGATATTGAAAAAGCTGTGCGCATCGCGGTTAATGCCAAAACTCAGCGCACCACAGTGTGCAACACTGCCGAAACTTTATTGGTGCATGCTGCTATCGCCCCACAATTACTTCCTGTGCTACTTGCAGCATTCAAGGAAAAAGGTGTAACGATTCACGGCGACCAAGCTTTTGGCGAGTATTCTTTGGCAGCTGGTATCAATTTTGAAAGTGCAACAGATAAAGATTGGGCCGATGAGTACTACAGCCTGGATATTGCAGCCGCAGTCGTGCCAGATATCGACGCTGCGATTGCGCATATTCGCAAGTGGTCTACCGGACACACCGAGGCGATTGTTTCTGAATCTCAGTCAGCAATTAGGCAGTTCACAAGTTCAGTTGATTCAGCTGCAGTGATGGTAAATGCCTCAACCCGATTCACTGATGGTGGCGAGTTTGGCTTTGGCGCCGAAATTGGCATCTCAACCCAGAAACTCCACGCGCGCGGGCCAATGGGATTGCAGGAATTAACAACGACTACCTACATCGTCACTGGCGATGGACATATCCGTACATAGCAAGAGAAGTAGACTGAAACTATGAGTAGTTTTCCTTGGTGGGGTTTCGGCTTAGTCGGCTTTGGGATTTTGACCTTAGCCCTTTATGTCGTCACTCGTTTTAATCCAGATCGTTAAGCTGTGGCCCGAATTGGCGTGATGGGTGGCACCTTCGATCCCATCCATATCGGTCACCTAATCGCTGCAAGCGAAGTCCACACCAGCTTGCAGTTAGATCAGGTGCTGTTCGTTCCGGCTGGTGAGCCATGGCAAAAAGTGAGTCAGGATGTCAGCCCAGCACACTCGCGCTTCGAGATGACAAAATTGGCCATTGCCGATGACGACAGATTCGAAATTAGCGACATTGAAATAACTCGAGATGGACCGTCGTATGCCATCGATACTTTTTTCCAATTAAAAGTGCAACAACCAGACGATGAGTTTCAGTGGATTGTCGGCGCAGATGTACTTGAGCGAATTACCACCTGGCATCGCTGGGAAGAGTTTGTCGTACTTGTCCCAATTGTTGCCGTGAACCGACTTGGGATTGAAATAGCGGAATTGCCCTTTAAGTACACAGAAGTTCAAATGCCCGAAGTACGAATTTCGGCAACTGCCCTGCGCAAACGATATGCAGATGGTGACTCGAGCAAATACTTAGTACCAGAGCGTGTTGATAATTACATAAAAGAGCAATCGCTGTATCGCCAAGTACAGGGATAACTTGATGCACAGGATTCCAAACTTTTTAAAGTGGCTAGTGGGCTCGCTACTAGCTATTGCAATTTTGACTGGCTTGATGCTTTTGCAGAATCCAAAAGATTCTGTGGCAAAGGGCCGGCTTCCTGGTCCATTGAACGACATTTCCGCAACACCTGACCCTAATCAGGTTCACAATCTTCTGGTAGAAATTACTGATAGCAAACAGCAGTTTGTGGTTGGCGCTCTTTTGATGAATAACGCAAGCAAGTACTCAATAGCGGCCATCGATCCAAATGTTGCCGTAGATTTGCGTGAATTTGGGTTTAGAGATTTACGCAGTGCTAGTAACCAAGTTTCAGCGGGCCAATTAGTTGAGGCACTAAATGTTTCAGCTGGGCTATCAATAGACGGAGTACTCAACTTAAGTGAAATTGGACTTGGTGCATTGTTAGACAGCATCGGGGGAGTAACCGTAAACCTTCCCGCCAAACTGCGATTCCCAACAGCAGAATCCGACAAAGTCCTAATTTTGCCTGCTGGTAAAACTCACCTAGCTGGTGCTACGGCAGCGGCATATGCGATTTATCGCCAGCCCGGCGAGTCGGCTGCCGAACAGAGTGTGCGGTTTCACCCAGTCCTGCGCAAAGTGCTAGCTGCATTGCCAGCAGACCCACAAAAACTGAATTCGCAATTGATGTCACTTGGGCAAGCAGGCAGCAGTAACTTGTCCCATTTAGATGTTGCCAACTTCTTGGCTAAATCACGAGGTGGTTGGACTTCGGCAAGTTACTTATCGCTTACTACATCACCTTCCCAGTTGGCTACCGATGTTAAGGACAAATGGCTTTGGCTAAATACTGGATCCATTTTGAGCACTTTCATCGCTGATCAGTCAGATGCCCTTTGGAGCGCCAAAGGTGAGCAATATCGGGTTTCAATTTCGAGCCGCTCACCCGAAGATCGACTTGTAGCTCGCGAACTTTTAAGCCGGGGGACACTCTATTTTGTAGATGGCGGAGGTGCTGCCCCATCGCTGCATTCACATCTAATCATCACCGATGCGGTGCCAGCAGAGGTTGCGCAGCAGTTGGCGGCCAAACTTTCGTTGCCAGAACTTGATACTGTCGTAGTATCACAAATATCTACGGGCACAGACATGCAACTAGATTTGGGTAAAGATTTCACAAACATTCAGCAGAAGGGGAGCAGTCAGTGACCGCTACCGAACATTCATTAGCAATTGCCAAAGTTGCGGCCCAAGCTGCCTTTGATAAGCAGGCAACAGAAATCACACTGTTGGACGTGAGCGATCACCTAGTAATCACTGATCTGTTCTTAATTTGTACTGCGCAGAACGAGCGCCAAGTCGGCGCAATCGTTGATGCAATCGAAGAAGTGCTCGATGCCCAAGGGGTAGAGCCAATCAGACGCGAAGGTCAGCGCGGGGGCCGATGGGTGCTTCTCGATTACTTTGAAATGGTTGTGCATATTCAGCAAGCTGAAGAGCGTTCACTTTATGACTTAGAGCGACTTTGGCGCGACTGCCCACACATTGCCCTGGAATTGACTTAGCCATGACAGCGCGCACCTTGGTTCTGTGGCGACACGGGCGAACCTCGTGGAACCTAGAAAATCGTTTCCAAGGACAAGAGGATGTACCGCTTGATGAAGTCGGTTTAGACCAAGCTCGTCGCGCAGCCCAAACTTTGGTGGCATTGCAGCCAACACACATAATCTCAAGTGATTTAACGCGAGCATTAGACACTGCTCGTGCTTTGGCTAGTCTGACGGGCATTGAAGTTGAAACCGATGAAGACCTTCGGGAAACTTTTGCCGGCGATTGGCAAGGCCTAACTAAAACCGAATTGACGCAGCGTTATGCCGATGACTACGCCGCGTGGGGTGGCGACTCCAATGTGCGCCCTGGTGGTGGCGAAACGCGCCTTGAAGTGGCCGAGCGGGTCATGCGGGCAATCTCACACGGATTAGAGCGTGTACCTGAAGGTGGCACGTTAGTTGTGGCATCGCACGGTGGTTCATTGCGTGCGGCCCTTGGTCGCCTCTTAGCGCTAGAGCCATCACAATGGACTGCGCTTGGTGTGTTGGCAAATGCGCAATGGTCAGTATTACGCGAACTGGACGAAAACATCCCGCGCCCAGTCGGCTTGCATTGGCGTCTAGCCGAATACAACGCTGGATCATTGCCCGAGCCGGTCATGGGCGATGACCGCTAGCAGTTCGCCTGTGCAAATACTTGTGCGGTAGCATTAGGTTTTCTGGGGCTGTGGCGCAGCTGGTAGCGCACCTGCATGGCATGCAGGGGGTCAGGGGTTCGAATCCCCTCAGCTCCACCAAGGTAGTGAATAGGATTGATGTATGAGCAATCGCATAACGCACTGGATCGATGGCAAGTTTTATGCAGGTCCAGCTGATCGAACAGGTCCAGTTTTTAATCCAGCAACCGGTGAACAAACCGGCACTGTTGATTTAGCCAGTACTGACGTAGTTGATACTGCTGTTGCTGTTGCCGTTGCTGCTGGTAAAACTTGGGCGCAGACTTCGTTAACTAAGCGCGTTGCAGTGATGTTTGAATTCCGTGAACTTTTGAACGCTCGCAAAGATGAAGTTATTGCTTTAATTACCGCTGAACATGGCAAGACTTTAGAAGACGCCAGCGGCGAACTATCTCGTGGACAAGAAGCTGTTGAGTTTGCCTGCGGCATCCCGCACTTGATGAAGGGCTCGTATTCAGAGGGCGTTTCAACCGGTGTTGATGTCTATAGCATTCGCCAGCCACTTGGCGTTGTTGGCATCATTTCACCATTCAATTTCCCGGCAATGGTGCCAATGTGGTTTTTCCCAATCGCCATTGCAACTGGCAATAGCGTAATTGTTAAGCCAAGTGAAAAAGATCCAAGTGTGGTTAATTACATTGCCGAACTTTGGAAAGAAGCGGGTCTGCCGGACGGTGTATTCAACGTTGTACATGGCGATAAAGAATCTGTTGATCGTCTGTTAACGCATCCAGATGTTAAGGCCATTAGTTTTGTTGGCTCAACGCCAATCGCAAAATACATTTACGAAACCGGTACCGCGCACGGCAAGCGGGTTCAGGCACTTGGTGGTGCCAAGAATCACATGGTGGTTTTACCTGATGCGGATCTTGATTTAGCAGCGGATAGCGCAGTTAACGCCGGCTTTGGCTCTGCCGGTGAGCGATGTATGGCAATCTCCGCATTAGTTGCTGTTGAGCCAGTAGCTGATGAACTTATCGCCAAGATCGCGCAGCGGGTTCGTACTCTGACGCTCGGTGCTG
>Ga0114962_10001143_pt1 | contig 23152 bp, 40 predicted proteins | sample C_130820_MF_Meta_FD_87017 | JGI IMG/M metagenome (GOLD analysis project Ga0114962, IMG submission 87017) | Freshwater microbial communities from Lake Croche, Canada to study carbon cycling - C_130820_MF_MetaG | ecosystem: Environmental > Aquatic > Freshwater > Lake | place: Lake Croche, Canada... | reverse complement strand
GAATAGATACAAAAACTATTGTTAATAATCCTTACATAACAACAGTAGATAAGCCTATCAAACTAAATAGCAGTAGAGCATAATGAAAAAAATAGAACTAACATCAGTAGAGGATATAAATAAAATCTTTGCTACAGAGTCTGTTGAACTTACTGATAGTATTAGAGAGTCTATTCAGGAAGCAATAGAGAGTAAAAAGAAAAGTGTCTGTCTATTTGAAATCTGTATAGAGGGATTTGATAGCGTATTTGAGATAATCTTAACAAAAAAAGAGTACATAACTGCTTTAGAAAATTGTCTCAAGCTATATGAAAAATGGGAGATGGGAGACGAAGCACTTGATACTTACTTACTTATAAAACAACTTAAAGGATGATAAAAGTATTTACTTGTGAAGTTACAGGAATTAAGACAACCTATACCTACAATAAAGATAGCGTTGTAAGTGGAATAGTAAAAGCTGAATTTGAATATCCACCAGGATACTTGGATGCTTTTAATAAGAAAGAGAAACATCAGAAAAGCCTTCCAAAGACTAAGCAGATGTTCTTAAATCCTAAGACAGGGAAAGAGGTTAGGTATTATAGAGCGAAAGCATTAGGTTTAGTAGAATAAAAAAAAGTTCTAAAAAGAGTTGTAAGTCTGAAGTAAGATACTTATATTTAGGTGTAATAATTAATTAATCAATAAAAAATAAAAGTTATGATGAATCAATTTCAAACAGGGTTAGATATGTATCTAACAAAAGATCAAGTAAAAGCTTTAGCACCAGTAGCATTTGCTACTGAGCCTACAAACACTAAAGTAAGTACTAAATACTTACATATTAATACTGAGACAATCATTGACGACTTAGCTAAGTTAGGATGGTTTCCAGTTACTGCCTCTCAGAGAAAGTCTAAGAAGACTGATAGAACTTCTATCTTTTCTAAGCATATGATATCATTTCAAAATCCAGATATCATGATCAAGGGTAAGAATGGTGATGATGCTTTTCCAAGAATCATATTAACTACTTCACATGATGGATGTACTTCATTTCAATTTAGAGTTGGTATCTATAGATTAGTTTGCTCCAATGGACTAGTTGTAGCTGATGAAGAATTTTCAGCTTTCAAGATTAGACATGTTGGATATACTTTTGAGGAACTTAGAAATGTAGTATCGCAAGCAGTAGTTGATCTTCCTAATAAAGTAGAGATACTAAATCAAATGCAAGTAAGAATGCTTACTTCAGAAGAGCAAAGACAATTAGCAATCGATGCTATGGCTTTAAGATCTTCTAATCCTAATGCTGAGTACGATGAAGCTACTATTGAAGAAGTACTTTCTGCTACTAGAAAAGAAGATGAAGGAGAAGATCTTTGGGTTATTTTTAATAGAATTCAAGAGTCAATTATTAATGGTGGGTACTCTGCAGCTCTAAGAGGAGCTAAGGTAAGAAAGGTCAAAAAGATTCAGTCATTTGAGAAAGATCTTGAAATAAACCAGAAGTTATTTAAACTTGCAACCGCACTATTAAACTAACAACACTTTAACATAAGTCATGACTATTTATAATAAACAAACTAAGATAGTCATGGCTTATATTTATAGAATTACAAGTAAAGAAGGAAAGGTATACGTAGGAAGCACTAAGGATGTAAAAGCTAGAGAGAGGTACTACAGAGGAGGTAGATGTAAGGGACAGAGAAAGTTGTTCTTTTCAATACAAAAATACGGATGGAACAGTCACACATTTCAGATTATCGAAGAGTGTGATAATTCTTTACAATTTATACGAGAAAGACACTGGCAAGATTTTTATAATGTACTAGGTCCAAAAGGACTGAACTGTGTACTGGTAGGAACAGATGAACTTCCCCATTCACATTCCCAAGACACAAAAAATAGAATGAGTGAATCTAGAAAAGGTATAAAAAAAAGTGAGGAATGGCAATCTAAAATTACAGTAGCAATTACGGGAAAGCCTAAAAGTGCTGACCATAAGCAAAAGATATCTATGACAAAAAAAGGAATAACAGAGTCGGAGGAGACTAAGAAGAAAAAGTCCCTAGCTAGAATAGGAAAGAAGCACTCAGAAGAAACTAAGCAAAAGATACGACAGGCTAGTGCAGGAAAGATACTCCCAGGAAAAAGCCTAACACAGTATAATCTAGATGGAACCTTAGTTCGACAATGGAAGAATGTAGAGGAGGTCTTCCTAGAATTAGGATACAGTAAGAGCTACATAAGAGATGCAAGTAGAGGAGCTTATAGTCACATAGCATTTAAACAAATATGGAAATATAATGGATAGAGATCAGTATATACAAATGAGACGAACTGGCCAATACGATCTTGGCTGGTTCTATCAATACTTTTTAGAGCATAAGGATAAAGGAAGAGTTACTCCTCCGTTTGAAATATTTCAACAAACGTTTAATATGTACTTCCAAATGAATGGAGCATTCGTATTAGAGTTTATGGATAAGAAAATGGATGTATCAAAAATAGAAAACGAACAAGGACAATTAATTTATATAAACTAAAATGGAAGGAAAAGTAAAGACACCGAAAGAGCTAATGGCAGATATGAATGGTAACTACATTCAAGTAATAATGAAGAATGGTAAGACACATCAGAAACTATTCAAAGATCCTCAAAGAGCAATTAGAGCAGTAGGAGGAGTAGATTACGTAAAATACTTAAGAGAAGTTCTTAAGGAGCAAGTCTTAACTAAGTATACAGATGTAGATTCATTAACAGGAACACCAGAAAACGAATTATAATATGGAAAAGATAACAGTATTTTTAGCAGCACTTGCAGTTGTAGTAGTATCAGCAGTAGTATTAGCATGGCCAGTACAATGGCTTTGGAATAATGCTCTAGTAGGAGCAGTAGATGGAATATCTCCAATAGGTTTCTGGCAAGCGCTAGGAGTCAACATACTGTGTAACCTCCTATTCAAAGGAACTAACTCTAAATAGGAAATGGATACAGTAAATACAGTTCTACTCTGCTTATTAGTACTATCGCTTATAGCAATATCATCTAATTGGAATAATAAATTGTAAAATAAGTAAGAAAAGAGTTGGTAGTTCAACTCTTTTTCCTTATCTTTAAGTATTAAAAACAAACAAACAAGGGTTATGATAGAAGCAGAGTTACAGGCTTTATGTGACGAAGAAGAGACTTATATTAGTCAATGGAGAGACTCTCTAACACAAGAACAGGTAGATTCAATTTAAACTCAAGGTAAGATGAATAGAAAAGAGTATCTAGAAATGGCAAAGAGAGGAAGACAAGGAAGTGAGATCTTATTAATCCAAGTAGTAGTCATATTATGTGCATTAGTATATTTAATATTATTTTAAACGTATGGACGATAAACTATTTATGCCTAACCTTACTCCTAGAGAGGTTATAGCAGAAGACTTTGCTATTGGATTTGCAGAGTGGTTATTAAAAAACTATGATGGTATTAAATCAGTAAAAGAACTATTACAAATCTATAAAAAAGAAAAAGGATTATGAGTATAAGTAGTAAAATTGCATTAGCAATGTCAGCAGATGGTGCTAGTTTTGAAGAAGTTCATATTAATTTAGAAAAAATAGTAGATAAATTTGCTATAGAGTTTACAGAATGGGTGAACAAAACAGAAAATAGATTAGGGTATTATGAAACTAAAAATGAATGGTATCATTTTGATTCAGGAAAATGGATTACAACATCAGAACTATTAGAAATTTATAAAAAAGAAAAAGGATTATGACCATAAGACAATTAATTGAAGAGCTATCTCAAATCAAAGACCAGGAAGTAAAGGTAATGGTAAAGGGATATGAAGGAGGAATAGATGATGCTATAATAAGAAAAGATGAAAATAATACTCCAGCAATTTATACTATAGAAAGAAATAGAAATACAGAATGGTATATGGGAAGACATGAAGTAACAGAAGAAGATACTCCATTAAAAGAAAATAAAATAGAAAGAGCAATTATCCTTATAGGATAAAAAAGAAATAGAGAGTAAAGACCCGTTCATATACCCACTTCTCTACCCGTTTTACTACCCGATCAAGAACCCGTTTCATAGACCATTTCTCCTATATACGATACATTGATATTACATATAAAAGATAGTGAAGGAGTAATGCTAAATACAATGGATACATACAAAAAGAGATATGGAAAGGGAAAGGAGTCAAGAGTATAAAGAAAAAGTAAAGAGTAGAAAGCCATATAGTACTGTGTAATAAAAGGTACTATAAAGATATAGAATGTGTAGAGAAATGGGGAATTAAAGTCTAAAGTTAGAATAGGAGAATTGAGGCATCTGTGTCTCCTGTTTCACTCTCTCCTATATAGAAGAAGAAAACCCCCCTAGGAAAAGGCCTCCCTCTAGGAGAAACTGCCCCTTTCTAGACCCGTTTGGCTACCCGTTCACATATCCGCCTATAGACCCGTTCAAGGACCCGTTTGTAGACCCACTTGGAGACCCGATCAACGACCCGTTTCACTACCCGAAAAAAAACCTGATAAAAAAGTTGTATTTCTGGATATTTATCCATATCTTTAGGTAAATAAAAAAAGATACTATGAAAACAATGAAGACACTTAAGGTTTATGAATGGTTAGTTAATAAGGGAAGAGCTACTGGAGCCACTAAACTCCTAGTTCTATTTGAAGGGATAGAGGATCTTGACTATCCTGGACTAGAAGCTTTCTTGAAAATCATCTATAGGAAAGATTCGGAAGCTATCTTCAGAGAAATGCAATGTGATGTAATAACAACTTTAAACTTTACTCTACTATGAAAACGATTCAGGTGACTATGCAAGAGAGATGGGCTGCCTCAAGGCATAAAATCCATAAGTCAAAAAAATCCTATAACAGAAAAGAAAAACATGGGGGAAAACAGGCCAGAAAATCCTCTCCCCTCTAAAAAAAAATTTGAGGCCAAGGTACTGCTCCGTCCACTCTTCCGACGCTATTTCAAAGCCAGGCCCCTTATTCTCTTATCCTTCCCCCTAAAGATAGGGAATAATCTTCACATATACAACTATTTCACAAACTTTTTTTAAACTTTTTTTTCGTAGGAAAGTGTGAGGTACTGCTCCGTCTACTCTTCCGACAGTCTCTCAGTGCCAGGCCCTTCTTTTTATTCCGTCCTAAAGATAAGGAAAAAGAATCAGGGCTACAACTATTTTTTATATTATTTTTAATAAATTAAGAAAAATAACAGCCAAGCTCTTTACTCCATGTAGCTATTCTCTTAGTGATTTCGTAGGGAAAACTAATGCAGGAGCTCTAATTCACTAATCTTAGTAAGTAAAAAAGTTTATAAAAAAGTTGGATATATGGTATAAAAGTATTATCTTTAGGTATCATTAATTTAAAACATAGAAAATCATGGCTAAAAAAACTTATCAAGACACTGACGGAACATCATTTCACGGAGTAACAATTCGAGCAACAGTTGAGCAATTAACAAAAGCTTTTGGAGATCCAGATGATAATAATACGGGTGAGGACAAAGTAAATTTTGTTTGGGATATGGAAACTGACGAAGGAGAAGTATTTACGATTTACGATTGGAAAAATTACCGAAAATTAAGATTGGATGAATATGTTGTATGGCATATCGGGGCAAGGAATAAATCTGTTGCTAATGATGCTGAGAGAGAATTGTTGAAAAAACTTTAAAAAAAGTTTAAGGAATAGTTGTTTATATGATGACTATTCCTTATCTTTAGGTAAGTAATTAATCAATCAATAATTAAAACTTCAAAAAAATGAAACATCCAAGTTATCCAAATGCAAAGAATGAGTATTTAGGAACATCAGCTACAACGTTATCTCCAACGTCTAAACAAGCTCTAAACAAAACTATGAAGGAGTTTGCAGTTCGTTTAAATGCTATTGTTGCCAGAAAGGAAAAGGAAAAAGCAGATCGCTTATCCCAAACTTTCTAAAAAAAAGTTTAAGGAATAGTTGTTTATATGATAGCTATTCCTTATCTTTAGGTATTATTAATTATAACATCAATAAAAATGAGAAAAGGTACAGTTACAGGTGACTTACGAATTACATTAGCAGAATTAGGGGTTCCTTCTAATCAAGGAGTCTATTCAGATCCTTACACTAAAGGAAAAGTAGGTGTAAAAGTTTGTGATATTCGTCTAGATGATGAATTGAAAGAGATTGTAAAGACTAAAATGGAACAGAAGGGTTATACGTTTCATTTTATTAGAGAGAATAGTACAGGATACTTCTCAGGAACTAGGTTTTGTTTCTCTAAAAACTAATTAAAAAAAGTTAAAGGAGTAGTTGTTTAATTGCTCCTTTTTCACTATCTTTAGGTATTAATAATTAAAACAACAAAAATCATGATAAAAGTAAAATTAGTTCGTTTAGTAGTTTCAGGTCACGTAGGAGTATTAGATTGTGAAGAAATTATAACTTCACAAGTAAAAGATCAAAAACAATTAATCAGTTTGATTGTGAAGAATTTATCTTCAGACGATCAGGAAATTGCAAAGAGTATGTTTGAGAGAATTACTCGAAATAATTTAGTTGATAATATTGAAGGAGATTTATCAAGTAACGTTTGTTTGTTAGGATTAGATGAAGAAAATTACATTATGATTTTGCAAAATGAACTTGCAGATAGTTCAGAAGATATTTTTGCAGAACTTCACGACAAGTTTATTGATGAATTATATCAGGTAAATTAATTTAAAAATAATCGGAGAAGGTGTTGCATAATAAATACTTTCTCCGTATCTTTAGGTATTAATAATTAAAAAAGATAAAATTATGTTGGTAAAAGAATTAGTTGAGAGTCTATTAATGTTAGATCAAGAAAAAGAAATTAACTTCACATTCGGAGCTGAATCGGGTAGAAGTTATATGTATGGTCATTCAGGAGAGCTTATGGATTTCGAAATAGAAGACGGGCAAGTTATATTTTCTCTAGATTTCGATGAAGAGAATTGTGATGAACAATAGAAAATAAATTAAAAAAAGATAGCAGATCAGTTGATGGTCTGCTTCTTTTTACTTATCTTTAGGTATTAATAATTAAAACATATAAAGATGATTGTAGAAAATTTATTACGAGAGACTTCAAACAAAAAGATCTTCACCGTAACGTTTGTTAAGAAGGATGGTAGCATTAGAAAAATGAATGCTATGAGAGGAGTTAGAAAAGGAGTAAAAGGAGCTGGTCATTCATTTGATCCTTCTGAGAAGAATTTATTGACTGTCTATGATATGCAAATCGGAGCTTTTAGATTTGTTAACTTAAATGATGTACTTTCGTTTAGAGCTAACAAAAAAACTTTTACAAAATAAGTTAGTAAAGAGTTGGTACCTAGAGATATTATTACTATCTTTAGGTATCAATAATTTAAAACGATAAATGTTATGGAAAATCAAGAAAAATTCTACGAGTGGTTAATTAGTTTAGGAAGTATTCATACAGCCGACTCTGAGGGAATGAGCAAAGCTTATATTGCAATAGCAGAAAATGATGAAAAAATAGTTGTTAAAGAAGTTGTTTTATCGAATTAGTTTACTTATCTTTAGGTATCATTAATTAAAAACATAAACACTATGAAAAATTATTCAAATGAGATTGCAGAATTAGAGGCTCAAATTACAGAAGCAAAAAGAGAGCAAAGATTGTTAGAGGAATCTAATAATGAGAAAGTTCAAAATGTTCTAGATTATTACTTTAATTATTTCCTAGAGATGGAAGTTAAAGTGAGAGGAACTTACGCTACTTTTCATTTAAAAGATGAAGAGGGTTATAATAAAGAAATCTTTAGTCTATACTTTGATGGAAGATATCAGCAAGAAGCTACTCTAAGAATCTCTTACTATTCGACTTCTACGAATTCAGATTTTGAAATAGAAAGATTAATCTTAATTGGAAAAGCTGCTCAAGTTATCAAAAGAAGCTCAGAGATTATCTTATCGACGATCAAAGGTACGAGAAAACTAGATCTCGAAAAAACAAATGAATTGTTCTCTAATCAATTGAAATATGAGAATCAAATCAAGGATTACAGAAATTCAGAACTTCAAGAGAGAAAAGCTCAGATAGAGTTGGAGTTGAAGAATGGAGGAGTTACTTTCGAAGTACCAAGAGAAATCAAGTTTAAATTTAATTATGTAATCTATGTTAAATTTCTTAAGATAATCGATATTTCGAAATCAGGGAAAACTTGTACAGTGATCTTCAAAACTAGAGATGGATATGAAACGAGAGAAGAAAATTGTAATATACAGAATGTAATTGATCAAGTTACATCTCTTCATAAAAGCATTGTATCAACTTTAGAGTTGGTATAGTTTTAATTATTGATCGAAGAAGAGACTCCTTTTTAAGGGGCCTTTTTGGGTTAAAAAAAGTTTTGAAAAGAGTTGTTTATATGATAGTAATTCCTTATCTTTAGGTATCAATAATTAAAACATATAAAAAATGAAAGCATTTAAAAAGGTTATGGAAGTTAAAGAGTCTTTTAATAATTATCTAGATCAGATGATTGAGGACTTGAAAGAGGATGGAATTGATTTGGAGGAAATGAACTGCTTGGATGAAGACTTAGGGTTTATGCTTCATAGTGCATTAGAAGATTGTGAAATATAAATTAAAAAAAGTTTAAGGAATAGTTGTTACTATGATGACTATTCCTTATCTTTAGAGGGAAGTAATTAATCAATCAATAATTAAAATCAATCATCATGGAAAAGTTTTTCGAAGAGCAGTTTAAAATGTTAGACAGAGGAATAGTAGCAACTCCTAACACAAGAGAAGATCTTGAAGCATTTGCTAAAGCTAATAATGGTTCAATGGATATCCTTCTAATGCAAATGGCTATGAACTTTGGCTATAAGATGGTAATAGAGAATGTTCAAGAGGAATTAATGAAAGTAGCATAGATGAGTGAACAGAATATCAAAGGAAGTTGGAAGGGGATCAAGACATCCCCTTCTATCCCGGAAGGGCCCATTCTAGGAATGATCTACCAAGGAGTAAAGACAAGAGCTAGGATTGGATCGGGAATGAATATAGTAGGGATGTTGATAGAAGTTTTCCCTAATGAAGGAGATGCTATACTCAGAGATAAAGAAAACTTTCCTCATTGTGTAGACTATAAGTCATTAAAGATAGTAATAAATAATTAAGAGTATGTAAACATTAGCAGTAGTAGGGTTTGGAATATTTGCAGTAGCATTCGTAGTATTAGGGGTAATGATTACCCGTCCAATGGACGAAAAATAATTAATAAAGGAGTTGGATGTATGATCTCTTTTCCTTATCTTTAGGTATCAATAATTAAATAGATATCATTATGACAAGAGAAGAATTTATTGCAGGAACAGAATTTAGAATCGGAAGAAACTTCTTTAAGAAAGAAGAAGACACAATCACAAAGATCTATAGATCGAATGATGAGTCTAGAGTAGTAATGGAAGACTATCATATGAACATCGAGAAGATGGGTAGGGTAGGATTTGAAGCTTTTACTTACGTCTTAAATAAAAGGGTTAGTAGAAAGATTAGATTTGAGGATTTAGAGTTGTTCAAGAGTTAGCCTTCGGGCTAACTTCTTTTTTAATATACAACTTGTATGGGAACTTTTTTTTCCTTATCTTTAGGCCGACGTCACGGTGACAGCAAGGTGAGAGAAAACTGACAGTATATTTCCCTCAACGGGTCTGCACTTGGGTTCTACCGGTTTCTCTGGGTAACGAATTTCTCATGGATTTTAGACTATGGCAATATATATTGTCAAAAAAGATTAAAGAGTGTGTGGTTATGACAGTGCTACTCATTACTCCAATTCAAAATTGTACTAGACTCTAGCCCTTCACTACAGCTCTATCAAGTTGTTTTACTCCTTAATCAAATCTTTTATTCACATTGTTTTTAATATAAGTATTTAATCCCAGCCCCAAACGAGCCAATCTCTTCATAGTCTCTACATTCTGTCTTCCAGCCTTTGCATAACTATAACGATAAACGCTACCATTTGTCTTAAACTGCACAGCTATGAAGTCATCTCCAATAACAAATGCATAAACCGAGCTCTTTCTACTTCTATTTTTATATACTTCCATGTAAATAAATAACCCTTTCTTAAGATAAGAAAAAAACCATGAAATTCCAACTACCCATTCTTGGTATTTTTCACAAAAACTCAAGAAATTTTTTTGGGAAGATTCTGTTATGTAAAGACTATATATTTATATAAAAAAGTAGAATGAAAGACCTTGATGGAGATTCTCTATTCTCAATCTTCGATAGAGGAGATGAAGAGGTGTATAGCGATCTTAAACATGATATTGACCTAAGTAATAACGCTCTTTTAATGGGTATGGTTATTCGCGGCATAGACAACTACTTTCTCTTGGATAAAATCTACTTTAATAGGTATGGAGAATACTATCTCTCCGTTAGTGAAAAAATAAAGCTAAAGTACTTTCTTAGATTGCTAGAATATCTTAAGAGCGTTAAGGATTTATCATTAGAAACAGTTTCTTATACAAGAGATGAGTTTGGACTCAACGCCATAGCCTATTCTCTTCAGTCTATGCTTTCTCTCTTTGAAGAAAAAGAGATGTATGAAGATTGTGTAATCATAAAAAAATATTTGGATCTTTTTCAAGAGAGTAGTTTGTTTCTTGATTAATTTTCATTATCTTAAGCTCTAATTTAAAAAATAAAAGTTATGACGCTTACGCAAACCATTCTATTCAATTATTTCCTTATAGGAACTATTTTTACTCTCTGTGTAGATCTTCTTATAAGAGTTATAAAGACTTCCGAACCCTACAATATTAAAGAGATTTTTATCTCAATTTTTATCTGGCCATTTATTGCCATAGGTATGATGAAAACGTTCTTTAAAGGAAGAAGTGATGTATAGAGATAAGATAGATTTAGATACGGCAAGAGCTTTAGAAGAAGTAGGAGAGATTATTATTCTCGACTCGTCACCGGAGTCTCTTCCTCCTCTAGGAGAAGAAGGATTACTATGGAGAGAAAACCTTAAGACTCTCCAATCAAGGACTAGACACATATCTCCAGACAAGCTTCTTACTTTCTATAATGCCAGGTATACCATTGAAGTACCCATGGACAGTAGTCCTCAAACGGGTACCTTCTCCTGGAGATACTTAACGGGTCTGGAAACTAATAAGATTCAAGAGAAGACTCAAGATAATGTAGAGTATGTATACGTTTTTGTGAATGAGGGATATCCCCAACTTGTGAAGATAGGTATGACTCGAGGAGAGATTCTCTCTAGAGCAGACGGGATAAACTCCTCGGGAGTTCTTCATGAGTGGATTCCCAAGTTTGCTCTTCCTCTTTCAAAAGGCAGCGCCATTAAAGTGGAACAAGCTGTTCATAAATACTTCTCCTCCCTGAGAGTAAATTCCGATATGGGAAGTTCTAGAGAGTTCTTCACACTAGACGCTCTTACTGCTTTTGATAAAGTAAGAGAAGTAGGAGCTCTTTTTATGATGGGTAATCCCATTACTTACTAAGGATATATCTAGGACTTGCGCGGCGATTCGTCACTAAGATCTCCGGAGTTGTTTCCCAAAATTATTTTCACTAACTTCTACAAAGATAAAGAAATTTATTAAGATTAAAAGAAACTAAAATTAATAAAATAAAATAATTTAATAAAAAATTAAAATGAGAAATAAAGAATTATTCGTAAGAAAATTAGAAAAATTCGAATCCGAAGTTAAGTTAGCAGCATATCACTTCTATAGAAATGAACTACAAGAAGGTTCTGATAAGGTTGTAGAACTGTTAGAAAGAATTGGAGATATGAGGACTTTACTTAATACTGAAGAGCAAGACTAATGGAGTTATCTGCAGAACAAATAGAAAAAAACTGGTTTAAGTATCTTAAAATCGTAGATACTTTTATTACTGGAGAACGTAAAACTAAACTAGTAGACCTTTATCTTGACCTAGCTGAAGAGATGATGATGTCTCCTGCTTCAAGTAAACCTTCTTTTCATAATGCATTTCCAGGAGGATATATCGATCATATAAATCGAGTAGTACATTGTGCTATAAAAACTAAAGAATTATGGGAAACTATGGGAGCTAGTATTGATTTTACTGATGAAGAACTAGTCTTTGCAGCTCTTAATCATGATCTAGGTAAAATAGGTGGAAAAGGTACTCCAGGATATATTCCTCAGACTGATAAATGGAGACAGGATAAATTAGGAGAGATGTATACCGTAAATAGAGATAACTCTTTTATGTTAATTCAAGATAGATCTCTATTTCTTCTTCAACAGTATGGAATATCAATGTCAGAGAAAGAGTACCTAGCAATTAAATTACACGATGGACTTTATGATGATGTAAATAAACCTTACTATATCTCATTTAATCCAGATTCTAAATTCAGAACTAACATCGTCTATATTCTTCATGAAGCAGATTTCTTAGCTTCTAAAATTGAATATGATAGATGGAAAAACGAAGGAGGAACTTCTCAACCTAAAGTAGAGAAAACCAAGACTAGTTCAGGTAAAACGGTAAACTCCTCAGAAGGATTGTTAAACTTAGTAAAAAATATTTAAAATGGATATACTTTCAGTTATACTATTAGTTGCGCTAGTAGTTGCAGGATTTTTAGTATATAACCTATATAGTAAGGTTTATAGACAAGAAGTAATAATAGAGAGTCAGATTGAGTATCTACGTAATGTATCAAACGTTATAGTAGAATCCAAATTATACATAGATAAATTAGACGAGAAAGGAATTTTTAGAGCTGATGATGAAGTTGGAGTCTTTTTCAATTTTATGAAAGAGATTCAAGAAAATATAAATAGCTACCGTCTTCCGGAGAATTATGGAAAAAGAAAAGAATAGTAATTACTACTTTACTCAAGGTACGCAAGATGCAATCGTAAAGTATAATTCAACTACTGACCTATTAGCAAGAGACCGTATATTTACTCAGGAGATTTACTACCCTTTCTACAAACTGGTTGAAAATATTATTCATACGTTTAAATTCTACTACACAGATGTTAACGATATTGAGAATTTAAAACTAGAAATCGTTTCAGTATTAGTAGAGGAAAAGATTCATAGATTTGATCCAACTAATGGAGCAAAAGCATTTTCTTATTTTCAAACAATAGTTAAGAGGTGGTTAATAAATTATAATAATAAGAATTACAAGAAGTTAAAGCAGGTTGGTTCATTCGATGAAATAGCTGATTCCTGGGAGACTGAAGAGGAAAAGGATGATGTTAGAGTTATTAGTTTAGCTAAAGTTGTAGACTTATTCGTAAAAAACTCTTACAGTAACTTACAGACTATCTTCGCTAAAGAGCAAGATCAAAAAGTTGCAGATGCAGTTCTAACTCTATTTAAGACTCGTAATGATCTTGAAATTTTTAAAAAGAAAGCTCTTTACATCTATATTAGAGAGATGACAGATTGCGAAACTCCTACATTAACAAAGGTAATAACTGAGTTGAAAAAAGAATTCTACAAAACTTATCGTATTTACCAGGATGCCGGCTTTTCTATAGAATAAAAAGTTTCTAGATATTTATACAATAAATAAGCAATGGGATTAGAAACAACGATTTTTGGAACGAAAACGGTTTCCGATGTAATGAAGGAAATCTACGATAACTCTCGAAGTAAAGCAAAGCAAGTAAATGCTCTTATTGGAGAATTAAAACCTCTTGTAGAGAATGTAGGAGACGCTACATTAATTGTACCTATGATAAAGGAGTATTTAGAAGTAGGTATAAAGAATGATGAACATCTTATTAAGATGGTAGCACTTGTACAAAGATTTGATGGTGGAGGAAAAGGGTCCGAAGCTGATTTCTTTAATCCAGAGGAATTAGCTAAGTTAGTTGAACAAAGTCAAGAGATCGGTAAGAATCTAGATAATAAAAAAGAGTAATGGGACTTGGATATAATTATAATCTTGCAAGTAGGGTTACTTCAAATACTTCTAACTTCAGTGCAGATCCTGTAAAGGAATCGGACTACGGTAGAGTTGTAGATATTCTTTTGGATGATACTAGAGAATGGATGAACGTAAGCGTTAATGAAAAGTACCCTATAGGTACAGTTAAATGTATACGCTTAAATAAAGATAATCAAGCTACAGATGTAATAGTCTATGCATATCCATCTACTACAGCAATATCAAACTTTCCCTTATACAACGAAGTAGTAGCTTTAAAACTTGAACCTATATCAGATCTACAGTTTAATGTAACTTCAACAAGACTGTACTACTCTCATGTAGTTAATCTATGGGGATCTAAGACAAATAACTCACTACCTTCAGATACCTTTGACGGTCAAAATCTATTAGGACCTGATGCTATATCGTTATCTGATATAAATCCACTATATCCTTTTCCTGGTGATACTCTTATAGAAGGAAGACAGGGACAGTCTATCCGTATAGGAGGTTTTAAATCACCTAAAAATAAGTTAGTTGATAACTCAAATAATGGGAAACCGTACGTACTTATCAGTAACGGACAGATTAAGACTGATAATGGAGTAGATCATATAGTAGAGGATATTAATAAAGATCCTAACTCAATTTACTTACTTTCAAACCATAAAGTACCTTTAGAAGAAGCAAATAGTAGGAGAGATTCCTACGATAAGGCACCTACAAAAGCAAAAGACTACAAAGGTAATCAGTTGATTATCAACGCAGATAGGGTTTTTATAAATGCAAAAAATGAAAGTGTACTTATTTCTTCAAAAAAGTCCATAGGGATAAATTCCGATACTTTAAACTTTGATGCTAGTACTTATATATGTCTAGATGCACCGTTGATGTACTTAGGGTCAAAAGCAAGAACATCTCCAAAAGGATTAAAAGAGCCGGTTATACTAGGTAATCAATTAGAGAATTTTCTAGCAATAATGTTAGATACTCTTCAAAATATAGGAGAAGCTATGATCGCAGCTGAGTCAACTACAGGAGGACCAGTAGGTAGTCTTAATCTTGAAGGATATTGTGTAAAGAGCTCAGTTAAAGTACTTCAGAGTTTACTAGGTCAGAATTCTACTATAAAATCTAAAAAAGTATTTGTTGAATAATGGCAATAAAATCTAAGTTAACTAAGATAGTAGCAAGTCAAGTTGGACCTCTACAAGCAAAATTACGTTCTGAGATTCAGAAAAAAGTTCTTGAGTTACTTAAGGAGTTTGCAAGTGGATGTCCAAATCAAGCTAAGTTGCTGCAGATTATTAAAATAAAAAATAATCTACTTAGAAATATAAATAGCTTTCAAAAGAGGGTTGATAAAGTAAAGACACTACCTAACTCTCTTAAGCCCGTCATAAATACAGCTAAAGTAGCATTACAGATTATTTCAAATATTCCAGTACCGACAGCAGTACCTCCAGGAGCAGGTATTCCTATTAGTATACTTAATAGATACAGTAAGGCTATCAATACTATCTCGAAAACCATTGATGTACTAGAAGGAGACGTAGATTCGGTTAATACAATGGTAAATTCAGTATCAGGTCCTATAACGTCTTTACAGAAGAGGTTACAGTCCTTAGATATTAAAATACAACAATGTAGTAATGGAAATCCTGCAGTTATAGCTGAAGTACAACCTAAAGGAAATACAGGATCAGAAGGAACTCCTAATTCAGACTACCTGTATAAAGGGTATACTTTAGAGATTCTTCAAGATCCAAATTCACCAAAAATAGCGCCAAGAAGATACGCTCTTGCTAAGAATAAAGTAGGTGTAGTAGTCATAATAGGAGACTCCTCCTTTAGTTCATCAACTCAAGTATTACTAGATGAACTTAAATTTAAAATAGATAATCAATTAATATAAACTAGCTATTTATTAATATGAAAGTAGACCTTTTAAAAAGACTAATAAAAGAAGCCGTAAGTGAAGCAGTTCGAGAGGAATTAAATAAAGTTCTTTCCGAAAATGTAAGACCAGTTCAAACGTTAGCAGGTACAGCAACAAAGTATCAAAACTATAGACCAGTAGTTACAAAACCAGCTCCTACAGGAGATCCTATTATGGATTTACTTAATGAGACAAGAGGAGCTATGACACAAGCAGACTATCAAGGTATTGTAGGAGGAGATTCTCCTATGGTAGACGGAGGAAATTATAGTCAGTTTCAACAAGGTCCTGAACCGGGATTAGATATTTCACAATTTGATTTTATAAAAAAAGCAGGTGCAATTTATAATGCATCAAAGGAAAAAGATAAACAGAGACACGGACTATAATGGCATTTGACGTAAAACAGATTAATCCTATAGATTTTCTACCCAGCGTAGCAGTTGGAGTAGCGCTACCTTTTTCTGCTAAAAATGCTTTTAGATCTACGTACACTACTCAAGATGCTTTAAAATCAAACTTAGTTAATTTTCTACTTACAGATACTGGAGAAAGGTTTATGAATCCAAACTTAGGTGCTGGATTACGTCCTCTTCTTTTTGATCAAATGACCGATGATACTACAGACGCTGTAGAATCAGCAATACGAAGAGGAATCTCAACTTGGTTTAATAATATCAGTTTAACTGACTTAAAAATCAATCAATCACCCGATACTAATTCAGTGACTATTTTACTAAAGTATAAGATAAACAATACAAACGTTCAAGATCAACTAGTAATAAACTTTCAACAATAATGACTCACGATAGAGATATAAAATACGTAAATAAAGACTTTACTAACTATAGAGATCAGTTAATCGAATTTAGTAAGAGCTACTTCCCAGATACTTATAATGACTTTTCACCAACATCACCAGGTATGATGTTTATCGAAATGGCAGCATACGTAGGAGACGTTCTATCTTTCTACCAGGATATTCAGCTTCAGGAAACGTACTTACAGTATGCTAAGAATCCTAGTAACCTATATACCTTAGCTTACATGATGGGATATAGACCTAAGGTAACATCAGTATCTCAAGTAGATGTTAGTTTTAGTCAAACAGTAGGAGTAGATGGAGGAGGAAATCCAAACTGGAATCAAGCAATGAAAATTGATGCTAACGCACAATTAATATCAACTTCAGGAGGTAACATTAAGTTTATTGTAGATAGACCTATTAATTTTAAATTTTCAAGTTCTTACGATCCTACAGACGTTCAAGTTGCAACATTATCAGGAACTGCGCCAGCTACGTTTACTTTAACTAAAAAAGCTAGAGCTATTTCAGGTGAACTTAAAACGCAGACTGAAGTTATAACGTCAGTAGAGAAGTTTAAAACAATAACAGTATCGGATACAAATATAGTAGGTATTATTTCTATAGTAGACAGTAACGGTAATACATGGTATGAAGTTCCTTTCCTAGGACAAGATACAATCTTTAACGATAGTACCAATACGTCTTCCGATAGTTCGCAAGTTCCCTACTTACTTACATTACAGAAAGTACCTAGACGGTTTGTAACTAGACTAGATTCATCAGGAATCTTGACAATTCAGTTCGGTTCAGGTATAACAGGGCAAGATGATTCAGTACTTACTCCTGATCCAACTAATGTAGGATTTGGATCTACTCAAGGAATATCTAGAATAGATTATGCATACGATCCTTCAAACTTTCTAAACTCACAAGCATACGGACTAACTCCTTCGAATACTACTCTAACAATCACGTATTTAGTAGGAGGTGGAGTTGAATCGAACGTACCTGCAAATACAATAACAACAGTATCTGCAACTAAATCTGCAACTGATACAACGTACATAAATACATTAACAGTAAATAACTTACAAGCAGCAACAGGAGGAAAAGACGGAGATAGCGTAGACGATTTACGTCAAAACTCGATGAGAGCATTTAACGAACAAGGAAGAGCAGTAACCTTACAGGATTCCACAGTGAGAGCTTTATCACTACCTCCTAAGTACGGATCAGTTGCAAAAATATACGTAACACAGGATCAATTAACAAATCCAAACTCAAGTACAGATAATATTCTCGATAGTAATCCTTTATCACTATCAATGTATATGTTAGCATATGATCTTAACAAGAATCTTATAAACGTATCTACTAATTTAAAAAACAACTTAAAACAGTATCTAGCTCAGTATATGATATTAACAGACGCACTTAACTTAAAGGATGCTTTTGTTGTCAACGTCGAGTTAGATTTTGATATAATAGTTCAACCTAACTATATAGGAAGGGATGTACTAGTTACTTGTACAGAAAAGCTAAAAGAGTACTTTGATATAACGAAATGGAGTATCAATCAACCTATTAATATATCAAGTCTGTATACGCTTTTAGATCAAGTAAAAGGTGTTCAAACAGTACAGAAAATTAAACTAGTAAATAAAGTAGGAGGAGATTATTCACAATATGCATACGATCTTGATGGAGCAACTAGAAATAATGTACTTTATCCATCTTACGATCCTATGATCTTTGAAATAAAATACCCAGACACAGATATTAAAGGAAGAATAACAACACTATAAAATGGCAGTATATAGAATATTTCCCGAAAAAGATGCATTTATATCATCAGAAATTCCAACAGGTAATGCTGGAAAGGATGAAATAATTGAGATAGGAGGTTACAAAGATCTTTCGAATATCGGAAGAACCAACCGTATACTTACTCAGTATAGAACATCGGAAATACAGGACGTAATTACAAATAAGATAGGTTCAAGTAACTATAGTGCAAGTCTTTGTCTATATCTAGCAGATGCTACAGAAATTCCAGTCGACTATGTTTTGTATGCCTATCCAGTTTCTGGAACATGGGATAGTGGAGTAGGTAAGTTTGGAGATACACCAATAGATATTACAGGAGTATCTTGGAAGTATAGACAAGCAGGAGGAATATCAGCTTGGAGTACATCATCTTTCACAGCAGGAGTAACAGCATCTTTTCAGTCAGGATCAACTCAAGGAGGAGCAACTTGGTATACAGGATCAGCAGGAGTTAATTTAGAGTTTACACAATCACATACTTTAAACTCAACTAACGATGTTAATATTAACGTTACAAGAGCTATACAACTAATTTACGCAAATACTCTTACTAATAACGGGTTTATTTTAAAACTGCCAAATAATCTTGAATACAATACTACATCTTCTATAAAATTAAAGTACTTTGGTGTCGATACAAATACAATCTATCCACCCTTTTTAGAGTTTAAATGGGATGATAGTACTTATAATACAGGATCACTTTCAGTTCTTTCAAACAGTACCTCTATAATTAATCTTACAAACAGTAAAGGAAAGTATGTAGATAACGGTACGCAAAGATTTAGACTATCAGCAAGACCTAAATATCCAGTTAGATCTTTTACAACAACTTCAGCTTACTTAACTAACTACGCTCTTCCTTCAGCTTCTTACTGGGGACTGAGAGATGAAAACACACAGGAAATGGTAGTTGATTTTGATACTAATTTTACAAAAATAAGCTGTGACCCTAATGGAGCATTTTTTGATATCTATATGGACGGTTTACAACCTGAAAGATATTATCGCTTACTAGTTAAGACAACTTTAGATGGAAGCACTACAGTGATAGATAATCAGAACATATTTAAAGTAGTAAGAAATGGCTAATGATATTCAAGTACAAAAGACAGTCTTTAGTAATACCGAGTTTGGTAGAGTAGTAGATACTGCTTTTAATACGTTCAAACAGCCGGATCTTAGAGGTGGCTTGGATCCTACGGTAGAATTTTTTAAATTGTATGAGGATCTATACTACGTTATAGATGTAACGGGCGAAACAAACTCACATGAGTACCTGGTTAGAAAGAGTTCTGAACTACTGAATTTCGATACAGTTACAGAAGATATTCAACCACTACTGGATGAGATAGCACAATTAAGACAGGAAAATCTTGCTCTAAATCAACAAATATTAGATCTAGAGACTACAGTATAAAGATGGCAGAAATAACTTATCAACTTAACGGAGAATTACCAGAAAATATACCAGGTTTTGAACAGTATCAAGACAAGGATACAAATCTTATTGAATCTTTTCAGATAAATAACCTATTTGATCCTACTAAGAACTTCTCGGAATTACATATTTTAGATTTAGCAGATACACTACTAAGCAGTAAGTACTACTATACAGGATACAAACTATCACTGAATGCACAGTCTGCTGGAAAGGATGGAGCTTCTATACTAACTATAGATCCAATACAGGATGCACTAAATTCAGGATATTCCTTCGGAGGTATAAAATTACTGTATCATTTCTTAAATGATCTGTATACACCGGACAATACTACGTTAGATTTCTATATAGACAGCATATCTCCTGATAGGACAGAGCTTCAGTTACTTACGCATAACCTAACAGCAGAAGATGTTGTTAGATATACAGAATTAGTAAAGACTAATTTAAAGAGTCAATCATATTTTAGCGAGTTTAGATTAAATTTTAAAAATAATAACCTCCTTATAGGAGTTAATATTGATAATCTAGATACCATAAACGGTAAAGCAGTAGTAATTAAGCTATACGAGCCTTTACCAGATGATTTTGATATAAAGAGTACACTTAGCTTAGTTGAAATTATATCAGACTCGATAGCTTATGAGATAGATTATCAGCAGACTTTAGACGAACCAGTCTTTCCAACTTTAAGATCTGCTAACTTCAATTTAGATATTCAGGATGAGAATGTAATTCCTACTCAGTATCTCAATTATGACGATCTCTTAAGTTACAAAGTAAGTAATACAAATAGTGAGATCTACTCTATGATTAGTGAAAAAGGAGTAGAGCTTAGTATTGATTATTCAGACTATAGCAACTTTGTTCATTTCTCATCCGCACAAGAAAGACTTTTAAATTTTAAATACAAGTTAGACTTACTTGCAAGCTACTCTCAGAGTTTAGCTACAAAAGGATCTGCAACTGGTGGAGCACAAGGAGTAAGCGGTAGCGTAGCGTATTACGAAGGACTTTATCAAGGAATTATAAATAATTTTGATCACTACGAAAGATTCCTATATTACGAATCAGGAAGTAGTTCTTGGCCTAAGACAAATAACGTAAAACCGTACATAAATCAAGTAAGCTCACTAGCTACAACTTGGTATAACTCAGCTCTTACAGCAGCTGTAGCTTATGATAGTACAAATTACAATTCATTAATAGAAACTATTCCTACATATCTTCGAGATGATCCTGCTAATGATAACTACCTAACTTTTGTTTACATGGTAGGTCAGCATTTTGATAACCTATGGGTATATGGAGATGCAGTTACGGACAAGTATGATAACGATAATAGACTAAACTACGGTATATCAAAAGACCTAGTAGGAGAAGCTCTTAAGAATTTTGGAGTTAAATTATATACCTCAAACAAATCAATAGAGGATTTATTCAGTACCTTTATTGGACAAGCCTATCAATCTGGAAGTGAGAAGATTAATTACTATATAACAGGATCATTAACTGGATCAAATACTCCTATTCAACCAACTTCTTTTGATAATTATCAGAAAGAAATTCAAAAACGTATATACCATAATCTACCTTTACTTTTAAAATCAAAAGGAACTGAAAGAGGATTACGAGCACTAATTAACTGCTTTGGTATACCAGGAGATATTTTAGATATTAAACTATATGGAGGTAGAGACACCTATAAAAGACCTGTACTTGGAGATTCTCAATACTACACAAGTTCATTAGATAAGATACGTTTAGACAATACAGGAAGCATAGTAAGTGGAGACACTTTATCAAACTATACGTCTATTGTAAAAAGAGACGATAAGTATACGGACGATATTCACGTTATTGAAGTAGGTTTCTCACCTACAGATAATATTGATACTTATATTGTATCAAAATCAGCAGCAACATTCAGTATTGACGATTATCTAGGAGATCCTAGAAGTTTATACTTAGATAACTACTCAGGACTATACCGTACAGCAAATACATTACTAAGTTCATCACTAGGGACATCAGGATCTTATGATCTACGAGATTATGTAAGACTTATTAAGTTTTTCGATAATACAGTGTTTAAGATGGTTAAAGATTTTATTCCTGCTAGATCTGTTGCAGATACAGGTGTAATTATTAAGCCTCATATTCTTAATGTATCAAAAGCTAAGTCAGTAAGAGTATCGGGTTCTAGACCAGAGTATACAGGATCTATAGATACTGCTTTCATCTCTTCAAAAAACGCTAGTACGTTTAACTTTCAAGAAAATGAATATGGTACATCATACAGTGATTCTATACAGACTCCTAATGGAATTCTTACAGAAGATCGACTTCATGGACAAGAGCAGGCAAAGTATAACGGAGAACTACTTAGAAGTTCTATTGTAGCTTCAAGTAGAGATTTGAATAAAGCTAATCGTTATAAAGTACTTTCCTACATAGAGAATAATTACGATATAGTTTTTGTCAGTTCATCGAATGAAGTCTGTATCTTAAGTACAAATTCCGGACTCAGTAACCCTGTCTTTATAGATCCAAATATAGTATATACTAATGTAGATTTCTTTTCAAATACTAATCCTAGTACATCGTACAGTGCATCTAACTCAGCTACAGCAATCCCATTTACTCCAACCTATAACGGGATAAACCTTAACAATGGCTATCAGTTTAATACAGGATTAAGTCAGTATGACTACTTTTATATAAAAGCAGATAACTGGAATTATACTTTAGGATCCTGCACACAGACTATAACTGCTAGATACGGTATATGTGGATTATCAGCTAAAAAGCTAAGCTCCTATAGCGTAGTTCAGTATTCGTCTACTAAGAATAATACGTACGATTTAAGAACTTGGTTCGATAAGTATGCAGGTCAATCAGAACTACAGTATACAGCATCGTATAATGGGACTACTGTTGGAATTACTAATCCAGATTCCTATAAATTTAATCAGAGTATTGGAACTTCTGTTACAATACTAGTTATAGATACTAAATTAGCATCTTCTTGTACTGCGAAACAGGTAGTTAACGTTAATAGCTGCGTACTAGGAGCAACTTCAGTATCAGACTGGGCTAGTATAACTTTTAGCGGTGAATATAGGTTTATAGAATTTGAATACTCTTACTGGAAAGCCT
>Ga0114962_10001142_pt1 | contig 23160 bp, 52 predicted proteins | sample C_130820_MF_Meta_FD_87017 | JGI IMG/M metagenome (GOLD analysis project Ga0114962, IMG submission 87017) | Freshwater microbial communities from Lake Croche, Canada to study carbon cycling - C_130820_MF_MetaG | ecosystem: Environmental > Aquatic > Freshwater > Lake | place: Lake Croche, Canada... | reverse complement strand
AGTCGCTAGTACCATTCAAACGAAACACTGGCTCCAAGCCCAGCTTATTGGCAAGTCGTATGCCCTTGCAGATGTCTGCATACAGATCTTTCATAAAGCCTGCACGATTGTTGAAAAAGTATTGCGTCTTGCGAATACGTGCCTTCTGTATCACATTGGTCTTTTCGCCCTTCTTGAACATACCGCCCCTGCCCGCCGTGTTAAGGCAAGCGGCAGTACAACCAGCTGTTCGCTTGGGACAAGTCTCTTTGCCTGATAAGTCAGCTGGTGCAAGGTGCAGGATAAAGCTGAGGTAGCCTAGCTTGGTGCCCTTTTGGATTTTGGGATTCGCTGTTGATAAAAGTTTAAACACGGTTCGCTCCTTGTTCGTTAAGTATTAATTATAACACCGGTCTGTACCGGTTGTCAACCAAAGACCCTATAGGGCCTAGGGTTACATGCTCCAATAGCTCTCGCTGGCTGGGCTACAGTAATAGGGCGTATCATAACGTTCCATAAACTTGCCTCCGCCCATCATGTTGGTCTTCTCAACCATTGTCTCATGAATCTCGTAGCGGTAGCCCTTGCTGGCAGGGTACTGTGAGTCATAGACTTCAGTCAGCACTGACTGGCTGTGAGTGCTGTGGTCTGTCTTTTTAACCAAACGCTCGCCTGAGCTCTTGCGCTTGTCTGCTTTATAAAGTTCTACTGTATACATTTCTGCTCCTTTTGTGTCTGTGTATATGTATTATAACACCGGTCACTACCGGTTGTCAACCATTATTTTGCACGGGCTAGTTCTTCAAATGACCCGCACTCGTAGCCGTGAAATTTAACGATATGATCGTAGGGTTTGTGGTAACTGTACATGACCTTGCCCACACCTGAACTGGGATGGATTGTGATGTGTCTGCTCCACATGCTTTTGGGCAAGAAGTAGAACTTCAGAGAGTCTTTGTGCGGATTGTATACTGTACAGCGAAGGGCACCAGCCTTGCGACCACCGCCCGCTGTTTCTACACCGCTGATCTCTCCCAAGAAACTATTGCCGCCAGCCCTAGCAGGGTTGACTCTGATGCTGGCAGTCTTAGAGTCTGTACCGTCCGAAAAGTCAGCGTGATCACCGTCAATGAACCTGTAGGGGCCCACAGCAGCCAAGCTCTCCTCAACCAATCGCTCAACGTTGAAGATGTCGGGATGTTTCATACCGTAGGCACGTAGATCCCGGCTGACACGGAATTCAGGATGATAAATGCAGATCACATCCCTCATCAGTACTAGGCTCTTTGACATTGTTCGCTCCTTCTTTGTTGCTAAGTCTTTATTGTAACACCGGTACCTACCGGTTGTCAACCACAGTACTGATCATTCAGAGTAGGCTGTAGGGTCTTTACCAGCTCACGCTCGTAAGCATAAGCTTCAGCACGACCTCTAACTATAGCGACCACAGTGTGACTCCACTCTCCGTCTAAACGATCCCGCAGGTACTGATACAAGGGCCATGCACGATCTTCGTTACGTGCTCGGCTCCGGTGCTTGCGCCAACGCTCTAATACGACCTTGTTGGTGTTGGGCAAGCTCTTACGAGTCAAGCCAATGTAATTGTTGCCAAACTCATCAGTCATTTCGTAGATGATGTAGTTGCAGTCCTTGCGTGGTGTTCGTCTGGTCATTTTCGGCTCCTTCTTGCTCACTATGACTATAGTATAACACCGGTCACTACCGGTTGTCAACCACCACCAAAAAGACCCTACAGTCAGATGGGATACCGGTAGGTACCGGTTGACAGAAGCTCCAAAAGACGTTATAATATACACATGTTCGAACTTAGAGGGGGTGGACGTGGAGGGTGCCTGTCGGTTTAGTTATCCACAGGTTATCCACTGTGGCATTTTTGCCACATGAGACCGGTCGCTACCGGTGTGGCTTTTGAGCAACGGTCTAGAAGAAAAGTTATCCACAGGTTATCCACAAGGTCCCCTGAGTTATCCACAGCTTATACACAGGTTTATCCACAGACCTCCCGGCCCTTTTTCTGAGATTTTCTTGCATTCTCCCCGGCAGGTTATCCACAGCTTATACACAGACTTATTCACAAGATATTATCGAATATAATATTGGGAATAACATAGTAAATTTTAGCCCTATAACAAAGTAAATTTTTATTATTAAAGAGGGGCAATGGCTATTATATATTAGCACTAGACTAGACTCTATATACAGTACTAGACACAGTAGATCAACACGGAGTCTACGGTCGAAGCCGTCAGGATTATCAAGGATTAATGCAACCGGTAACGACCGGTCTTCTATTATTAGGAGTATATACACAACCGGTCACTACCGAAATGGTCAATATAATACCGGTACGTACCGGTTTATCCCACAGAGAGCTCAGACCGGTACGTACCGAAAGCATGAAAATCACGGTAGATCAAAGCGGTCACTACCGGTTCTAAGGGTAGAAAATTCTTGACCGGTCATGACCGAAGACAGGCATAGTCCAAATACTCGCCACCATTCTTTCACCGATCTAGCACACACCTGCGCATACGTATTGGTGGCCGGCCGAGAACAGTCCTTCTACACTAGACAAACCCTTAGGCCTACGTGCATGAGCCAAAAGACAGCCCCACCCAAAAACTCCACAGCGGGGCCAGTTGCTGTACATGCTGAGTAAGGCCATTGTACCTAGATCAGCACAGCGGGGCCAGTTCAGTTACTTGCGGTTTACCAGATCAAACAGTGCTCGAACCTTTTCTTCCAACACTGCAATACGATTGTCAGCTTTGGCCAGTATCACTACCAGTGTGATAAAGCCCAAAAACACGGGCCACAGTTTCATGATGTTTTCAATAAGATCCATAGTCATCTCCAGTTTGCACAGCTATTCTCTAGCACTCGCAGTAATACGCACAGCGGGGCCAAGGGCTGTATGTGTTATAGACGTTGCGTGTAGCCGGTGTAGCCGCCAATGGTATGCAAGCCCACTTCTTGTGGTGTTGCTATACCCTGCCAATCACACACATGCATGTCAAAGTTTTGATTCTTTACGTTAGCAAATGCATCAGCCAACTGTTTAGCTTCAGCATATGTCATGTGCTCGTCTATCTGATTAAGTAGATCAACCTGCTGAATGGTCTGATTTAGACTCACGCTGTGTGCTTCTATTCTATATGTTTGTGCCATCATGTGCTCCTTGAAAGTGTTACATGACAGTATTTATAGCAAATTTTTGCGGCCGCTACCGCTTCGCGGCTGATCAGGACTCTGTGGCAGCGTCCAAACAGTTAAATATCATATGCAGATAATAGATGTTATAGAAAACACGTGGCTTTACATAGCTCTTGTGCTATGGCTATCCATTGTTGCATTTGGCTTGGGTTTAGTTATAGGATTCATATGCGTCTTGTTGTGACACTGAACACGGACACTGAACAGATAGATCAGATCATGACCTACTGCTGGCAGCATGATTTAGACTTCAGTTTGGGATCGTATATTGATGTGGGTGATCACTACTATGCCTGCAAGATAGACTGTGTGCCTTCGAAGCATGTGGATCTATTGCTGTTACAGTGGGCAGACAGTGTGACTATACTTCGTTGACTACTGTGAACACTGAGCTGGTGTACAACAACTGTGAGCATTCTTTGTCGGCCCACAGTTTGATTATGAGTGTTTCATCAGTTTCAGTGATACCAGTTGCGGCTTCCAGGCCCTTGTCACGAAACACCAACAAATTGATAGTGGTTGTGATTGCTGTTGAGGGCGCTGTGGTAGTCAGGGTCAACTCACCTTGATACTGACTAACAGAGTCATTATACACAGTGGTTTTCAAGCCAGCTTGATACTCCAACTTCAGCTTCAGCTGTGCCACTTGACGTGTGTATCTAGAGACCAGTGTGGCATTACCTGCGGCACGATCCAGCAGGGTCAATAGGCGGCGCATGGCCGAGTTTTCCAGTGCCCATTGTTGCGGGGTTTTTACTGACAGCCAGGCACCTTGTGGACGGGCTATGGCGGGCCCTAGGCCATAGTCTTCAGCATTGGTAGTGCCTGTGTTGGTCCAGTAGATTTGATCCCCAGCCAGATAGCCCTGGGTGGTTATGTCAAATGCCAACTGATCACCTTCATGTATGCTGACTCTGTCTCTCAAACTGAATGCACTGACCCTGCGCCAACTGACTAGAAAACGACCCAGGGTGTCACCTGCCAGTCCGTCTATGTTTGTGGCCAGATTTTCATTGGAAGCATCTACCAATACCACAAAGCCCAGATTGTTGGCCCAGGCCTTGAACTGATCTGCATTGCGAACAGCCACGCTGACTCTTGATGTCCATGAGCCCGCGGCCACAGCATTTCTAACCACTGTGTTGAATAGGCTGTATTTGCTGTCTAGATCTTCGTTGGTTGGTGCGCCAGCTGACACCGTGGCTGTTACTGCTTCCGAGGCTGTGATTATGGTCATAGCTGTCTCCCTTGTGAGTATTTACTCAATATCCCATCGGGGTCTGTTTTCAAGATTGTCTATTGAATATTGCAACAGCTTGACCAAGCCTTCTATGTCCGCTGAACCATCTGCCAAATACAGATGTTGCACACGGGCCAATACTGCTCCACTTAGTGCAGAGGGTGTAAAGCCCACTAGTAGCGCCGCCGAACAAAGGCTGTCAAATGCTGTTAAAAACTCTTCTAGATCAGGATTTGACATTGCTTTTGCTTTCCTCGTAGACTCTGAACAGGCGTGTGACAGGCTCCATTTGTTCAGCAAATATGTCCTCACTGGTCTGGGCACACCGGTTCATGTCATATTCTGAAGGATAGTGGCGCAGTACTGATCTGGCCTGTTCACGTATATTTTTGGGCACACCCGGAGTCTTTTTTGGATCCATTAGATCATACATGAGCTCACGGGCCCATTTGACAGCACGATAGCGTTCATCAGGTAGGGTCATCTTGAGCCTTTAACAAGTAAGCCAGACTCTGCAGAGCCTGAACTGCGTCTATACGAGATCCCGGAATATCAATAGCTTCATCGGCCTTGATCCATACCCATGTGACTGAGTCGCTGGTGTCAAATATCTCTAGAGCATGAACTTCTGTAGTTTCCGGATCAAACACTGCTGTGGCAGTATGAACACCTTCTCTATTGCCCAAAGCTATGTAGCGCAGACTATCTTTACCCCAATCTGCCAACTCCAAATACTTGGGATCACCCACTGCCACAATTTCACTCAGCATCATTTTGATTGTCGCCTGTATTCAGCACGAAGCCACCAACGAAAGCGTTGAAAGTAAACTGAGCTGGTATAGTCTGGTTTGGCCAAGGCATAACTGTCTAATTCGTCTAAATGCTGATACCACATTTCCATTAGCCAAACTCTAAATGTTTTATACTTAGTTGACATGGGCTGTAAACCTTGAGAGAAAGCTGTCCTTGTAACAGCTATATTCACGGGCATCGCCTAATTCTTCGCGATAATGTATCCAAATGTGGCCATCTACTTCTACTTCATGCAACACAATGAACTTGGTATGATCACTGCTAGTCCACCGGCTTCCAATTTTTATTGTCATTTGATATTCATCCTTTTGGCAAGTTCTTCTAGGGCCAGGATCATTTGGCTTCGTTCAGTGTCAGAGAGATCCTGATTTTTTTGTATGTTAAAACTCTGTAGGGGAAATCTAGCATGAAAGCTGTCAAACAGCTCAGTAAATGACTTGCCCTGTGCTAAAAACCCACCATCTATTGCATAGGCATAGTAGGTGTTGTTATGGCATTCTAGTCGTATGTTAATAGCATCTTCGTCGTTATCATCTTCAAGAATGTCCTTGATATCAATACGGCCTGCGGCAATCTCGCGGCGAATACCTCTAACAATGGGCATGACTACTGACCATTGCCCCAGTTTATAAGCGGCATAGCACAGGGCTACTAAACTGATGATTTCCCAAATATCCATATCCTGCTCCGTTTCAATATTTATGAGCCATTAGGTCCAACGCAGAATAAACCAATCACGTTTGGCTTCCTTGCGAAAGCTCCAAAGTTTATCACTCATTTTCTGTCCACCATTGGCCGCACCCCAGACCTCCATTTCGGTAATCTCTTCGTCTGTGTACTGATTATAGTCCACAATCAATCCAGGCAGATTAAAGGGGCCCACCTTACAGGTGATCATTTTGGGCTCGTTATTGGGGTTGCCACTCATGGGCGTGTTGATATTGGCTAGTACACTATTGATACCTGCTTGGGTACTGGTAATGTCGTCATCGTCTTCAATCATGGTCTTGCCTAGAAGTTAATTATGTGCTAATTGTAACACAGATTACAGACTCTGTCAACCTTCTCGACATAATTCCAACAGCATCACATACTTTTGGTAAGCCTTCTCCACTGCGGGATTCCCATTGCGTACCATACTGTCCCTGCGTTCATGATCCCAGCACTTCTTACCATACTCAGCATCTTTCATGAGATGTTGTATGTGTTCCTGTTCTGCCACAAGCCTTGCTAGATTGTCCGAAGTCAAGTGTATGGCCTTCATGGGCGTGATCTTGGTTTCCATTTGGAAACTGTCCCTATCATAAAAGTCCTGATGATAGGAACTTGGTCTTACATGTTGATTGTACTCGCGGCTATCTTCAATGCGGCACTCAAACTTAGAGATAAAATACTCAAAGTCTTCATCACTATCTCTTTGTTTGGCATAGTTATGTCTCATCGGCTCCACCTTAATACAAACCAGTTGCGATCCTGTTCGGTGCTGAACCAAAACTTGCGATTGTTAGCATACCAGCGCATGGCTGGACTGGGAGAAGTTTCTCCCCAAATAGGTCCTGTATCTTTGAATGTTTCATAGCACCATAGTTCCATTTCGGGCCAGTTGCCTCCAATAGGCTCTACGGTGTAATATCTAGCACCGTAGACTGTGCCTTCACTGAACACTAGGTCTTCTATAGGTCTAGAAACAATATCATCGAATGTACGTTTGAATGCCTGACTATTTGTCTGCCCTGCATTTAGACTGGTCATTTTTTAAATACTTTCTGATATACTTGATCTTCTACTGCTAGAAATTTGGTAAAATCTTGATCGTTTAAATAGACCATCTCCATATTGAGTTTCTTTAATGCATCTTGGAACTCTGGATCTTTGATCACAAGAGCAATGGATGTTCGTAATCGATCAACTAGTTCCGGCGACAGGTCTTTTGGAGCAACAATACCTCTGTAGATCTTTCGATCAGTTATGGTATGTAATATCTTTATCTTACCTGCGGCAACAAATGTCGATACTTCTGCGGTAGTAGTAACTCCAGCATCAATCTGTCCGCCTAGTACTGCCACGATCTCAGGAGCAGTTCCTGGATATGGAATATGATTGAATTTGATTCCGGACTTGTTTTCAAATGTTGTAGTGTTTAACTCACCCATAAGCCCAGACGTGCCTATAGAAACAGCACCTGGATTCTTTTTAGCACTGGCCACTAGATCATCAACTGTATTGAACGCACCGTCTGCACGAACAAAGATAACCATAGGATCTGCATTGATCATGGCTAATGGTGTTACATCTCTGTAGGTATGTGTAGTAGTACCCACATGTGGCCCTAACACTAGATCAGTGCCTACCACCAACAATGTATACCCGTCCGGCTTCTGGCTGATTAGATAGTTTAATCCAATAGTACCTTGCGCTCCTGTCTTGTTGACTACAAGTATGCCTTTAGTCAATTGTTTTTGCAGATTCTTTGCAAATGTTCTCGCCAATACATCTGTGCCACCACCTGCTGGATAAGGCACAATTAGTTCAATTGGTTTGTCGGGATATGCTTGTGCAAATACCGACGTTGATAATGCGACTGCTATCGCAACAAGTGTTTTCTTAATCATACAGTTCCCCATCTTAAAATAAACCAGTTAGCATCTCTGCTATCTTCAAATATAAAATCACGGCCATTACGTTCGTAGGCTTTCTTGCAGTTGTCTTCTAGCCATGTAATAATATCCACAGCCTTATAAGCATCTCCCATAGTGGGTATCATAACACGACACCAACCCATGCCTTCAAGCATACCCCATAGTACTTCACGGTCGATATCCTGTGCCATTTGATTGCCGGCCCGATTGATCATTTCCTCTTCTATATTCATTTCATATACTTTATTCGAAAGAGTAAAAATCGTTTGGGATTGCTGACTGAATAATCTTGTGTGTAGTTACCAGCGCCATCTAGGCCCATCTTAATTCCGTACTTGTCTTCCATCCAATGAGGAAATGTAGATTTAACCATACCTGCATTATCTCCTACATCTAACGTGTATTCTTTACGAACAGCATGAAGCGCCCCCCAGTATTGTTTGCGTTGTTCTGTTGCCATAATATCTTCTGGTAGTATAGTCAAGAACTCCACCTAATTAAAAACATAGTGATCTGCTTTTCATTCTTAAACTTCCACACATTAAAACTCATGCGTGTGCCACAATTACATTCGGTAGTCCATGCTTGTACGGGATCCATGTCTGTTTCATTAAGTCCACGTTCAAAGCCACGCGGTGCTACCTCATCTGTGTAGGCCTGCAGTTTGAGTCCTGGTAAGCGTTGCCATTTGATCTTAGGTATAGGAGTCATGTTAGCATAGAAATGTCTAATTAAATCGTTGACTTGTGACTTGCCCATCTGTCTCCCATGCATCATTTAATTAATAACAGTTTCGGGCTTGTGCGTCTTAAAAACATTCTGACCACAATTACGTATAGCATCGGCTAACACCTGTGGATTTTCTCTAGCATATTCTTCTAGCTCGTCTCGCGATATGTCACTTTCAAATGCCCATATCTCCGGAAAGCGTTGCGGATTAGCCTGTGCTCGTAGTATAGCATAACGAGGGATAGGCATGTCAACTTTATCATTGCCTTTTAATGCCGCCCAGAACTTTTTCTTTTCGTAGTCGGTAATATCAAAGATCCATTCAAATCCCAGTGTATCAAAGTAAGCCATATACATTGACATATTAGTCCTTTACTTCAAAATGTTCTGCTAATGCGTTATATGCTGTAGGGCTTGCACACTTTTTAGAAACCACTGTCATACATTCTAAAATAACTAAATCAACTAGAGTTTGCGCTCGTTTGGCTATTTCAGGAGCCGCATAGTCTGCCTGCGTCATTAGTTCTCGAATACGTTCATTCATCTGCCAACTCTCTGGTTAAACACTCAACGGCATCATCATATCCATTAAGATATAATATGCGAGTACATTCTTCTACAATTGATTTGGTCAGCTGTTCAGCAAGCTCGTCAGGTAATGCATAACGATCTTTGTGAAACATAGCTTGGTCAACAAGTAGTTTTAATCTTTGGTGCATGTCCTAAGTCCTTTGATCTCTCGGTAGCCTACCCTGATATAATACAACCATTCAGCATCAATCCGCATAGGCAAGTCCAAGTGTATGCTGACTCGTGGGCCTTCAGTTTCATTGCGCTGATTGTCAGTGTAGGCAGTGCCCACATAAGGTATGCCCTTGTAAGTGCCTTCAACCCTATCCCCAAACTTGTATCGGGGCGTGGGACGGTTCTTTTCAAAGTATTCAGCTAAGGTGCTCATTCAACTTCCTCCACTGGTTGGTTGGGAATAGTGTTGGAGTCGTTATCTTGTGCAACGACAAATCCCAAGTCCAACATGATTTTTTGTTCGTCCCAAGTGCATCGAGGACGGAACACAAACAGTCGCAATGTGAGGTTATCTTGGCTGTAGTAAATCCTGTAGCGCACTTGCGGTATTCCCAAAGTGTCAGCAAGATCTTCTAGACTAAAGCTCTCTGGCCAATCTTCATCCACACTGCCACGAGTCTTTTCAAAGTAGAAATCCAGCACCTGGGGCACAGCAGAAGGTGTACCCCAAAATGCATTCTGCTGGCACCATGCAATCTTGCGGTCCAGCATCTCCACTGTGATTTCGTTAGTCATTCTTCAACTCCGAAATGTTGTTTAATCAAATCAAATGCTTGACCACGACTAACCATGTCACGCAACATTGGTGCCAATGCTACACCACATTCCTTAATAAGGAACTGGGCAAATAGTTCTAATTGACGTTCACGTTGTTGTTTTGATACAGGATTATCTAAAAAGTCAACCGCATCTTTAGTTTCATGCAGTGCATAAACAGTGGCTTCATCTAACAGTTCTTTAATTCGTTGGGTCATTGTTCAACTCCGAAATGTTTCTTAATCGCTCTGGAACAATCGTGTGTTCCTCTTGACCATTCTGAACTAATCTTATGATCCAATAGTAAATCACAATGATTGGCACATTCCCTAACAATCAACTCGGCGAACTGTCCTAGGACAGCTTCCCATTTGATTTTATCTAGACCAAGTCCATATACATCTAAATGGCTTTGTCTTGCAAGGAATCTAATGCGTTCGTTCATTTGATCTCATCCGATGTTTCTGGAAAGTGACTGATAATCAAATCCAATGCGGCAATAGTCTGTACATTAAGACCTACATCTTCTGGATGCATCCAAACACCATCTGGATTAGAGTCACTCTTTGGATTCTTTTTCCATTGCTTTAATTCTTTTTTCAAATAAGCACGATAGTCTTTTAGGTTCATGCTGGTAATACGATCAGCAGTTTCGCCATCGATCCATTGATACTTTTTATGTTGTTCTTTACTCATCTTCTTCCTCATGTAGTTGATTCTTAAAAAATTCAAGTTGGTCAATCAACCCCTGTAGACCTTCACGGTTCATAGTAAGTGTAGTATATCCCGTGGTAAATGCTATACGATTATCATCAGTTAATCCAAATGTATAATAAGTCTTAGACGAGGTTTCCTGCTTAGGAGGTTCAATATAAGGAGTCTTAATTTCTGGAAACTTAACTACATTACTGTAAGCAGGCTTTTTAAACCAATCGAATATCATACGATCTTTCCTAGTCCTGCGTAGATAAGTTGATCTAACTCAGTTTGATAATCAGTGCGACCCACTCGACGCTTTAACCAAATAGCTTCTAACAGCTCTTTAGAGTTGCCGCCTTCAGTTGGAAGTTCTCCTCGTGACTCTAGTTCTTCTAACAGATCATCTGTGTCAAAGTCGCTAAGGTCCACATCCACTTCAACTTCAGTATAAATCGTTTTGTACATTGTGTTCTTTCGTTAGTTCTGCAATCAACATAAAACGTTCGTAGGCTTTACGAACACTAGGATTGGCTAACAACTTGTCAGCTTCTTCCATCATAGCCTTGACACCGGCTTCGGCACAGTCATGTACACTAAGCCCATGTAGAGTGCAAAGATCATCGCCAAACTCTTTGGCTAGTTTTTCCCAAGCCTTCTTTTGTCCTGGAGTAATAGGAGTCTGCTTAGGGCGTAGCTCAGAGGCTTTTGAGATGGCTTTGCAAATAGCATCTTCGGCTACTCGTCCTGCGGCGATCATAGCCGCATAGTTTGGATCAATGTTAAACCTGCGTGAAAGGCCTCCTGGATAACTCATAACTAAATGATTGCCCTTGGGGAAACTATCTAAAAAGTCGTTGTCGTACTCTGCTACAGGTACGTAACGACGGCCCTGCTTTTCATAGAATATTTTCTTCATCAAGCTCACCGCTTTCTACTTGTTTAATATATTCTCTCAGCATGCCTTCAACAAACAGGTTAAGAGTCATGTCTCGAGCATGTGCCATCTTCATAAGCTCAAATATTTCCTCATCACTTAATGTCAAAGGCATTGTTACACGATTGTCATACTTCTCGCCTGCTTTGATAGACAAAGACTTTTGGAAGAAATCGTCATCAACTTCTAAGTCTACATAGTCAACATCGTCCCATGCTTCGTTGCGATTGATATCACGACGTTTGGCTTCCTTCTTCATTTTCTTCTTGAAGTCCGGATTGATCATGCGATAAGCACGTTGATTAGTATAGTCATGCACCTGCACTTCATATACAGTTTGATCCTTAGTATCAAATATAATACAGAAGCTAAAGCCGCCTGTATCTTGAATACCATTCCAGCTATCCAAATGATAGGCATTTGATCCATAACATTGCCAACCAAAGTCACTGCCCTCAGTGATGCGGTAGTCAACTAATTCCATCCATTCTTTCATCGTGATCATTGTGTGATTCCTTCTTTACGTTGATAAAAAGTAACTTCAATCCAGCCAATCAAGGCCACCAACCATCCTGCATTTGCAGGGCTATCTAATGTGGCAAATACTTGAAATACACACATTATTAAAATTGCTATTGATAAAATTTGTTTAAGTCTAATCATTGTAGATTCCTTTTGGGTTCTTCGTCATTAAGTGATTGCATTAACTTTAATGCGTACTCGGGTTCTTCTTCAATTAACTCGTCAATGTCCACGGGCGTAGAGTTAGCTTCCATTTCACCGGAATCAAACATACGCTGTATTTCACTCATGAGATCATCTAGTTCTTCTTGTGTGCCTTCAAAGCCGTCGAAACAGCCCGGGGCAAACTCAAGAGTCTTTGCTTTCTTTTCTTCAGTCATACTAAATCCTTAAACAACTCTTTAGCTGATATGGCTTTGCCAGAGTAATAGTTAATGTCAAAGCTGTCATTCTCAATGTGATAGCTGTTCCTATCACATTTTACATACTCACCTACAGCATCAGCATACACTTGGCGCATCTGTGTAAAGGTATGATCCACATTACCATCAAGGATAACTCGTGTAGTAATTTTACGCTTGCTCATTCTGCGTCTCCTGTGACCATTTTGCCTTCTTTAATAGACTGCATAAGATTTCTATTGCGTTGCTTTTGTTCAGCGTTAGAGCGTTTGTCATCATCACTTAACTTTAACATACGATCGTAATTGCGAGCCCAATCAACTCCATGTAGCCATGTTTCAAGCATTTCTAGACTGCCTATGTATAGTTCAGCATCTCGTGTGTACATAGGCAATGCATCATGATCTTTTGGTACAAGGCTTAGGCTACGTTCGTTTGTTTCCCAATCCCCGTGCTTGGGCTTGCCAAACTTAAGGCCAAGTTTATCTACCTGTTCCTCAATGCGTTTGATTCGTTGAAGTGATTCCCATCCGCTCATAGTGCTCTTTCTATGTTGATAATAATGTTATTATAACACTATCAGACTTTCTTGTCAACTACTGTAGTGTCTAAATGTGGAGCGATCTTTTCCATTTCTTCAGGAGTCGCATGTTGCATAGGTGGATTGATATGCCAACTGTCTGCTGAAAAAATACGTACCGGTTTCCAATACTTGTGTATGATGTTATTGACGAACACAATGGCTATGGCTATCACAACAAATCCCATTGCTGTCAAAATACTACCAGCCAAAAACACTGCCGCTTGATCCATGTCCATAATTAGTCCTTATCAATAGCCACACAATATGTGGGCCATAGTCCTTGTTGCACATACATGTCTCCACCTTTGTCCGGTACCATAACAATACCTAATAGGCATTGTTTGGCAGGCGGTGTGGTAGTTGCCAAAACATATATCTGTGTGGCAATCATTATGCCCAAAACAGACATCAATATTCTATATACCCATTTATTCATGCTAACTCCTTTGTGTGTTTACAACTGCCTCTAAATGTATAACCAGGACAGGTACAGGTGTTTGTGTCAGTGTCTACTTCATAGACTGCACCCTTGCTGCCTGTTACTCGAACAATTGAGCTTTTAACTTCAAACGTCTTAAATGGATTTGATTTCAGCGTGTCAAACTTGCGACCACGTTTGTCAAACCCTTTGATTGGATTCTTAAAATAGAACGGCTTAGTCTCGCCTTGCTTGATATAAGCAACCAAGTTGTTACCATCTAACAAGTATGTGTGATTGGGCGCAGAAGCCTTGCCCCAGTCAGTAATTTCTTTAACAGCTATCACCAGCGTTCTCCTCTAGCATAACGGATTTGAGCATCGAAGCGTTGTGGAGGAATCTGTTCCCACTTCTCTCCGCATTTGAAACAGGGATCGTAATCCATATAGCCACTGCGTGTGGTCTTACCTAGCCATTCAGTGTTTGCACAACCGGATATCAAAAGTACTGCTATAATCAATATTGGACGCATTGTAGGTAGCTCTAAGTTGTTGTCGATGTTAGTATTATACAGTCTAAGCGGTGTTTTGTCAACCAGATTCAATCCAAAAATAAATACAGTTGTAGTCAACTTATCCAAAGGAGAAGATCATGACCCTACGTAGCGTATCCATTAATTTGGAATTAGGGCAGGAAATTGTAGTTGGACCGCATGACGATCTGGCTAAAATTACCAAAATTGAATTTCACGAGAAAAGTGGAGAATATGTGATAAACACAACCAAAGGCACAAGAAAGGCGTTGACATTCAAGTTAATGCCCGAATATGCAGAGGATAACATTAACCCGGCGGATAAATATAGATAGTATGAAAATAAAAGATCTAATAGAAAACTTTGAACTAGACCTAGACGAAAAAGCATCCAGAGCTTTGTGCGTGAGCCAAACATCTGATGACGATCTAGGAGCCAGTAACTTATCCAGCTGTAAGAGCCAGGGACTACGTGCTCGCGATGGCAAGAAAAGTCATTTGATTGGCAAGCATCGTGAAACAGTAGGCGGCAAACGAATCAAAGGCAAACGCTACGGTGGGCCCTTGCCCGATTGGAGTTAACATGATTGGTACACTTCTCGTTGCACCTCCGGCACAAGAAGATGAATTTTGGGGAAAGACGGTAGTCTTCCTATACGAACAAAACCCAAATGCCATCGTAGGCCTTGTGCTAAACAAACCCTCAGACCGCGCCCTCAGCGAGCTTGCTAGTCATCATGATCTAGAATTTCTTGGTCCAGATGTTCTATTCACAGGCGGCCCAGTCAATCCGGCCGCACTCGTAATGCTACACACTGACGATTGGGCCTGTGGTAACACTATGCAAATTGGTAGCGGATATCGAGTCAGTTCAGATCGTACCATGCTCAATAGAATATGTGCCGGTGATCGTCCTAGACGCTGGCGCTTGTATTTGGGCATGAGTGTTTGGACACCAGCACAGCTTGAAGGAGAGATTACCGGCAAAGCACCCTGGAACAAAAAAAACTCCTGGCTAACAGCAGACACAGCAGACGAATCCATTGTATTTGGCAAAGATCCAGAAACAATTTGGAAACGATCAATAGACTCAGCGGCGGCCACTATGGTCCAAAGCTACTTCACAATATCCTAAATATCACTTGACTGTTACAGGGTTTGAGTGTATACTACGTAAATATAGTATAACTTAATTTGAGTTTTAACATGGCAGACACTTTACTATTAAATTCCGACGCACAACCTGTTTCATGGTTACCTTTGAGTACCTTAACATGGCAAGATGCAATCAAATACATGGTCCTCGACAAGGCTCGAGTTCTGGAGTGGCACGACAATTGGATCGTGCATTCAGCTACTTGGGAAACACCAGTACCTAGTATCATGATGCTGACTGACTACATGAAGCCAAAGACTTCGATCCGTTTCTCTAAGAGCAACGTGTTCCTTCGTGACGGATATATCTGCCAATACTGCGGTGACAATCTAGAAAAGAAGCATTGCACACTTGACCACGTGCTACCAGTTAGCCACGGCGGTAAGAGCACTTTTGAAAACACCACAACTGCTTGCGGACCATGTAATGCAGGCAAGGGTGCTAACAAAAAGATCAAGCCAAAGTCAAAGCCACACAAGCCAGAATACTGGGAACTTGTGAATAAACGTAAGCACATGCCTTTCCAGATTCGACATGACGCTTGGATGCCATACATTAAATAGTGTATGAAAAAACTATTTTGGAATATACTTGGATTTTTAAGTTTAGGAATGGCGTATGTTGGGTTAATCACACCCGGCATACCCTATAGCTGTTTTGTCGTATTTGCGGCCTATTGCTTTAGCAAGGGCAACGAACGTATGCATCGTTGGCTATACAATCACAAGATCTTTGGTCCGTTCCTAACCAATTGGAACGAGAAGCGAGTATTCCCTACTCGAATGAAATTCTTTATGTTGGCCATGATGAGTTCAAGTCTTGGCATCATGTTCTTTACCAATGTGCCCACTCGTGGTATTTTGTACACAGGCATATTCATGTTCTTTGTGGCAGTATGGGCATGGCGTTGGCCAGGTAGCATAGAAGCTTATGACAAAAGAATAGCCGACGGTAAAAAGGTTGGCTGGTTCAATAATAGTTTTTAGCAAATTAAAAAGCCCCATTGGGGCTTTTTTTACGGCGAGCAGGGGCCTGTCACAAATCCACCAGGAGTATCTGGTTTACATGTAGTGGGCAATGGTGTGCATGGCCCAACAATAAAACCGTCCCTACAGTAGTTAATTATAGGTTGTGGTACAACACTGGGTCCAATAACTATGGGTGGAGTTAATGTAACTGTTGGCCCAACTACTGGTCCTGTTACAAATGTCACAGTGGGTGGTGTAGGTCCGACTACAACTGGGCTGGGAACAGTGCCGCTAGGTCCCACAACAAACGGTGCTGGCAAATTAGTAAGGTCTGATAATTTTACAACTTGAGGTTTTGGTGGTTCTGTAGTGCCTCCACCGCAGGCAGTTAGTACTGTTACTAATAACAGTGATATAATTTTTCTCATGGTAAGTTTCCTTGGTTAGGAAACTCCTTAAGAAAAAGCTCTCTAAGCACATCTTAGAATTTGGGAACTCTGCCCTAATAACATCTGTAAGTCTCAAAAGTATTTATTAACAATACTAGAGCACCTCTTAAAACAGAGTTTTAAGAGCTTCAATTAAATCTTCAATCATTCCATCATCATGTAACGGAGTAGGTGCAAACCGTAACCTCTCTGTTCCCACATCCACTGTGGGATAATTGATCGGCTGTACATAGATGTTGTAGTCATTTAGTAAGGCATCGCTCATGGCCTTACACTTTTTAGCATCACCAACTAGCACAGGCACAATGTGAGTAGTGCTACAGGTCATAACAGGCAACCCTGCCTTGTCCAATCGATACTTTAATTTTCTAGCACGATCCTGATGCTGTTCACGTAGCTCATTATGATCTTTAAGATACTTGACAGCGGCTAATGCTCCTGCACAAGTAACAGGGCTCATCGATGTAGTAAAGATAAAGCCGGCTGCTACGCTACGAATAGCGTCAACAACATCTGCATCAGCGGCAATGTATCCGCCCTGCACTCCATACGCCTTTCCCAGGGTACCGTTAACTATGTCAACTCGATGTTGCAGGCCCAATTGTTCTAGTTTGCCACCGCCATGATCTCCGTACAGGCCAACTGCATGTACTTCGTCAATGTAGGTCATTGCCTCGTACTTGTCTGCTAGATCACATATTTCTTTGATTAGGCCTACATCGCCATCCATACTGTAAACGCTTTCAAAAGCAATGCACGGTGTGTGCCCTTGTGCTCTTACGTCTTTTAGTTTTTCTTCTAAGTCTTCCATATCATTATGACGGAATACACTCTTTGCCGCACGACTATGGCTGATACCTACAATCATGCTGTTGTGATTATTGGCATCGCTAACATAATGAATGTTAGGAATAATCTTAGCCAGCGCAATAAACGTCCATTCATTGGCAACATAAGCAGAGCTAAACAACAGGGCTGATGCTTTATTGTGTAGTTTGGCTAGTTCCATTTCAAGGGCCACATGATAGTGGCTGGTGCCAGCAATATTTCTAGTACCGCCTGATCCTGCACCTGTCATGTCCAATGCTGTATGCATGGCATCAAGCACAACTTTGTGTTGACCCATACCCAAATAGTCATTACTGCACCAGTTGGTAATAGTTTTAATATTGTAGGGACCGTACCAGATGGCTTGTGGGAACTTGCCGTTTTCTCTAAGTATGTCGTTGAACACGCGATACTTGCCTGAGTCCTTGAGGCTAGATAGAATTTCAGTGAATGGAGTTTTGTTTATCATAGTAGTATTTACCTGCTAAATATTCGCCTAGTCAAAACATTTGACAAACTGACAAAATTACTGTAGACTTACACTATTAGGATAAAAATAACATGATTGGAATTATTGGATACGGCATGGTGGGCAAGGCCGTAGAATATGGGTTCTCTAAAACAACCTGTATGATCTCAGACCCACAATATAACACAGTCACAGTCAAAGATGTAGTAGCCGCAAATCCAGAAGCTATATTTGTCTGTGTGCCTACCCCAACAGATGAAACAAACTACGCTGTTCTCAAGCGTGTTCTAACAGATATAAAAAATGCACAATACGCAGGCATAACTGTAGTAAAAAGCACAATACTTCCGCAATACTTAGAAGTATTTGATATTGTTTATAATCCCGAGTTTCTATCTAGGGCTACATCGCTAGAAGATTTTGTAAATCCGCCTTATGTAGTTATTGGAGGCTCTAAAGCCCAACAAGTGCTGGACATTTACCGCAAATACTCTATAGTAGACACTACTAACGCCTTTTTAGTTGACATCCCCACAGCTTGTATGGTTAAATACACTATGAATAGCTTTTATGCTTTGAAGGTGACATTTATGAACGGTATGTACGATGTTGCTGAACAGATGGGTGCTGATTGGAATAATACTACATCTATCCTAGCTAAACATCCATGGATGGGTTCGCATCATTATCAAGTGCCAGGCACAGACGGAGAAAGAGGATTTGGCGGGCCATGCTTACCAAAAGACACAAAGGCTTTAGCCAGTACATACGAAATGCCGTTGTTAAACACTGTAATAGAGTTGAACAACAAATATAGAAAAAATAAGGAAAGATAATGGTAATTGACCTAAACGTAACCAGTACTTGTAATCTAGCATGTACCTATTGCTCAGAGGGATTTGAATGCGGACTTAGTACAGAATTTGAAGAAAATACTTCTGTAACTTTAGAGAACATTGAAGAGTTTATGGGCAAGTTTAAAGACCCAAAACGAGATATTTACTTCTGGGGCGGCGAGCCTTTTGTAAATTGGGAATTCTGTCGTGGCGTAATGGAAAAGTACATTAACAACCCTAACTACAACTTTTTCTTTTATACCAACGGTGTTTACCTAAAGAAATATATGAAAGAGCTGGTGCGCTTTCATCAAGCAATGCCAGGCAGACTTAAGATACAAGTTAGTTACGATGGCAAGCCAGTTAACGATATTACACGTATTGACAAAACCGGCAATCCAAGTTCAAGCCTAGTTAAGTCAAATTACCTTGCGGCAAAGCAAGCAGGACTTGCTGTTAAAATGAAATCAGTATTAACTGCTGAACACTTTCATTTAATCTACGAAGCTTTCTTAGATGTGATACAGTTTGATGAGAACTATTTTCCAACACCGGACATGTATAGTCATTTAACTGAAGAACAGTTTATGCCCAGACTAGCAGTACTCAATGATGGACTTGCTAAGATTGCCAAATACATCTACAAGAATAAACTACCTCCTGAGAAGTTTGGTTGGTTTACACAAAGCCGCGCACTGTGCGCTAGTGGTATTAACTATGTGTCAGTTGACCTTAACGGCGACATTAGTCCGTGCCACGGATGTATGTATAAAGAAAGTCATGCTCACGTTATGGGTAATATTCTTAAGGCTCCGGATATTGATGCACTGATTGCAGAAAAGACAGCTATGTATAAAGATGCACTAAAGAATCAACCACTTGATTGCATGAGTTGTGATGCACAATTCTGTATGAAGTGTAATGCGGCCACATACGAAAAGTCAGAGAAAGATACCTACTTGGAAAAGTGGAGTGACCATACTGCCAATTGGCAAGTGTGCAAGGTCTTTAAGTCAAACGAGATAGTACACCATGCTCTACGTACTGCTTTAAAGACTTACAAGAAACCTAGTATCATTATTAAAGCGGAGCAATGTACAGTCTAATATGTTTACACTAGAGATATCAGTAACAGAAAAATGTAACCTTGGGTGCCCATATTGTTACGTGGCCAACCGTCCCACATGGATGGAACCTGAGACGTTTGATAATGCTATGCCAGAGCTGTACAATCTAATGAAGCGCAGTAATGACAGTGAGTTTCATGTCAGCTTCTTTGGCGGAGAGCCGTTACTCAATTGGGATCTAATTACCTATGCTGTGCCTAAGTTAACAGCAGACCCTAAGTGCAAAGGCATTAACATTATTACTAACCTAACAATGATTGACGCTGACAAAGCCAAGTACTTAAAAGAACATGGTGTCGGTGTTAGTTGGAGCTTTGACGGCATGAGTTCTAATACTACTCGTCCACTATTGCCCTTGTTAGAAAATACTAATCCTGAAACAGGTGAGTTGTTTGATGGCATCCTTGACATGTATAATCACAAGAAGGATATCATTACAGACTTAACCAACGGCTGTAAGGTAATGATATGGCCCGGCAATACTAAAGACATGACTGAGAACTTTGAGTTCCTGTTGAGCTGGGGTATTGAACATCCTGACTTCTCTATTGTGCGCGATGATGTATGGACAGAAGATGACCTACACGATTTTCGTAGAGAACTAATTAGATTAACTGACTGCTATATTGCCAAACTAAAAGAAGGAATACCTTGTTCAGTTGGCTTCTTGCGTTTATCTATCTTAGATATACTATACGGACTAGTTAAAGGTAAACGCCCATTTGGCTGCTTTGCAGGCACACATGGTGGTGTATTGATGAGCAGTGGTGAGTTTTACCCTTGCGCTCGATTTGCATCTAAGAAGATTATGAAGATGGACAGCGACTATGACTTTAAGTACTATCAAGACATATTCAATCCACAAAACTTTGACAAGTGCGAGCCTTGCCAATTAAAACAAGTTTGTAATGCAGGATGTACGTACAGCCAAGTGACCAACGGCAATAAACCATTAGACAGCATCTGTGAAATCTTCCATATTACTAACGAACAAGCCATGCGAGTTGTAGAAGAATGTAAAGATGTCCCAGTGTTCCAAGATCTAATCCTGCACTACTTACAAAATGTAGGTGTAGAAAGCGAAGGCGTGGAGTGTAGAAACTAATGAAAAGCATATTAAAGATTCCAGTTAAAGTTGAGATGGCTCCAGTAGAGCACGTTTCTGATCGTGTACTAACTGTAGACGAATTATCAATCCAAATTGAAGAAGCCCGCAAAGGCAAAGCCAAAGTTGACAGCCAGTATGTGGGTTATGATGATCTTAATCGCGGTCACTTATATGATTATAAGTTTGACTACGGACAATTTTTATCTAGTATGAGTCATATTATTAGAGAAGCCAAGAGTCGTCCGCAAGACAATCGATACAAGAACTCACATGAGATGATTATCCAATGATACCTATTGTTAGTGATTTTTATGTAGGAGATAAAACAGATAAACCAGCACCAGCAGGGTCAGCTGTCAATGTTCTATATTTTACTAACAAGTGTAATTTGGCTTGTACTTATTGCTATGAAGACTTGCCAGGCCGACCAGCACAGATATTAACCAAAGAAGATATCGTTAAACACGTTGATGCTATCCTTGCTCGCGAAGATCCTAAAAGCCAAACATTAATTGTATTGTTCGGTGGCGAGCCTACACTCGAGTGGGAGAATGTTTGTTTTGCTATGGACTATGCTTTTAGTAAAAAACGTAATGTACATTTTAACATGACCACTAACGGTATCAAATATCTAAGTCAAAACTTCATAGATGAAACTATGAACAACTTCTTTTATAAAAAAGGGCTGTTATCTATCGATGTTAGTTTTGACGGTATTGGTAACAAAGATCGAGTATTTCATAACGGTACTGACAGTACTAAAAGTATGATTGAAGTGTTCACTAATTTAGTAAAAAATAAGTTTAGATATCGTATGCGCTACACCATTCATAAGTTTAATATAAACTACGTGTATAACGATATGACTAAGTTAATTAAGACGTTTAACCCGGAACGTATGATTACTAGCGTAGCTTGGGATACACTATCACCTAAAGATATTGAAAAGCTATCCGAGATAAAAAATCAGCTTAGAAATGACTGGATAAATAAAGCAATATCCGTACCTGTATGTGAGCTATTTTGTGATATGTGCAATGGTTGCGGCGAACGTAAAGAGTTAAAGACATATTTTACTAACGAGGGTAATGTAACAACGTATGGAAATTACGAAAACTCTCCAAAATTTCATGATTTTAAGGACAAGGAAATAAAATGACACAGATGACTATAAATGAAAAATTAGAAAAGATTCTAGAGATTATCAAACTTATGGAAGTTGAAGATGATCCAGGAGTTTCTACAATTATGTTAGACGGGTTCATCCTATCTATGAACATTATTAAAGAACTATCTGAACAAACTGAACCTGCTAATACCCTTGATATTTCTAAGCAGATAGAGATGGTTTCATCAATTTTAGGCTTATCATTAAATGATCTGGTCATGCAGATTATCAAAGACATGAACGAAAATCAAGAAATGCCTGATAAAGAAGTTGATAAAAATACATTAGATTTTATTACATCAGCTGAGAATCTTGACGATTATGATAAGTTTCTAGCACAAGCTAAAGCAAAAGAAGATTTAGACTTTTTGTCAAAAGCAATTTAAGGAGATAGGAGCGATGACGTTACCAACATTAGCGGCGAGCATAGTAAAAGACGTATATGGCACGGATGCTTCTGATGCTGTAGCGCACGGGATTACACCTGTTAATAATACTAACAAAACATCTGGTGCTATATTTTATAATATAGCACTAAAAGCCGATGCAGAAAGAGTAAGACGCGGTAAGCCATCAATTAATATCCCAACAAATTATTTCACTGGAAAATTATATGCTAGTAAAATTCAAGAAATAAAAACAAACGTAGAAGTTGCAGGACCAGCTGAAACACAAGCATATAATACCAACTATGGTGGTGGAGCTAATAGCGGTAACCCTCCAGCAGTAACTACATTTAGTCAACTGTCCGCACCAAGCGGAGCATCTGATTTTGTAAAAGGTGCAAAAATAACCAGTGCTATTGTTAATGCATTAATTGCAGAAATCAATGCCGCTGGGAATGTATGTACTTGCAACTGTAACTATTGCACCTGTAACTGCAACTATTGCACCTGTAACTGCAACTACTCATGTACTTGTAATTGCAACTACAGTGATGAACAACTTAAAAGTCAAGTGGAGTACATATAAATGGCATTACCAAGT
>Ga0114962_10001141_pt1 | contig 23162 bp, 23 predicted proteins | sample C_130820_MF_Meta_FD_87017 | JGI IMG/M metagenome (GOLD analysis project Ga0114962, IMG submission 87017) | Freshwater microbial communities from Lake Croche, Canada to study carbon cycling - C_130820_MF_MetaG | ecosystem: Environmental > Aquatic > Freshwater > Lake | place: Lake Croche, Canada... | reverse complement strand
GTGGCAACCTCGTGAGCGGTCCCATGACGCAAGAAGCCACCTTCACCGGCGTAGGTGCCTTCGGTGTTTTCTCTCACGACGAGGAATTCACAACCCTCAGCAATGGAACCAGGGACACCCGTGAAGGGCCGCAGGTTGACGTAGAGATCGAGGCCAAAGCGCATCTTGAGCAAGAGACCGCGTTCCATCGTGCCTGGAGGGACACTGGTGTCACCAATGGGAGGCCCTATGGCACCGAGCATGATGGCGTCAAAGCCGCGAAGCTCCTCGAGAGTTTCATCGCTCAAGACCTCTCCGCTGCGCAGATAGGTGGCCGCACCCATGTCGAAGTCAATGATGTCCAGGGAAAGGCCAGCGGCGCTGAGGACCTTTAGGGCCTCGGCATTGACCTCTGGGCCGATGCCATCGCCACCTATGGAGGCGATCTTGTGGGTCTTGGTGGTGCTCACAGCTTCTGGGTTTCCTTCGCTAGTTTCGATGCTTTGTGGGTTGGACAATAAAAAACCGCCCACGCGGGTGGACGGAAGGGGGTCGGAACGCCCTCGAGGGCGCCCCGACTATCGAATAATTACCGCGGTGGAGTTGGTATGCATTACGTCCTCCATTGTGGCCGAGGTGGGCGGAGTGGTCAAGGTGGGCCCCGGATACAGGGTGCCAAGGTGCCGAGTAGCCTAGAGAGCAGAGAAACCCCAAGGAAAGTCCTATGTCTGAAGCCACCGTCCACCACCTCACCGCCGCTACTCATGAGCGCCTAAGCGCTGAACTCGGCCACCTCACCACGGTCTGGCGACTAGAGATTGCACAGAAAATTGAGGCTGCGCGAGCCCTAGGCGACCTTTCTGAGAATGGTGATTACCACGCTGCCAAGGATGAACAGGGCAAGCAAGAGATGCGCATCCGTCAACTCGAGGCCATCTTGAAGGCTGCCCAAATCACCGATGTGGGCACCAGTGACGTCGTGGCCCCCGGAGTTACCGTCAAGGTGCAATTCGTTGGCGAGGATGCGGAAGAGCTCTTCTTCGTTGGCTCCATTGAGGAGCACACCGCCGACGGAGTAGAAATCGCCTCACCCACGTCAACGCTGGGTGCAGCGATGATTGGCCACAAGGTCGGTGACGTCGTGAACTACCTCAGCCCCTCAGGCAAGGAACTCTCCCTCGAGATCACGGAGATAGACCATGAGTAATCCTCGGACTCTTTCAGACAAACTCTGGGACCTTCACCTCGTTCACGAGGGCGTGGGCGAACCCGACCTGCTCTTCATTGACCTTCACCTCGTCCATGAGGTGACCTCGCCCCAAGCTTTTGACGGACTACGCCTCAGCGGTCGTGGCGTTCGTCGCCCCGACCTCACCTTGGCCACTGCCGACCACAACGTGCCAACGGCCGACATCGACAAGCCCGTGGCCGACCCCATCTCTGCCAAACAGCTTCAGGTCCTTGCCGCCAACTGCGACGAGTTCAAGATCACCTGCTACTCCATGGGGAATCCCAATCAAGGCATTGTTCACGTCATTGGACCGGAGCAGGGTTTCACTCAGCCGGGAATGACCATCGTCTGTGGTGACTCCCATACCTCTACCCATGGTGCCTTCGGCGCACTGGCCTTTGGTATTGGCACCTCAGAAGTTGAGCATGTCCTCGCGACCCAAACCCTTCCCGCAATCAGGCCTAAGACCATGGCCGTGACGGTCACGGGTGCACTGCCTGATGGCGTCACCGCGAAAGATCTCATCCTCGCGATCATTGGTGAAATCGGCACGGGTGGCGGCATAGGTCACACCATCGAATATCGCGGACCAGCCATAGAAGCCCTCTCCATGGAAGGCCGCATGACCGTTTGTAATATGTCGATTGAGGCTGGCGCTCGCGCCGGCATGATCGCTCCCGATGAAACCACCTTTGCCTACGTCAAAGGTCGCGACCATGCGCCTCAAGGGGCTGACTTTGATGCAGCGGTGGCTGCCTGGCGCGAACTTCGCACTGACGACGGGGCAAGATTTGATCGTGAGGTCATCATTGATGCCTCCACGCTTTCGCCCTACATCTCCTGGGGGACTAACCCTGCCCAAGTTGTGCCACTTTCTGGATCCATCCCCGACCCAGATTCCTTCGATGATGAGCCTGCGCGCGATGCCGCGAGGCGGGCGTTGGCCTACATGGGCCTCAAGGCCGGCACCCCCGTGCATGACATCAAGGTTGACACGGTCTTCATTGGTTCATGTACCAACTCGCGCATCGAGGACCTTCGCGCAGCTGCGGGTGTGGCCAAGGGACGTCAGGTGGCCAAGGGTATCCGCGCCATGGTTGTGCCGGGTTCGCATCGCGTGAAGCAACAGGCTGAAGCCGAAGGCCTCCATGAAATCTTCATCAATGCTGGCTTCGACTGGCGTGAGCCTGGATGCTCGATGTGCCTCGCGATGAACCCCGACAAGTTGGTCGTGGGCGAGCGTTCAGCTTCAACCTCAAACCGAAACTTCGAAGGCCGACAGGGTCGCGGCGGTAGAACGCATCTGGTCTCGCCAGAAGTCGCCGCCGCCACTGCCATCATGGGCAGTTTCGCTGAAGCAGGAGACCTCGCATGAAGCCCGTCAATGTAGTTACCGGACGAGCGCTCCCCCTGGATCGCTCAGATGTTGACACTGACCAGATCATTCCCTCCGACTGGCTCAAGCGCGTTGAGCGCACGGGCTTTGGCGCAGGCCTCTTTGGCGAATGGCGCGACGATCGCGACTTTGTGCTCAACCGTGAGGAATACCAAGGAGCGAAGGTGCTCGTAGCTGGACCCAACTTCGGGACCGGATCATCACGCGAACACGCCGTTTGGGCATTGATGGATTACGGCTTCGAAGCGGTGATCTCTTCACGCTTCGCCGATATCTTTCGCAACAACTGCACCAAGCAGGGTCTCGTTCCCGTGACCCTCGATGAGTCCATCGTGCGCTCACTCATGGTGGCTATCGAAGCTAACCCCGCGCTCGAGATCACCATTGAACTGCAAGGGCTCAGTGTCGAAGCACCCAGTGCGGGAATCTCATGTAATTTTGAGCTTGACCGTTTCACCCAAGAGCGCCTTATTAATGGCTGGGATGACATTGGCCTCAGCCTTCGCTACGAGGACGAAATCGACCGTTTTGAGGCGGCTAGGCCGTCTTGGTTACCCAGTTCACGCTGAGCGGAGCCTCATCCATCTTGAGCAATCGGCTCAAGATGATCCCCGAGTGATCTCCAAGTGAACTCTTGACTATCTAGCCTCAAAAAGGGGGGCTTGAAGGAAAAGTTCAAGGGCTGTGGTGATAGGACTGCCACATGCACACTGACAGCCTGCTTCTTGCCCTAGTCGTGATTACGGCGCTTGGTTTTGACTTCACCAACGGCTTCCATGACACCGCTAATGCCATGGCGACCACGGTGGCAACTCGAGCCTTGAAGCCCAGGATGGCCGTTGCACTCGCGTCAGCGATGAACTTGCTCGGTGCCTTCCTCTCCTTGAAGGTTGCGGCCACCGTTGCAAGTGGAATCGTCGATCAGGGTGGGGTGACGCTCAGCTTGGTTCTTGCAGGTTTAACCGGAGCGATTATCTGGAATGTAGTCACGTGGTTTATTGGCATGCCGTCGAGTTCCAGCCATGCCTTGATTGGTGGTGTGATCGGCGCAACCATTGCGTCACTCGGGGCAAGCGGTGTGCTTTGGCACGGCGTCGTCTCCAAGGTCCTTTTCCCTGCGCTCTTTGCACCTCTCGTAGCGGGTGGTGTTGCAGCCATTGCCGTCCTGATCGCTCGGCGTGGGGCACGAGCAACAGAGGGAGAGTTGCTCAAGCAGGGCTCACGGGCGGGACAAATCGTTTCCGCATCGCTCATCTCCCTTGCGCACGGAACTAACGATGCGCAAAAAACCATGGGAGTCATCACTCTGGCCCTCGTGGCGAACCACAGCCTTGCGGCCGATGGAGCCACTCCTCCGTGGGTCATTTTCGCCTGTGCAATTGCCATTGCTCTTGGAACTTTCTCCGGTGGGTGGCGAGTGATCAACACTTTGGGGACCAAGCTCTTTCCGATTGAAAGCACTCATGGGATCGCCGCACAGTCTTCCAGCGCCGCCACCATCTTGGCCTCAACACACTTTGGCTATCCCCTCTCCACGACTCAGGTGGCCAGTGGATCCATCATTGGAACGGGCATGGCGACCGGCGCAGGTCGCATGAACTGGCCAGTAGTTCGCTCCATGGTGCTGACCTGGGTTATCACCCTCCCTGGCGCTGGACTAGTGGGTGCGCTTGCCATGGGCATTGAGCGCGGCCTTGGTTCCCGCTGGGGCTCAGCGGTAAACATCGTGTTGCTCATCTGCGGCTGTGCGCTCCTCTACTTCAAGTCTCAAGCCACCAAGATTTCTCACCACAATGTCAATGAAGTTCAGGGTGGCGATGCTGCCAAGGAGGCTGTATAAATGCTCACCCTCGCCGCTGCGGTTACTTCCGCTACGCCACCCACACCGCTCATTGACTGGGTCGCGCTCCTCAAGATCATCCTCGCAACAAGCATCTTTGGAGCAGGCCTCGTGGGGGTCTATTCCCTCGGACTCGTCCTCCTCAGTGCCAGTGGAGCCCGTCGTGCCACGAGCCCTTCGGTCAGTGCCCTGATGAAGCTGAGTGCCTACCTCGCATTCGGCCTTGGTCTTTGTGCCATTGCCTACGGCGTCCATATCTTGCTTGCCAAGTAAGCGGCCCCCGGGGGCCGGCAAGACTGCCTAGGGTGGACTCATGGCCAGAATTGGAAACCTCTATGGACCCGATGCCACCTTTCTCGGCATTCCTCCTGCCAATCTCGACAATCCCTCAACTTGGCATCAAGCTTCAGCTGCCATCATCGGCGCTCCCTTTGATGGGGGAACCTCTCACCGAGCTGGCTGTCGATTTGGGCCTCAAGCCATACGCCTCACCGACTATCTCCCCCACGATGGCGCACGGCCACATCTTGCTCTGGGTGTAGATCCCCTCGCAGATCTTGGACTTGTCGATCTCGGCGATATTGAGATGCCCTCGGGAGATACTGAGGGCTCACTCGCGCGCCTCGAAGCAGCCGTTGCAGAGATTGCCGCTGCTGGTGTGATTCCCATCGTTCTCGGTGGCGACCACACCATTGCCCTAGCTGATGTCACCGGCTGCGCTCGCCATCTTGGCTGGGGACGCGTGTCGGTTATCCACTTCGATGCCCATGCGGACACCGCTGATATTCAATTTGGCTCCCTCCACGGACACGGGACTCCTATGCGACGCCTTATTGAGTCCGGTGCCTGCCGCGGTGATCGCTTCCTGCAGGTCGGCCTTCGTGGCTACTGGCCAGAAGCTGAGACCCTGTCGTGGATGGCCGGAGAAGGTATGCGATCTTTTGAGATGTCAGAGATTGTCGCCAAGGGTCTTGATGTCGTCTTGGATGAGGCTTCGCGCATTGCTCTTGATGATTGCGATGCAGTCTTTCTCTCTATAGATGTTGACGTGGTTGACCCTGGCCAAGCGCCAGGAACGGGAACGCCAGAACCTGGTGGACTAACGAGTCGACAACTGCTCGATGCCGTAAGGCGCCTCGCCATGGAGTTACCCATCTGTGGCATTGATGTCGTAGAGGTTTCGCCTCCCTATGACCACGCCGAGATCACCGCCTACCTCGCGAACCGCGTGGTACTTGAAGCGCTCTCGGGGATTGCCTGGCGTAAGCGCAAACTCGCCGGGGAAGTGCTGCGTAATCCTGACGACCCCCTCTTGCAAGGCCGCTAAGGCTCAGCGCATGGAATTCAGAATTTCGGCAACGATCTCTGGGCTCGTACCGGGATGCAAGAAAGCCAAGCGGGCAACAGTCTCCCCTTCCCAGATGGTTGGGGTTACTAGCGCTATCTGGTCATTGAGCAGCTTTCTCGACCAGGCGCTGTAATCCTCGGCCTGCCAACCCGGACGACGAAAGAGGACGATGGAAAGTCCAGGGGGGCGAAGTAACTCAAGATGCTGCGCTTCATCAATCATCTCGGCAGTTTTTTGAGCAATGGCAATGCCTGCGTCCACCGCTTTGCCGTAGGCATCAGTGCCATTGACCGCAAGTGAAAACCAGAGTGCAAGGCCACGAGCTCTACGGGTGAGGTGCATCGCGTAGTCGGCGGGGTTCCACTCAGCCAAAGCTGCTTCATGCGTGATGTCGAGATAGGCCGCATGCTGCGTGTGGACCTTGCGCGCGAGTTCTGGATTCCTGTAGATCAACGCACAGCAGTCGAAGGGGGCAAAAAGCCACTTATGGGGGTCCACAATGAAGGAGTCTGCGAGCTCCATGCCGTCATAGGAGGGTCGCAAATTGCTCGACAGCAGGCCAGCGCCACCGTAGGCGGCGTCCACGTGGAACCAGAGCTTGTTCTTCTTGGCAACTTCCCCAATGCCGCGAAGGTCATCAATGATGCCCGCATTGGTGGTACCAGCTGTCGCCACAACGCCCACGACGGTCTCGGGCTTCTCGTCGGCGGCGAGTGCATCGGCCAAGCCTTTTCCCGTCAAACGGTGATCATGGGTGGGAACGATGAGTGCGCCGGCACCAATGATGGAGAGTGCACGTCCTACCGAGGCATGGGCCTCTTCGCTCACCGCAAAGCGAACACGTGCTTCACCGAGGCCTCGTTGTTCTATGCCCACGTCACGCGCAGCAACCAAGGCCGAGAGATTGCCGAGGGAGCCGCCGGAAACAAAACAGCCACCAGCTCCCTTAGGAAGACCAGCAAAGTCTGCCAAGAGCTCAAGGACTTGATTCTCCGCCGCCACCGCACCAGCCGCTTCGAGCCAGGACGTTCCTTGCATGCTCGAAGCCGAGACCACCATGTCAAAAAGTAGGGAGGCCTTGGTCGGCGCGGCTGGGATGAAGGCTAAGAATCTTGGGCTGTCCACGGACACGACCGCGGAGGCAATCTGGTGATCGAAGAGATCAATGAGGGCCTTGGCATCTCCTGCGCCAGGCTTGATTACCCCCTCGAGAACTTCGGCCAAGTGGGCGCGATCAGCAGAGGAATCTAAGGGGACGGGATCAATCTGGAGCCGCCACCGGCAATAGCCCATGAGTAGATCAGTCATCTCCTCATCAAAGGTGAACATCGATAAGGGCATAGACCTTTGTTAGCACGAGCCCAGACGCGCGAGCTCTCGCGTTGCAGAACTAGAGCGGCCGCGGGTTATTAAGGCCTTGAACGTTCTCCAAGAGGATCAGCCGACGTTCGGGATCACTCAAGGTTGCAAGCTCGGGCAGATAGTCCAAGGGCTCTGGCATCCCCTCAATGTGAGGCCAGTCAGAACCAAAGAGCACACGGTCGGCCCCTTGGAGCCTCACCAACTCATTGACGTCATCTTCCCAGAAGGGATTGATCCACCAGTGGCGACGCAAAGTCTCAACCGGGTCCTCGGAGAAGTAGCCGGGGGTCTTGCGCGCCGTTGAACTGAGCTTGGACTGCAACGAAGCCAAAAACTCCGAGCCATTCTCCACTGAAGCCATGCGGATATTTGGGAAACGATCGAAGAGTTTTTCAAAAATTGAACTCATAATGAAATCAAGAGCCGCACGTTCAATAGCAAAGGACTTCACCGATGGCTGCCAACCTCCTTCAAAGGTGGCACCAAAACCTTCAGCGGCGTAGCCATTGGTAGCCCAGCCACTGTCACCAGCATGGATAACCACGGCTATGCCTGCTTCATTCACCCGAGCCCAAAAGGGATCGAACTGAGGATGAAAAGGCGAGCAGCGACCGCTCGTAAGCGTCGGGGTGGCTGCTCGCATGACGATGACGCGCGCTCCTGCTCCAATAGCCCATTCCAATTCCTCAACAGCCCAGTCGAGGTCAGCGAGGCTCAGATAGGGCGCTGCAAAGATCCTGTCCTTGTAGGCAAAACCCCAGTCCTCTTCCATCCAGCGATTGAAGGCCCTAAAGCTCGTGGTGACTGCCCAGGGGTCATGGCGAAGGAGTTCTTCGTAGAGCATGCCGAGCGTCGGGAACATCCAGATCGAAGAGAGGCCATGGCTGTCCATGGTCGCAAGCCGTGCATCACGATCGCGATAGGCGGGATTGATCGCATCGCGGGCCTTCAAGAACTCCAGTGGGCTCTTCCCCTCAGGATTGCCGCGAAAGTAGTCATGGAGCGCTCCAGGAGGAGCCACTGGGTCAAAGGTGGGATTGGTGACTGCTCGACTCAGCATGCCGCCGACTACTTGATACTTGCGGCCTCCTACTTCGGCCCATTCCACGCAGCGAGGACCGTGACGGGGATCGAGGTGGCGGGTAAAGGCGTCCATGGCCTCGTAGTAATGATTGTCCGCATCAAATGCTTTGAAGTCGAGTTCGTTCACGCCCATCCCTCCCCTAGTCGTCGGCCCAGATCCTAGAGGTCTGGTCGCTTTTGCCTCCCGACTAGCGAGTCCTAAGCGCCTATGGCTTTACGTAAGGCCTCCATGCGTTCTTCACGAACTGACCACCAGGTCCAGCGACCTCGGCGTTCGCCCAACAACAGGCCGGCTTCGGCGAGGATGCTGGTGTGGTGTGAAATGGTGGGCTGGCTGCGGCCAAGCGGCCCCTCAAGGTCGCAAGAACAGGCTGAGCCCTGCTCTAAAACAATGGCCATGATCTGCAATCGGATGGGGTCTGCGAGCGCCTTGAGGAGACTGGCTAGCTCCTCGGCGTCTTCGCTCGAAAAGCGTGGCGAGGCTATCGGTGAACAGCAAAGCGCCTCTTGAAGGCCTGTGCTTCGGGGGGTGGCCACAGCAATCACCCTAGTTCACGTATTGACGTCTATCAATACGTTAACTAACTTGTTGGGAGCCCAGTAGCGATCGGAGGGACCATGTCCCGAGTCCAATTAGCCCTCAATGTCTCCAATCTCGACGAGGCCATCAGCTTCTACTCAACGTTGTTTAATGCCGTGCCCGCGAAACTGCGTCCTGGCTATGCGAACTTCGCCATCGACGAACCACCGCTCAAGTTGGTCCTTATGGAAGTACCAGAATCAGCGGGAAGTCTCAATCACCTCGGCGTTGAGGTCGAAAATACCCAGCTAGTGGCCGACGCCTCGCAGCGCCTGTCTGGAGAGGGCCTCAGTACTGATGAAGAAGTTGGCACCACCTGCTGCTTCGCTCTCCAAGACAAGGTCTGGGTTGAGGATCCCGATGGCGCTCGTTGGGAGGTCTACACCGTTCTTGACGAAAACCCCAGCAACGCAGCGTCAAGCGTCTGCTGCGGCTGATGCAGCAGCCCCCTCTCGCTCGTCGCCTTTTCGCCGAGGCCCTAGGTAGTTTTCTCCTCGTCCTTGGAGTAGTTGGCTCTGGTATCCAAGCAGCTTCACTCGCACCCCAAGATCCACTCCTCGCTCTCATCGCTAATTCACTCGCTACCGTCGGCGTCTTGATCTTCCTGATCGCCTCTTTGGGTCACCTCTCTGGAGCCCACATGAACCCGGTGGTTTCTCTTGTGGCCTGGCTGCGAGGGGCCTTGGCGGGACGCGACGTCCTGCCTTACAGCCTCGTGCAAATTATTGGTGCCTGCCTCGGTGCGATGACGGCAAATCTCATCTTCTCCCTGCCAGCGGTGAATCTCTCTACGCATCACCGCGCCAGCCTTGCTCACCTCTTCGCCGAGCTCATCGCCACCGCTGGCCTGCTCTTGGTGATCTGGATGAACAATTCACGAGGTGCGCTCAAGGTTGGCGCTTTAGTCGCGGCCTATATCGGCGCTGCCTACTTCTTCACCTCTTCAACCAGTTTTGCCAACCCCGCGGTCACGATCGCGCGCAGCCTTTCCAACAGCTTCGCTGGAATTGCGCCGAGTTCAATACTCCCCTTCATCGGCGCCCAACTCCTCGGTGCGGCATTAGGCATAGGCCTTCTTGCTGGACTGGGTAATCACCGAGAAGGGGCTTTGATCCATGACTGATCAACAAAGACCAGGAGTACTGTTTCTTTGCATCCACAATGCGGGACGCTCTGTTGCGGCGCGGGTCATCACCGACCACCTCGGCGCGGGTCGTATCCGGGTCTTTTCAGGAGGCTCAGAGCCTGGAGCGGCGCTCAACCCTGTCGTAGCTCAGGTACTCGAGGCTCGCGGCCTATCGGTGGCTGATGAATTCCCCAAGGCCTTAGACCTCGATATCGCACGCAATGTTGACATCGTCATCACCATGGGTTGCGGAGATGTTTGCCCCGTCTTTCCTGGTGTGCAGCGCCGCGATTGGGCCCTTGATGATCCCGCGGGCCAAGCCCTTGAGGCCGTGGAGCTCATCGTCGAGGAGATTGAGCGTCGCTGTCAGGAACTCGTGCATGAGTTATTACAGCAGGCTGGCTAGATCCCCAATTTCCTAGTTCTTGCTTCTAGGCTGAGGAGATGAACACAGTCCCCATGCAAAGTCTCCGTCGCTACAACCTGATTGCTGGAATCGTTCACCTCGGCCAGGCCCTCGCCATTGCCTTCCTGGCTAATGGTTTTTCGCTTCCCATCGATGCGCGCTACATGTCGGGCCCCCCTGGTGGTGGCCAAGCTCTTCAGCACGTCTTCCTGGGACATCTCTCCACGGCTGCTGTCGTCATTGCCTTCTTCTTGCTTTCGGCCATAGCCCACCTCGCCATCGCCGGACCCCTGTGGGATCGCTACTGCGGACAACTCACCCTCGAGCGCAATCCCTTCCGCTGGATCGAATACTCCGTGAGCTCTTCACTCATGATCTTGCTGATTGCCCAAATCACCGGCATTAGCGACGCTGCAGGCCTCGTAGCCCTCGTTGGGGTGAACGCCTCCATGATCGGTTTTGGATGGCTGCAGGAGCGCTACGAGAGCCCTGGTGGAGGCATGGCTCCCTTTTGGATGGGCTGTGCGGCAGGAATTGTGCCCTGGATTGCCATCGGGATCTACCTCATTGCCCCAGGCGCCCACAGCCACGCTCCTGGCTTTGTCTATGGGATCTTTATCTCGCTTTTTGCCTTCTTCAACATCTTTGGCCTTACCCAGTGGCTGCAGTATCGCAAGGTCGGCAAGTGGGCCGACTACCTCGTTGGCGAGCGGACCTACATCACGCTTTCGCTGGTGGCAAAGTCTCTCCTCGCCTGGCAGATCTTTGCCTCCACCTTGGCACCGACGAACTAGCTAGGGAGCCAGCGGTATTTGGTCCAGCCCCTATGAGGCTTGGCACCAAGACCCTCGTAGAAAGCCGACGCTGAGCTATTCCAGTCAAGTACTTCCCACTCGACTCGACCATCCGTGCGAGCTCGCAGGTCATGGAGGAGTTGCGTTGCGTAGCCCTGATGGCGCGCTGCTGGCCTCACGAAAAGGTCTTCTAGCCAGATACCGGTCGTTCCGAGGAAGGTCGAAAAGGTCGGAAACCACAGGGCGTGGCCAACTACCGTTCCCAGCTCATCCGTTGCCAAGGTGACACGCACCACGGCCTCAGGCCCGAAGAGCCCTGCATGAAATTGCTCAGGGCTCGCCGTGAACGCTTCGCTCAACTCCTCGAAGGCCGCTAGCTCAGCGGTGAGCTCCATGATGAGGCTGAGGTCGGCCTCAGTGGCTACACGAATACCCATCTAGAGCGTAGGGAAACGGTTTGCTGCACTCACGACTGCACGAAGTGAGGCATCAAGAATGGATGAGTCCATACCCACGCCCCACCAATGCTGGTCTCCCGCGCTCACCTCGACATAGGCAACCGCAGAGGCACTAGAACCTGCTGTCATAGCGTGCTCGGCATAGTCCTTGACTTCGAAATCAATACCTAGCTGTTCGCGCAGTCCCGTAACAAAAGCATTGATGGGTCCATTGCCCTCGCCCTTGATGGTCTGATGCTCACCGCTCACCAAGAGTTGTGCGACTACAGACGTGCGATTGCCACCCGTGACCACCTCGCTAGAGAGGAACTGAATCCGCGCGTCATCGGCCAGGTAAGTCCCCTGGAACATGTCCCAAAGTTCGCTCGGACTGACTTCAGCGCCACTGCGCTCAGCCTCAGCCTGCACCTGGCGCTGAAACTCCACCTGCAGTTCGCGGGGCAGGTCGAGGCCATATTCGACCTCCATCAAATAGGCCACTCCGCCCTTTCCGGACTGTGAGTTCACCCTGATGATGGCCTCGTAGGTGCGGCCCGTGTGGCTTGAATCAATGGGTAGATAGGGTACGTCCCAGGTCTCATAGTCATCGCCAATGGCGGCCATACCCTTTTTGATCGCGTCTTGATGCGAGCCAGAAAACGCGGTGTAGACCAACTCACCCACATAGGGATGGCGAGGATGAATAGGCAGACGTGTTGCATACTCCGCACTGCGGCGAACCTTTTCGATGTCTGAGAAATCCAGTTCGGGGTCAACGCCCTGGCTAAAGAGGTTCAAGGCCAAGGTGACCACATCCACATTGCCCGTGCGCTCTCCGTTCCCAAAAAGAGTCCCTTCAATACGGTCCGCACCAGCCAAGACGCCCATTTCCGCTGCGGCTACGGCGGTGCCGCGGTCGTTGTGAGGATGGAGAGAAAGCACCACGCTGTCACGGTCACGGATGTTGCGCGAGAACCACTCGATCACGTCGGCGTAGAGATTCGGCGTGTACATCTCCACCGTTGCAGGGAGGTTCAAGATCAAGGGCCACGCTGGCGTTGGCTCGATGACGTCCATCACGGCTTCGCAGATCGCGATGGCAAAATCTGGCTCCGTGCCCGTGAAACTCTCTGGAGAGTATTCGTAGAGCACCTTGGTTTCAGGAATAGAAGCCTCGAGGGAGCGGCAGAGTTTGGCGGCATCTTGGGCGATAGCGATAATGCCTTCACGGTCGAGGCGAAACACCACCTCGCGCTGCAGCGTTGACGTGGAGTTATAGAAGTGCACGATGGCACTTTTAGCTCCACGGATGGCTTCGTAGGTTTTGCGGATCAAATCTTCACGACACTGCACCAGTACTTGAATGGTCACATCGTCGGGGATGAGATTTCCCTCGATGAGTTCACGAACGAATTCATAATCAGTTTCTGAAGCCGAAGGGAAGCCCACCTCGATTTCTTTGAAGCCGGCATCAAGCAAGGTTTTCCAGAGTGCCATCTTGCGCTCAGGATCCATGGGTTCAATCAAGGCTTGGTTGCCATCACGAAGGTCCACTGAGCACCAGCGAGGGGCAGCGGTCAATTTGGCGCTTGGCCAGAGCCTGTCGCTCAGCTCTACGGGCACGTGCGCGCGGTAGCGCTGGTGCTCCATCTTGTTTCGTTCTTGGGGGTTGGCTTCGTAGGTCGCCATAATGTTCTTCCTCGTCTTGACCACATGTTGCCTTACTAGAAAGCGCCGTGCTGTTCAGCCTATGAAAAAACCCCCTGGCGTGAACCAGGAGGCAGTTCCGGCGGGCGCAGTGTGGCGCTCGCCGCTAAGGCAGAAGGAGGTAGGTGGTCGGCTTGGTCTCCATGATGAACCCATTCTACCAGTGGCCACCAGCGAGGGGAAGGCCCAAGTTTCCCTGAGTCGCACTAGCCTTCAGGTTATGAAGCGTCTCATCAAGATCTCCGTCTTCCTGGTGGCCCTCGGAGCTTTGGCTTGGTATCTCTACCAGCGTGCCCAAGAGTCCCGTGAGCATCAGACGGTGGGCCTGCGTGAGTTCCCTGAAATCCCCAGGAGCAAAAAAGCGGCCTAGGCCCTTGGCTTTGGACCTCGTCCTCAGCCTGATTCATGCCAATTAGGGCATCTTCCCCATAAAGAAGTGAACGCTGAGTTTTGCCGTCACGATGGCCACCACGATGACCAAGGGGATGAGAGCCCATCGCGGAAGACGCCTAAAACAGATCACGCAGGGTGCCGCGAGTTCTATCCCGCGATACCAGGTCGAGAGACTGGGGAACACTACGGCACCGAGCACGACGCCGACTGCCATAGTGGCGAAAAAGAGTTCGCTTGAAGCCGCTACTCCCTGACGACGCCAGAGTCGCAGGGCAACAAACGCAGCAACTGCCACCATCACGAAGATCAGCACAACCTGTAGGGCAAGGAAAAATACCGGCCTCGTGCCACCCCACCACCAGTACCACTGACTTCCTCTGTCCAATATGGTCAGCGGTCGTTTCGACAGGCTGAGGATATCAAAGAGGTAACCACGTCCCATGATCTGAAAACTCTGTACCTTGAAATAGGCGTCTCCTGAGCCCACCGCAATCCAGTAGTAAACGAAGAGCAGGGGAATCGCTGCCATGCCCGCAGCAGCCCAGAGCAGTCCACGAAGACGCTCCCTGGTGCCCTTTGACCAGGTCGCAAGGACGATACCAACTCCGAGGCCTGCAGCTGCATACCAAGCGGTGGGGTAACACAGTCCGGCCAGCACGCAAGCAGTTGCGGCCAAGCAAAGGCGATCTCGTGAAGCTCCGAAGACGGCCAGGGTGAGGAAGAAGACGGCGACTGCCATGGGATAGAGCGCGAAGGAAAAGATAGCGCCAGGGAAGATTGCGAAGAGCAGCAGGATAAGGAAAGACCTCGCCAGATCAAGTTCGCGAAGCCAGGCAAACCAGACAAGCGCCAAACTCGCCACTATCGCCAACCAGGAGACCAAGAGTGCTGAGTTCTCTAGGGGGATGCCCAAGCTATGAACGACGCGAATGAGCAGCGGGTAGCCAGGCAGCCAGCCTGCGGTTCCACACCACCATTGATGCAGCTGCTGGGCTGCATTGATTTTAAATGGCGGATAGCCGCAGCGCCCGAAACTCGGGGCGTGATTCGCAAGATTGAGGTAATTGAAGGAGTCGAGGCCTACGAAGTGCCCATAAGCGAGAGAAAACGGGTTGCGCGCCGCAGCAAAGTTGAAGGCGATGATGCATCTCGCAAGGAGCCAAACCACCGCGACGAGCAGGGCGCCAAGCCAAAGGGGTTGTCGCCTAGCGGACTCTTGAGTTTCCTCGAGCTGCCCTAAGGCGACAGCTTGCTCCCCTTGGTCATTGACCTCATCAGCATCGACCAAGGGGGAACCTTTCCTAGAGCGAAATTCGATGAATCGCGCTAATCCCGTCCGCAGCCTGCAATGTGGCCAAAGTCTCGTCGGGAGCCGCAAGATCTGTTGTCAGAACCATCAAGGCGCTGTGCGCATCCTGATTGGGACCAACGGCCATGGAAGATATAGAGACGCCTGCGGCACCAAGGGCAACCCCAACTTGGCCAATCATTCCTGGCCTGTCATCATTGCGCACCACCAGCATGTGGGCGGTGGGGGTCACTTCGAGATAGTGGTCGTCGACCATGACAATCTTGGGCTCGACGCGATGGCCGTGACCCAAGAGCGTTCCCGCAACCGAGTGCGCGTCTGAACGAATCTCGATGAGGCTCACAAATTCCTGAGCAGTCATGGTAGAAGACTCTTTGATCTCAAGACCATGCGCCTTGGCCATGGCAGGGGCATTCACAAAGGAGACGGGCTCCTCGCTTACGGCACCAAAGATCCCCTTCAGTATCGAGAGGGTCAGGATGCCCGTGCCCGTGCCCGCGAGCTCACCTTGGTAGATGACTTCGACCGAGGAAGGCAGTGCATCGTGAAGACCAGCGAAGAAGGAAGCGAGCTGTTCCGCAATTGCCATAAAAGGGCGTACGGTTTCGGAGACTTCACCAGCAGCAACATTCACCGCGAAGGGAACGAAATCGCCGGCAAGTGCGAGATTCACCTGCTCGGCAATGGTCACGCCCGCCTTGTCCTGGGCTTCGAAGGTCGAAGCTCCGAGGTGGGGAGCCACTACGACTGAATCAAGCTCGAAGAGCGGCGACTCGGTCGTTGGCTCCTTTTCAAAGACGTCAAGACCCGCTCCACCCACATGTCCGCCGCGAATAGCGGCCGCGAGGTCGGCCTCGTTGACAATGCCGCCACGCGCGGTGTTGATAATGCGAATACCAGGCTTTGCTGCGGCCAATACATCCGCGTTGATGAGGTTCAGCGTCTCTTTGTTCTTAGGAAGGTGCACTGACACGAAATCAGCCTGCGCCATAACTTCGGCAAGAGTCATCAGCTCAACACCCATGCTCGCCGCACGCTCAACCGAAACAAAAGGATCAAAGGCAATCATGCGCATCCCAAAGGCCATCGCACGCTGCGCGAAGAGCGCGCCAACACGGCCAAGGCCAATGACGCCCATGGTCTTGCCATAGAGCTCCACGCCTTCCCACTTGGAGCGCTCCCACTTTCCTGCAACCAAGGCACTGTGGGCCTGGGGGATGTTGCGAGCCTGGGCAAGCAAAAGCGCCATGGCCTGCTCTGCCGCAGAAATGATGTTGGACTGAGGAGCATTGACCACCATGACGCCACGCTCAGTGGCGGTGGGAACGTCGACATTGTCAAGGCCAATACCGGCGCGGCCTACCACCTTGAGTGAAGTACCGGCCGCTAGGACCTCAGCCGTGACGGTCGTGGCCGAACGAATAATCAGGGCTGATGCACCAACAATGGCTTCCACCAGTTGTTCGGGGCTGAGATCAAGTTGGATGTCGACCTCATGGCCCGCCTCGCGCAGCAGGTCGAGACCCGGCTCGGCAATCTTTTCGCTTACCAGTACCCGTGACACCTCGGCGGGCTCGCTTTCTCTCTTAATGATTAGTTACTCAGGCTAGGGCGCATTCGGCCCCGCTAGTTCAGTCCGTGGCCTCAGCAAAAAGAGAGGCCAAACGACCGACACCTTCTGCTAAATCCTCATCGCCGAGCGCATAGGACAGGCGGAAGTAGCCAGGCGAGCCAAAGGCCTCACCGGCAACGACAGCAACCTTGGCTTCGGTGATCGCCAACTCTGCCAACTCAGTGCTGCTCGTGCACTGCTTCCCACGAATCGTCTTGCCATAGAGGCCAGTCACATTGGGGAAGGCGTAAAAGGCTCCCGCAGGCTCTTCGCAGGTGATGCCAGGGATTGCACGCAGCATCGCAACCATGCTTTGACGGCGGCGATCAAAGGCCGATCGCATCATGGCGACATCTTCGAGTCCCCCGCTCAGCGCAGCAATAGCAGCGCGCTGGGCGACATTATTGACGTTCGAAGTTTCTTGGCTTTGCAGGTTGGTGGCCGCCGAGATCACATCGGGAGCAGAAATCATCCAACCAACTCTCCAGCCCGTCATGGCATAGGTCTTGGCAACACCATTCACCACGATGAAACGATCACCAATCTCAGGAGCCACCACCGGAAGCGAAGCTGGTGCGTCACCGGAGTAGTAGAGGTGTTCGTAGATTTCGTCAGCAATGACCCAAACTCCGTGCTCCGCTGCCCATCGACCAATGGCCTCGGTTTCTTCGCGGCTGTAGACCGCTCCCGTGGGGTTTGAGGGCGAAACAAAAACCAGTGCCTTGGTGGCGGGAGTGCGCGCAGCCTCGAGTTGTTCAATGGTGACCTTGAAACCGGTGCTCTCGTCAGTGGAGATAGCCACGGGCACGCCACCCACCAGAGCCGCAGACTCGGGGTAGGTAGTCCAATAGGGCGCTGGGATAATGATCTCGTCGCCTGGATCAAGGATGGCCGCGAAACTATTGGCAATGGCATGCTTGCCACCATTAGTGACCAGCACTTGCGTGGGGTCGATCTCGAGACCAGAATCCCGCAGGGTTTTTTTGGCAATGGCCTCACGCAAATCGGGAAGGCCAGCCGTCGGGGTGTAGCGGTGATTGCGCGGGTCAAGGCAAGCTGCCACTGCAGCTTCCACGATGTGCGCAGGCGTTGGGAAATCGGGCTCCCCGGCTCCAAAGCCAATGACATTTTCGCCAGCAGCAGCTAGGGCCTTAGCTCTGGCATCAACCGCAAGAGTGGCCGAAGGGGCGAGATTTGCAAGTCGCGCCGAGACCCGGCGGGCCGATGGAGGGAGGGCTGTCGTCATACCTGCCATTATTACAGGCATGGCTGAACCCTCCTCAATCCAAATTCCTGCAAACCTCATCCCCGGCGATGGCCGCTTTGGCTGCGGGCCTTCCAAGGTCCGCGTCGAGCAGGTGAGCTCCCTCCTCGAGGTGGCCACCAGCTACCTCGGCACCAGTCACCGTCAGGCGACGGTCAAGGATGTCGTCGGCGAAGTGCGCTCAGGCATGTCCCAACTTTTCAATCTTCCCGACGGCTACGAGGTTCTGCTCTCCAACGGAGGCAGTACTTGCTTCTGGGATGCAGCCACCTTTGGGCTGATCGAGAACCGCAGTCAGCACTTGGTCTTTGGGGAATTCTCTTCAAAGTTTGCTACCGCTGCCAAGGATGCACCCCACCTCGCGGACCCTGAGATTATTCAGGCAGAAGTTGGTAGCCACCCCGTCTCACTGGCCAATCCTGAAATAGACCTCTACGCCATGACCCACAACGAAACTTCCACCGGCGTGGCCATGACCATCAATCGACCACAAGGTGCTGAAGGTCTTGTCGCTGTGGACGCGACCTCAGGCGCAGGTGGACTTCGCGTCGACCCAAAGCAATTCGACTGCTACTACTTCGCTCCGCAGAAGTGCTTTGCCTCTGATGGTGGCCTCTACCTCGCCCTCTGCTCGCCTGCTGCCATTGAGCGCATTGAGCGCATTGCAGCAAGCGACCGCTGGGTCCCAGCCTTCTTTGACCTAAAGACCGTCCTCGATAATTCACGGCAGAACCAGACCTACAACACCCCGGCACTTGCCACACTGTGGATGCTGGCTCGCCAGGTCGAGTGGATGAATGAGCAGGGCGGTCTTGAGTTCACCGCATCGCGTTGTGACCGATCCGCAGAGATCCTCTACTCCTGGGCTGACGCTTCGGACTTCGCTATGCCCTTTGTAGAAAACCCCGCAGAGCGCAGCCACGTCGTAGGAACCATTGACTTCGTCGATGCCATTGATGCGGCTGAGGTTGCCAAGGTCCTGCGCGCTAATGGGATTTTGGACACCGAGCCCTACCGCAAGTTGGGCCGCAACCAGTTGCGCGTAGCGATGTTCCCCACTATCGATCCTCAAGATGTGGCCAGTCTCTGCGCCGCGATTAGCTATGTCGTAGGGGCACTCGCCTCTTAGGCTTGCAGGGCTGCGTGACAACAGCTACGCATTGCCTTCTACGATTAAGCGGTGCGCATGCGAATTCCAAGCCTCGTGGTCAGTCTCCTTCTGGCCGGGTCTTGCCTCTCCGTCTTTGCGGTCACGGAAGCCGCCGCCGATGGTGCAGCCCTGATCAGCACTACACGGACCTGGATCGTGCACTTGCCTGATCAAGCAACGGCAAACGGGGGCATGGGCCCCATCGCCCAATCCTCCCCAATTATCGCCAACTTGGATAGGCAAGGAGGCGCCATCATCGTGGGTGACCGCAAGGGTTACCTCTACGCGGTGCACCGCAGTGACGGCAGCCCTGTTTCGGGCTGGCCGGTTAGGACGGGTTCGGCACGCAACGGGCCCATCGACGCACCGGCTTCAGTCGCACGCCTCCCAGGGCACCATTTCGACACCGTCTTCATTGGCGTAGGGACCGATGAGCAGCCAGTAGCCAGCTACGCCTATCAATCCTTCTCCGCCAGCGGAGTTCGACGCTGGGCCGCGCAGGCCACTGATGTCGAGCCTGAGCCCTTTCACGTCCATGGGGTCACTGCAGGCCTTGCGCTTGGCCCTATCGACCACGGACAGCTCGGCGTCTTTGCTGGCACGACGGCGCAATCATCACAAGCCTTTAACGCTCGAAGCGGGGCGCTGATGTGGAATTTCTACACCGCAGACTCAACCCACTCCACCGCCTCACTCAGCCCATTGAAATCGGGTGGCCCACTGAGGATCATCGTCGGTGGTGACTCCACCGCAGGTAATGGATTCGGAACCTGGTACGAAAATGGCGGTCATGTGCGCATCATGAGCACTGATGGACAGTTGCGCTGTGAACTCAAACCCGTACCCAATGAGACCGTGGACTCATCCACGGCCGTCGGACGCTTTCTCCCTGGTCGCCGATTAGGCATTGTGGTGGGCACCGGGACCTACTGGCATGGATCGGATCAAAATTCGATGATTGCCATGAACCCTCATTGCGGCTTGGTCTGGAAACGAAGTGTTCGCGGCAGCACCCTGGCCAGTCCAGCTCTGGCGGATACGAACGGTGATGGAAAGGCAAATATTGTCGAGATCACCAGCGGTGGAGCAAATAAGCCCGGTTGGCTCTATGTGCTTGATGGTCGAGGCCGGAATCTTCCTGGCTTTCCCCTGCGTACCCAGGGTCCTATCTGGGGCACGGCAAGCCCCGTCACGGCCGATCTCACTGGCCAGGGCTACCAAGACATCCTCGTGCCCACCTTGCAAGGTCTGGAGATCTATGACGGGCGCTCAGGGGCTCTCGTAGGCAGCCTGCCCGGTACAGAGGCCATAGGCATGCAGAATGCTCCCCTCGTGAGCCAGCGTGACGACGGCACGGTAGAGATCACCATCGCCGGATATCAAGGGACCAGCGACCATTGTGCGCCGGGACTCTCTGGTTGCCTGCAAGGCGTCATCGCCGAATACGTGGTCAATAATCTCGGGGCGACCATAGGAAACCCGAAGCTTTCCTGGCCAATGTTCCACCACGACCCTCAACTCAGCGGAGCCTTGGGCGATAGTTCATGATGCGGGGTCGCTAGACGCCCCCGAGGCTCAACCGCCCGAGATGTCCTGCACGCGAGTCTTGCCAGCGGTTACGAAGGGCATCATCGCGCGAAGCTCAGCGCCAACGCTTTCGATCTGGTGACGCTCGCCAGCTTCCTTAAGTGACTGGTAGCGCTTGCGACCTGAACGGTTCTCAGCGATCCACTCTTCAGCAAAACGACCATCTTGGATCTCATCGAGAATGCGCCGCATTTCCGCACGAACCTCATCGTTGATGATTCGAGGTCCACGGGTGAGGTCACCATACTCAGCGGTGTCGGAGATGGAGAAGCGCATGCCAGCAATCCCCTGTTCATACATGAGGTCGACAATGAGCTTGAGCTCATGGAGGCACTCAAAGTAGGCAGACTCGGGCTGGTAGCCAGCGTTCACGAGGGTCTCAAAACCTGCAGTCACGAGAGCGGTGACGCCACCACAGAGCACGACCTGCTCGCCAAAGAGATCCGTCTCGGTCTCTTCGGTGAAGGTGGTGTCAAGGACTCCTGCCCTAGTGCCACCGTTGGCGTGGGCGTAGGAGAGGGCAAGGGCGTGGGCAGTACCCGTGGCGTCTTGATGAACGGCGATAAGCGAGGGAACGCCGCCGCCTTCTTGGTAGGTACGGCGCACGAGGTGGCCGGGACCCTTGGGAGCGACCATCGCAACGTCTACCGATGTTGGAGGAACAATCTGGCCGTAACGGATGTTGAAGCCGTGGGCGAACATCAAGCAGTCACCATCCTTGAGCTGAGGTGCGATGTGCTCGTCGTAAATGGCCTTTTGCTCGGTGTCGGGCAGCAAGATCATGATGACGTCAGCCTCGGCGGACGCCTCGGCGATGGAGGCCACCTTGAGTCCGGCCTCTCGGGCCTTGGTCGCTGAAGCTGATCCTTCGCGCAGGCCGACGACGACGTCAACTCCTGACTCAGAGAGATTGAGCGCGTGGGCGTGACCCTGGGAACCGTAGCCAAGGATGGCGACCTTCTTCCCTTGGATGAGGGATGGATCGGCGTCCTTCTCGTAGTAGAGCTTTGCCATGATGCTGGGCTTCCTTCCTTATATTCGAATCGATTGAGGGAGGGCTACTTAGCCCTCTGCTCCCAAGTTGGACAGTCTAGGCAGGGCAATGCGACCAGTCCGATGGAGCTCGCGAACCCCACGGGAGTCAAGGGCATGCTCGGCGCTATCGACCTGGGAAGGAGTGCCAGCAACCATGAGGCTGAGGCCCTGCGTCGTAACGTCAACCACCTCTCCCCCAAGGCTTGCAGCCAGTTCTCTAGCCTCCGCTTCAGTCATCGTGGCGGACGAAATCGTGGCGAGGAGCAGCTCGCGCTCCACCGCAGCACCAGGAGTCATGTCGTGGATCTCGACGACATTGATCAACTTATTGAGTTGGGCGGTGATTTGCGAGATCGGCGTGTCCTCAGCGTCCACCACGATGGTGATACGTGAAAAGCGATGATCGTCCTGGCTGGGCGCAACGGCGAGGGAGTAGATATTGAATCCTCGCCGTGAAAATAGACCCGCCACGCGACTCAGCACGCCGGCTTTGTTCTCCACCAAAACCGAAAGGATGTGGTGGCGAGTCGGCTCGTGACTTGCAATTCCTGAAAATGGTTCGGGACTCATCAGTTACCTCGCTGGCTTGGGTGCACGAGCACCTCATCGTTGCTGGCACCCGCGGGCACCATGGGGAACACCTTTTCCGATGCGTCAGTGCGAAAATCAATCACGACAGGACGATCATTGATCGCGTTGGCCTGGTCAATAGCGGTCTGCACTTCTTCTGGCTTGGTCACCTTGATGCCCACGCAGCCCATGGCCTCCGCCCAGCCGACGTAGTTAGGCAGATCGGGAGAGAGGTAGACCTCGGAGTAGCGCTCTTCGTAGAACATCTCCTGCCACTGGCGAACCATGCCGAGGTAGGCATTGTTCAAAATGGCGACCTTGATCGGAATGCGTTCTGCTCGCGCGGTGGCGAGCTCCTGGGCCGTCATCTGGAAGCAGCCATCGCCATCGATGGCCCAGACCGTGCGGCCGGGTTGACCAGCTTTGGCCCCAATGGCACCCGGGACCGCAAAGCCCATGGTCCCCGCTCCACCCGAGTTAATCCAGGTGTAGGGCTCGTTATAGGTCCAGTGCTGTGCCGCCCACATCTGGTGCTGGCCCACGCCGGAAACCACAATGGTGTCGTCGCTACTCGACGCAGCGATGGCTTCAATAATGGCCTGAGGCTTCAGGGGATTCCCATCAGTGGCTGGGTCAAAAGTCAGCGGATACTTGGCCTGCCAGTCATGGATCTGCTCCCACCAGGCGCTGATATCGCTCATGGAGCGCGTGGCCATAGCCGAGATCAAGGCTTCGACACCTCGGCGAGCGTCGCAGGCAATACCAACATCAGGACGCCTGACCTTGCCAAGTTCGGCGGGGTCAATGTCGATGTGGATGATCTTGGCCTCTGGCGCAAAGCCATCAAGCTTGCCCGTCACACGGTCATCAAAGCGCGCACCCAGGGAAAGCAGCAGGTCTGATTGCTGCATCGCGGTAATCGCGCTGTAGTTACCGTGCATGCCAGGCATGCC
>Ga0114962_10001140_pt1 | contig 23174 bp, 9 predicted proteins | sample C_130820_MF_Meta_FD_87017 | JGI IMG/M metagenome (GOLD analysis project Ga0114962, IMG submission 87017) | Freshwater microbial communities from Lake Croche, Canada to study carbon cycling - C_130820_MF_MetaG | ecosystem: Environmental > Aquatic > Freshwater > Lake | place: Lake Croche, Canada... | reverse complement strand
TTGAGCATTAGTCTTTGCTACGAACTTCAAGAAGCAGATCGTAAGAAAGTTAAAGGCTGGGATGAGATGGCAGATAACTTCTTTGAATTCTTGATGGAGAACTTCCCAACTGAGCTAATTGTTATGGGTGCTAAAGTTGCATTGACTAGTTATGAACTGCCGTTTGATGCAAGTAAGTTGAAGAACTTTGATCGCTTCCATGAGAAGTATGGCAAATACATTATCCAAGCAATGGAAGGTTAAAATTGGGTCCTTAGGGACCCTTTTTACTTGCTCTTTTGATAAATTTAATGTATAATATACACTTGAACACTAAAAAGGATACACTATGTCGTCAGTAATGAAAACAGAGAAAGTTAAAAAACAAGATTGGGCTAGCAAAGAATTTACCACAACTGAAAAGAATAAGATTCTAGATAAACTTATTACTGCTCGTGTTGGACTATTGCTACGTCATCCATTTTTTGGCAATTTAGCTACACGTCTTAAAATGGTAGATGCATCTGATTGGTGCGGTACATTGGCTACAGACGGTCGTAACTTTTATTACAATAACGGTTTTGTTAATAAACTAACTCCTAAAGAAGCAGAGTTTGGCTTTGCACATGAAGTGCTACATAATGTATTTGATCATATGGGTCGTCGTGATCATCGTGATCCTGTATTGTCAAACATTGCCGCAGACTATGCAACAAATCAAATTCTAAAAGATGAACGTATTGGCATTGTTCCAAACTTTATTAAAATTTATCAAGACGACAAATATCGTGGCATGAGCTATGAACAGATCTACGACATTCTTTACGAAAAAGCAGATAAGATTGATATTGCTTCACTAGGTGAATTGCTAGATGAACACCTAGATGACGGTGAAAACGGTGAAAACGGTGAAGGTGGTGATCAAGACGGTACTGGAAACGGTAAAGGTCGTCCTAAACTAACTGCTGAAGAAAAGAAACAGATCCGTGATGAGATCAAAGAAGCAATGGTAGCGGCTGCTCAATCAGCAGGTGCTGGACGAGTGCCGGCAGGTATCCAGCGTATGATCGGTGACTTTACTGAGCCTAAAATGGATTGGCGTCAGATGTTGCGTATGAATATTCAAAGTATTCTAAAAAGCAATTTTAGTTTCAATCGCCCAAATCGTAAGAGTCAGCATTGCGGTGCTATCCTTCCAGGCTTAATGAATGATGAGACAGTAGATGTTTCAGTAGCAATCGACATGAGTGGTAGTATTTCGGATGTAATGGCCAAAGACTTTATTAGTGAAGTTAAAGGTATTATGGATGAGTACAAAGATTTTAAATTAGATCTTTGGTGCTTTGATACAGAAATTTATAACTATGTTCGATTCTCAGGCGATTCTGCTGACGATATTATGTCTTATGAATGCAAAGGTGGTGGTGGTACCGACTTTGATGCTAACTTTGCATTTATGAAAAACGAAAATATTGAACCTAAAAAATTCATTATGTTCACTGATGGATATCCCTGCGGTAGTTGGGGAGATGAAGATTACTGTGATACATTGTTTATTATTCACGGTAACGAAACCATAATTGCACCCTATGGCCAGACTGCACATTATAAATAAAATAGGTATATAATGTCTCTAAATAGAGGAACGATAAATGCTTTGGGATTTTTAGGATTAAGGAAACTATCTTTTATTCCAAATCATTTTACTAAACTTTCAATAGAACATAGATTCAATGTTAAGGACATCGAGCATTGGATTGAATATAATTTGAATGGTAGGTATGCCATTCGAGACAGCTTTGGTTTAGATAAAAATAGGAAACTTGTTACTTTTACAGAAATAGGAATGGAAGATCCAAAAGAACTAACCATGCTGGCAATAGGATGCCAACATTTACATAAAAAATAAGGATATTTAAAATGGAAAATCAAGAACAAGCACAAGTAGGCGCACAAGAAGGCGCACCACAAACTCCGGAACTTACAATCACAGACTTAGCTAATCTACGTTCAATTGTAGATGTTTCTGTACGTCGTGGTGTATTTGCTGCTAGTGAAATTTCAGCAGTCGGTGCAACATACGATAAAATCAATGCATTTCTAAATGCAGTTGCGCCACCAAAGACTGAAGAACAGACTGCGGCCGCAGAATAATATAAGGAGAGTAGCATGGCTAAATTTACCAAACATGTGGGAAAGATGAAAAACAATTCTGCTCGTGTAGCAGTAGCGTATCGTACTCTTCCCGGAGATGCCCATAGTGCATTAGTACTAGGTACCAATGGTCTTACAGATGCATATCATGACTCTTTAATGAGTTTAATCGATAGTGATGCAGGACAACAAGCCAACGAGCTTGCAGATGTTCTTGCTACACGTCGGTTTCCAGATGGTACTGTCATGCTACAATATTTGCATGGCAATGGACACCTTAAAAAAGTTCCCACTAATCTTGTATTAATGACTCCTAATTCTCAAACAATAACTCCTCTTAATGAACTCAATCAAATGATTGCTGAACAAAAAGGTGTTAAACTTGAAGACTTAGCAATTTCAGATGGTACTCCTAAAGAGGAAACCAAAGCTGTTGTTAAAGAAGAAATTATTCTACCAGATGTTGTGATACAGGATACAAAAAAATCTATAGTTGCGGAATCCACTGATGAAGTTTCTGACCCTATAATTATTGCCAAACAATATCGTTCTAAAGCTGATAAGTTAGCCAAGGATGCTGCTAATTTCCGTAGAATGGCAGATGCTATTGATCCACCAAAAGCCAAAGAGTCTAAGGCTAAGAAAACTGTAGAAGCTTAATGAGCAAACTTATTGGGTCTGAATGGACATATCTTAATGCTCTTTCAGAGATTTTAGAAACTGGAGAACATCGACCTGATAGAACAGGCGTAGGTACTATCAGTAAGTTTGGACTACAGTTAAAGTTTGATCTGCAAGAAGGATTTCCGGCTATTACCACTAAACGGTTAGCCTGGAAATCTGTTGTTAGCGAACTACTATGGTTTATTGAAGGCAGTGGGGATGAAAATCGATTAAAAGAAATACTTTACGGTAGCCGTAATAGTGTAGAAACTACTATATGGTCCGGTAATGCTAATGCAGATTATTGGAAGCCAAAGGCTAGATTTAAAGGTGACCTTGGTAGAGTATATGGAGTGCAATGGCGTTCATGGCGTGCTCCGGTATTTGGTGCTAATCGTATGGCTGTTAGACATATTGATCAGCTTCAATTATTAATTAATGGTCTTAAAAAAGATCCGTATGGACGCAGACATATCCTTAGTGCATGGAATCCCGGCGAACTCGAATTAATGGCACTACCTCCATGTCACATGATGGCACAGTTCTATGTAGCCAGCAATGGTAAATTGAGTTGTCATATGTATCAACGTAGTGCAGACATGTTTCTTGGAGTGCCATTTAACATTGCAAGTTATGCATTATTCACTCATATGATTGCACAAGTATGCAATCTTTCAGTAGGTGAATTAATTATATCGTTTGGTGATGCACACATTTACGACAATCATCTAGAGCAAGTTAGAGAACAGTTAAAGAGAGAACCGTTAGTATTACCTACATTGGAACTTGATAAAAGTATAACCGATATAACTAAATTTACTATGCAAGATGTTAAATTAGTTGATTATAATTGTTACGCTACTATTAACGCACCAATGGCAGTTTAAATTACTAATACTTCAATAATACCAAAGTCCTCGGATTGAGTTCCCAGGGCTTTTCCTATTATAGTTCCATCCGGAGCAGATCCACCATGCCATGCTGTAGCATATCCAGGATATGTACTTGTTACTATTAAATCGCCTTTTTCTATAATGCCTGTAACTTTGCAAGGAACTCGGCCTTTTAAGGCAATATAGGGGTGAGTTTCGTCTGTTCCAGCCTCAGAATTCATCATATAGGCTGGGTTTTTACTCACGATGCCCGCTACCCTTGTATCAGCATATAAAGTTGTTACAGTAACTTCTTTATCACCGCCAATAACTAAAACAGTTCCTGGCTCATATATATTATCTGCTTCATACCTTTCTGCCAAATCAGCATATAGGGCACTTGTAGCAAGTCCTTCAAATCTAGTTGTTTTAAGATAATTTGTATATGGATTAAAAGTAATTCCAAAGTCTATATTAACAAGTGCTTTATTGTTTGAAGATGTAGTTAGAAATGCTACAGGTTTATATAAGTTCTCGGCGTTTTCTGAATATATAAATCCAGCCGTGGAAGTTGCTGAATTTGCATAAAGCGCATGTGCCGCTGTTCCCCATAATATTGTGCCACTAGTATAAGCACCTGTTATTGAATTAAAACTAGCAGATACTCCAGTATTTGCATTGGCACCAATTAAATTAATACCCCTATGTAATCTAGGAGGATTAAAATCATCAGCTATAGGATACTTATTTTGTGATCCAGAATATACATTATATTCTTGATTGGAGGCTACAGCTACTACATCTGTTCCAATTACTGCTTTAATATTGTAAATGTGTATTCCTATACTATTCACATCTTCTTCATAAGAACCTCTCCACCCTGCTTGTGTATCAGCTCCTATAGGAGGACCTATCAATACATATTCAGAACCATTCGATGCAAACAATTGAGATTCTAAAGAATTATACCATAAATTTCCAGATGGTGGAGGATTAGATACATTAAAAGGATCAGTTTCACTAACTACTAAATTAGAAACACTTTTCCATTCTTTTGAATCATAAAAATTTAATCTTTTATTAGAAGAGTCATACCAAATTTCTCCTTCTAAAGGTTTAGTTGGAGGAGTTGAATTTGCAAAATTTTCCAATAATCTAATAAAATTTTCATTTTGTGGCTCACCATATCCTGCATAGTTTCTACCTAAGAATGTTAAATCAGTAGATAAATCTATAGTTGCATCTTGTACTGTTGCAACTATGGATCCGTTTGTTTTGTTTAAAATATATGCCATTTGATTTAATCCTTAGAGCGCCACTATATTAGTATATGACGAAAGTGTTGTACTATAATACAAATCCCACCAGCGCCACATCATAATACTAGCATGTAGAGGATCACGCACTAAATGAAATCTTCTTACGGAGGCAGCACCATTATAAAAACAAGTAACCCTTGCATCTGAATTAGCAGGGAATTGAATACTAAAATATGTGTTAGTTGATGTTGAATATACCAACGCCAACATGTTTGAAATAGCAATATTACCTGCTTCTATATTTGATTTTGCTGTAGGCACATCTGGATCAGCAGGATCTCCATATGAACTTATATCAAACGATGCAGTTAATATTTTATTGCTGGATACTTGATTCTCACCTTTAATAAGAAACTCACCCCTAATGTCTAAATTGTTTGCAATAGTAAGTCCTGAAACAAGTGTCTGTGTATTATATGATCCTAGATAAGTAGCACTATCGTTTGCAGACATTAAAAACGAAGATGTATTAAACACAGCCATAGATCTTCCGTAAGAATATATTATGCCAACAGTTTTAGGAACATTTGTATCATAATCTCTGATAGCTGAATTTGGTATATCTATTCCAAACTTTCCATATAATCCTGATACAGATGGGCCAATTAATTTATATGAATAGCCATTCCAAATTTTTAATTGACTATTAATAGTATCGTACCATAAATCACCAGTACTAGTTGTTATTGATTCGGTGCCGCTTACAACTGCACCATACGTAGGTTTAAATGATGTTCCATCATATACTGTTAATCTTTTTGTTGTAGAATTAAACCATAATTGTCCAACTTGTGGGCTTCTAGGTTCGTTGCCTGCAGGTGAAGCAAAATTTGTTAATAGTTTAACAAGGTCATTATTAAAATACTGCCCATAATTATCAACATTCTTTCCTATTAAATCTAGACTTGTGGTGCTATCATCAATATCACCATTGGCAATATTTGCTAAAATTGTACTATTGTCACTGTTGTATATAATGTATGCCATATTTTATGTCTTTATAATATATGTTAAATATGTGCTAGGTGCAACTTGAGTACTTGTAGACATATTTGGAGTTCTGAATGTACCTGGGCCGCCTGCTCCGTATGTATTTCCAATAATTGAATATAATGAAGTATATGAAGATATTGTTTGTGCAACTCCATTACATATTAAAAATCCTGAGGGTATATTTGTAGAAGTTCCAAAAGCTATTATCATCCCAGTTTGAAATAAGCTAGGATACACATCAGATAAGAAACTACTCTTTGAAATTTTTTCTAAACTTGATGTTGTTGTTGCAGTATTTAATACCAATAATGTTTGTGTTGCTGCTGGAGTCTCAGTAGTAGTTTGTCCATATACTGCATCACGAGTTAAACTAGTTGCAAATATTGCATTAGCAGTACCATTAAATGATATACTTGTTGCTGTAACTTGACCTTGAACTTTAAAACTTCTACTAGATGCTAATGACCCTGCTGTTCCGGATACATTTCCAATAATAGAAGTAGCATGAATTTCAGATGCATATACTGCTCTAAAAACTTTTGCAGTTGAACCAATATCAAATACTCCAGTAGTTGCAGGTAATATTATAGCATCACTACCATACGATGTCCCTACAGTTATTGTTCCTGTAGAGATAACTGTACCATTTATGGTCAATCCTTTAGCTATTAAAGTTTTTCCAAATATTGCTCCGCCACTTATTGACAACGCAGTTGATGATGTTGATATAATAGTTAATGTACTTGAAAATCTGGCGCCACCATTAACATCAAGGGTAGGAGAACTAGCAGTGGTTGATGTATTAATTCCAATATTACTATATCCGGAATTAAATTTTATGTAAGATGTAGAACCAATACCTATTCTAAATGTGGCAACAGGATCAGTATTTAAAAAATCAACAAATGCAGAATTAATTAAATTACTATATATGTTTATAGAACTGCTTGTAGCGTTAGGTCTAACATTTAATCCACCTGTGGATTCAACATATAGTGTCCCAGTATGTATTTGTAATGTTGAACTATTTTTCAATACCTGATAAGCATAAATTGAATTACCGGGGGCTATTTCAAGAGCAGATGCTTTTTCTGCAAGTCCATAATATTTTGATGTTACTTTAGATGTTAAATTTGTACCAATCCTTACTGAGGCAAATCCATCTATAACAGATCTAGGAGTAAATGCATTATATGAAATAATTTCTACTACATGACCATCTACCCAATTTTTAATAACAGGATACGATATCCCTGTGTTACTTTCTACTAATACAGGTTCTGGTCCAGATTTATTAGTACCCGTCTGAACGCTTGGTCCTACTATTGTCCATTCGTTACTGTATCTAATTTTTAATTGATTATTTCCTGTATCAACCCATATGTCACCTTCTGCTATTGTACTTGTTGTATAACGAAGAATTGGATCATCAGTTTGTTGATAAATTCCACTTGCACTCGGCCATCTTGCAGTTGTAACTTGTCCATTATTAATCCTTAATACAGGTTTACTAGGCTTAGAAGTATCATACCATAATTGCCCTTTAATAGGGTGTAGTGGTTGATTAGGGCTTGCAAAATTTTCTAATAATTTTAAAAAATTCTGGGCCATTGGAAGACCGTAATTTGGATATCCAGAACCAACTAATGTTAAGCTGGTACTATCAATATTAACTCCGGGCCCCTGTGAGGCCGGAAATACAGTAATTGAATTAATGTTATTTGGATCTGAAAATTGTAATACGTACGGTGCTGACATAATTAAATTCCAGTGCTAATGCTTTGGATTCGTATTGTATAATCAATCTGAATCAATCTGTTTAACGATTTTTGTACAGGATGGAATATAACATGAGTTAATAAAGCTCCTAAATTAGGACCAGCTTCACTGTAAGATTTTAATCCCAATTCATCAAACACATAGGCGCCGTCTTGATTTGTACTATTATCAAATGCATCTTGCCCGCTAGGTTCTCCAAAATCTAATAAACAACTTATTAAAATATCAGAATACGGAACCCCCGCAATATGTCTATATTCCATAAAATTTCTTGCAGGATCTAACGAAGATATTCTTTTTGCATCTACAGTTTTGTAGTATGTTTCATTATATAATGATGCATTACTACCAACTGTATTTGGTGTTAAGTATGTAATAATTCCTGTAGGATCGACTCTAGATCCACCGTTTCCAAACACCATTTCTGCAATAGGACCATTTCCTTGATTTGATATACTCTGTGCAAGTGCAATTGAGAAGTTTTCATAATGAATGGCATTTCTTTTATTGATAAAAACTTCTTTAGTTTTAGGGTCAAATATTTTAATATGCCCTTGAACTCCAACAGAACTTGTTTCGTTGGGTTTTGAGACCGGTTTTGTCACGTTATTGTTGGGTAAATTGCTCATGTGTTTATTATCCATAATGGTATTTATCTTTATAATTTATCAGTATATCATTACTAAATTGTGTTAATTGTTCCTGGTGCTGGTAATGACCAATATCCGTATTGATCTTTTACAGAATACAAGAATGTATCTATTCCCACCCAATCTACATCTGGGGTATATAATAACAATCCATTGCTTACTACCAAAGTACCGTGTGATGGTGGAGAATCTATTCTTACATCTAATGCGGGTCCATAAAGTAATACAATGGGTTTAATTTGATTATTTGAACTGTTTTTATTAACAGAGATATTAATTGGACCGGCCTTAATTAATATAGTTTCCATATTTATAATAGAGTTGTGTACAAAACCATATTGATCTATTGTATTAACATTAAATGTATCTGTACCAACCCACCCTGGGGTAGGAGTATAAATTATAGAAACACCCGTAGAGGTTGTTACATTTCCGTGCTGTGGGAATATAGGACCTATACCTAACATCAGTCCAGAGCTGTTAGTTATATCACCGACTATTTCTTCATCGAGCAATATTACGCCAAGTGTCAAACTATAGTTATTATTAATAGAATTATAATATGGGAATAATATTGTTGAGTAAATTGCTTTAGGACCTACCCAAACTTGCACGGTGCCTGTAGATATTGAGCCAAGTTCATCATACGCAGTATATTTAAATCTATCAGGCAGAGGGAGGGCAAATGTTCTATAACCAAATGGCGGAGTATAACGAATTGTATTGTCTATTACAGTTAAGGTAGCACCGAAGGCTGATAAATTTGGAACTGTTATATTAACAATCGGACCACCTGATTCTAAAATAGGGGATATTACAGTGCCTGTGCTGTTTGTGACAGCGATAGCTTTTACTGGGCCTACTCTGAATCCTCCTGGTGGGGTAACAATTACTGTGAACACTCCATAAGAATTATTATTTTCTGAATCATACGCACGATAAGGAATATACCTTATCATGGCTCCCTGAAAATAACTATTGATGTTATTATAGATTATACTGATTCCACCGTATCCTAAATATATTTCATTAGGGTTAGAGGTAGAGGAAATGCTATCATCAAGAACAATAAGAACGATTGGGCCACCTCTAACTATATCAGGAAATAATTCAACTTGAGTACCATATTGGACATATATTGTGCTATTTCTTACAAGAATTTTCCATGTAGAAACTGTAACTGAAGAATATGATTTATTACCAAATTTATCAGCAATATAGTAATCAAAAATATCAACACCTTCCCACCCTGATTGAGGTTTGTAATAGACCTTATCATTTGATACTATTGCTGATCCATGAGCAGGTAATCTAGGTCCAATTCCCACAAGAACAATTGGACCTCCAAATACTAATACAGGATCAATTGGAATATAAGCACGATGCCCATATTGTGTTTGTGCAGATATCGGTCCTGCAACAATTGTTATTGAATTGGATCCACCATATCCACCGTAATAATATATATCGGGTAATGCTGCTTCTTTTTCTCTTATAAACTGAGCTTCGATTACATTGCTGGTTAATAGAGATTCTGTTCCAGTCCAAACAAATCCTTTACGTTGAACAATTGCTATTTTAGTATCAATAGATGTAGAATCTAAAATATTTAATGACAATTGATGTGTAGCAGTTACTATTGCAAATTCTGGAGCTAATACACTTATACTTGTAGAAGTTGTATCATATGCTTTTGATTTATCATGAACTATTAACGGACGTTTTCTAAGTTCTCTTCCACCGTAATATACATTAAGTTGATCAACAGCATCTATACCAGGAGTTAATTTTATACCGTCACCTGTAACAGAATTAGTTAATGTACTAATTATATAAGTTAATACTGTAGTAGAAGTTGTTTGTATAAATGTTGTTTCATCATACGGAATAGATTGCTGAGGACTTTGATCTATTACAGTTGTACCCGCTATTGAATAAAGAGCAGGGCCGGTACCCAATGTACTTCTTCTTAATTGACGGAGTATATTTCCGTCTTTAACCATAAACTCTATACGCTCTGAATCTATTAGTACAACTCCAGGTTTATTAGTTAATGGATTAGGCGGAATTAATTTAGTAGCATCAGTTACATAAATTTCAGTATCTTTAAAAGTCAAGGGTTGTGATAATGTTGTACTGTAAAAAGATGACACACGTTTAAAATGATGTCTATTAAACATATCATTAAACATTCTAAATCCTAAAACTTGACTACCGTAATAAGGAGGATTGACGGTTGTTATTAGTATGTTATCTGAATTTTTAATACTTATATTGTCATTAATATGAATAACTTTTGAATTTTCTAAAATTTCATAATCATATTTAGAAGTTAAAGGAATTCCATTAACATAAACCCAAACATAACTATCGTATATTATTGGGAATGTTAATTTAAATTGTCCAATAGTGTTACCTTTAAATCGTTCTGTTCTAATCATCATATTATCATGATTGGTAAAAGATGTAATTTTTATAGTAGTTCCACTATTAACTGCGGTTGTTAGTTTTAATATATTACCGGAAATTGCAAAATCTTGATCATTTAATGCTACAATTGCTAATACATCTCCATTTATTAACAATCCGCCTGCTATAGTTACAGAACTATAAATTACATCAACTACATAATCAAAACCTTTTCTAAGTTCGACACCGTTAGCATAAACTTTTATATCGTCATCAATATAAGTATTTTGCGGATGTTGAGCTTGACTATCGATATCAAATACTGTTTGATTATTTCTAATCTTATAATAGCTTGTTTTAGGTGGTAATAATCGTTTTCTAGATGCTGGATCAGCCGGTGTTCCTAATTCTACAATAACTTCCTCACTTACTGGTTCTATAACTCCAGGAATTGATGATAATATAAATGTAGATGATGATTTACCTACATTAATAAATTCTTCAGTTACTCTATTAAATGTTGTAAATTTAGACTCAAAGAACCAGGCTTCGATTGTATGATTTATTGAGCTAAGATTATAAACTTTAACACACGCTCTCTTATTAGTATTTCCTACATATGTTAAAATATATCCATATTCATTAGTATTCTCAACTGGATTTATTTCAAGTCCATCAACTGTAACATATGCACTACGGATATCATCAACACTTGCAAGACTTTCTAATATTGCAGTATTAGTGTTACTAACTTCAATCATATTGCTATCAATTACAGATCGATCACCGCCTACATCAATTACTGTGTAACCTGCTCTTCCAGATACTTTCTGAGGAGCTATATGTATAACATTACCCATCGTATAGTATTGTGTAGAACTAGTAAATGCGTAAGGATCTCTAAATGCATTAAACTGACCAGCACCGGCATATTTCCAGTTGCCGCCGTTAGCAGTGCTGTAAAATACATGACTAGAATTGTTAGTAATAGAAGTATAAGGTATGCTAATAGCAGATGCGCCATTAAGCGAAGCAATTCCAGATACAAATCCAACATCACCATTAACATTTGTGCCGTTCCATGGTTTTTCATAAATCATTTCAACGTACTGATCTGTTCCATTTGTGTATAATGTAACTTCAAAATTATATGCAACCATTGTCTCTGGATTATTACGTTGAGTATAGTGAGTACCGACAAATCGCATTCTCCAATATGCAAATTGCCCAACTAATCCGGACCCAACATATAATCCTGGAGTTTCTCCAGTTTCTAAGGTTGCACCTAGCAATCCTAAAGATTGCCAAAGATCACAATATTCTATAAAAATAGCAGGGTAACCAAGAGCCGATACAGTTAAAGGATTCCATGCAGAAGATCCGCCGCCGAATGTTAAATATCCATTTGTACCCACATATACCTGATTATATACGGTACCAAACATATTCCAATTAAATCCTAATTCAACTGGACCAGAAAATGTATCATCACCTTGTGTAAAGTTACCAAAAGAAGTTAAACCGTCATATCCCCTTGGTCCTTGTACAGTGGTAGAATAATACGGACCTGCATTAGTATCAGAAGATGTTAATCTATTAAAAATCTTTCCATTATAATGTACCATTAATCCTGCAATATTGGTCAATGGAATGCTTAATGTTGCAGTGGATATAGAATCAGCGGTTACTGCAAATGACCCAGATACTATCATAGCATGAGAATTATCTGCTTTTGTATATACGTTTATACCAAGACTATCTAATGAATGTCCATCGACTAACTCTTCAGGTGCATATCCATAATCTAGATTTAAAAATTTATCCCCATCTAGAATCATATCTTCTGGTGAAACTCCCAATGCTCCTACTAAATTACCAGTTTTATTCCATGAGCCGCCTGATATAGCTGTATCTAATTTGGAAACCAATGTATCCGATTTCCAGAATTCAATAGTAGGATTACCAAATATTTTAAATTCTATATTATAGCTAAGATTACTCATATGATAAAAAGATGCAATAGCTTTGCCATCCGTATCTTTGGTCATATGATAATATTCTGCATTTGGATATGGTCCAACTATTGGAATACCAGTTAATAATTCTGAAGTTGACCCATCAAGGAATACAGAAATTCTAATTATAGAATCATACATAGTATCTAACTTAACAACAATCATTGCAGAAGTTGGTTCATAGTATCCTGAAATACTATCTAATAATACATCATCGGATTTAATTGTGGTAATTAATGTTACAATTGTTGCTGAAGCGACCGAACTAGGAACCGAAGTTGTAGTTGATAATGTTGATGTTGCAGCTATTGCAAATTGGTCAGGGTCTAATACAGCAGAAACTATATAAGATCCATTATAACCGGCTGTATTAATTCCTGCAATAACAACCTTATCACCTGCAACTAATCCACCATTAAATGGAGGAGTAGTTCTAACAACTATAGTAGAGCCAACTGTAGTAGTTGTTGATTTTGCAGCTATTATTCTAAATCTAGGTTTGCTAATTGTTATAGAACGTGATCCTGTATTAACGGATGTTACTACAGTATCCGGACGAATACGAATTGTTGAAGAATTTAAAACATTAATAACTTGTCCAGCAACAATGCCAGTAGTAGTATTAAGATATAATGTGTATGAACCAACTGTAGCAGTACTAACTAATTTTGCAGTTGTATAATAATTTACAATATCACTCCATGCAGATCCGTTATTGTCATATTTTCCTAAACCTTGTACATTATCCCAGGGCACTGAATAATCAAAAGGTAATCCCTGAGTAATTACGCCAGGATAAACTGTGCCTGTCATCAATGAAGATAATTCAGCTGTTGCAGTATAAAAATGTTGTATTCTATCAACTGCGGTATATAAGTTAATATTTTTATTATATGTTATTCTAAATACTTGATCTTTTAAAGGTACTGTATTTAAAAATATAAATCTAGAATATTGTTTTAAATATCCGTTATAATTTTCAGTATAAAATTCAATTGTATAGTCAGAAGATAATATTAATCGTTTATCTAATGTAGGTATAATATTTAATTTTTCGGGTTCTGCTAACCATGTAAGTACAAATTTATTTGTATTACCCGGACAAACAAATGTATCAGCAACACGAGTTATTCCAATTTCTGATTGAATATTAACCCTATCAAATTTAATACCTATTAAATTTTTTCTTGTTTTTAAATTTAAAAGTTTAGCCGATGCAGTAGCAGTACTTGTAACAAATGGACCACCACCGATAATGGTTATTGTTGGATTTTCAATATAGCCTGCACCTGAATCTGTTACGACTACTTTGTAAATTCCACCGTTTCTGATATAGGCTTCAGCGGTAGCAGTTGATGTTACATACTGTCCTCCTCCACTAATATGCACTGAAGGACGTTCTGTATATAATTTTCCATTATTTGAAACTAAAATTTCTCCAATTTCAGAAGTAAAATTATCTGCCCAAGATTTCCATGGTTGTTGAGATAATATATTAGTGTCTGCAAGAGTTGCAACATCAAATTTATTAGTCAAAGTATTAAAATATGCAGGTAGATCAAAATCAGTTGCATCGAGAGGGAAGCCCTCGTTAGTGTTATCTAAATAGGTATAGTTAGAAGTATATTTTCTAATCTTACTATGATAGGGTTTAACTTCATTAATGTAATCTTCAAAATATTGTTCATTATCTAATTTATAAACAGGACGTTGATCTAAGTTGCCTATAGAATTGGTAATATTTATAAAGGAAGTTTTAAATGCCCAGTCTAATAATTTTTGTTCAGTTAATGCATATTTGACTGCTACAAAGAATAATAAATTCCAATTAACTTTTAAATCATTAATAAAAATTTCATGTTTCAATGCTGTTAATATATTGAATACTTCTAAATCTGGAATTTGATCATATAATGTTTCATCCAGCGGAGCAATATCGTAAGAATAATTTAATTTAGTATAATCCCATATTGCATCTAAAATTTGTATAGTTCCATTTTCTACAAATACCATATTATAAGAACTAGAAAAATTACCTACTTCTGTGTTAGGAAGTCGTTCAAGTATCATGTAACCTTTAATAGAGTCAGTTACAATTGCATTATTAATTTTAACATATTCACCGGGAACAATATCTTTTAAAGAATTTAATTCATAGGCACCATCAATTACATATGAATATTCTTTAAAGGAAACATAATCTGCACTGACCCAATCTACATATTTCCAGAAGAGAGGAGTATTAAATGTTTGATTTTTAATTCTTATCCATACAGGTTTTCCTTCTTTAACAGAAGATATGTAATCATACTCATGTTTGGTCCATCTGTTATTATAATCTGAATTAAATTTAACAATGACAGTTTGTGGTCTTACTACTAATTCAGGAGCAGACACATAGCCGTAACCTGCGTTTGAGATTGTTACATTAATAACTTTACCATCACTATCAATTTCTGTTAAAATTTCAGCATCGGATCCATTACTCGATAGTATAGTTACAGCCGGCGGGGTTGTATATCCATAACCAGAAGAAATGATTTCTACTGAAACTATTTTACCATTATCTACATAACATTGTAATATTGCTTGAGACAAATTAGTAGTTGATACATTTTCTAAATCTGATAAATGATCAACTACCATATCATATTCTCTGTAAAAAATATCAGGTATTGGATCTAATTTATTTAAATTATTAAAATAATAATTTCCCGTTATTCTATTTTTAATTAAAATAGAGTTAGCAAATTCTACAACATTTCTTAAAGCCTGTATTCTATCTTTAAACATAGATTGTCGAGGACGAATACTTATTCCATATCTATTTCTATAAGTTAGTTCAGAAGAAGGCAATGTATTTCCTTCTAGATCGTGACCTAACAAACTATCAAATAATTTCTTTTCAATTGTTTGAGGTGGATCTCCCTTAGGATCTCCCTCTGCTAGTAATAACCATTCTGTGTGTTTTGGTATTTCATTACTAGTGGTATCAATTGCTATATTTGCATTTATTTTATTTCCTACCAACATAGATTGAATATTAGCAAATGCTAGACTATTTGAAGATAATACTTCAATAAATTTTAATCCATTTGCAACAGGATCTGCAATAATGCTAGCTACTTGATAGCCACTTATTCTTCTATTTTTAACATCAGGTATTGTTACTTTATTTTTAACCCAGAAGAAATAAATATTCTCAAAAGAATTAGTTACATTATTAAATAATTGTTTAATTGACACTGCGCTGTTATCTGGATATTTTGGTTGGCCACTAATACCTTTAGTCAATCCAGCATTAGTATCAGCCTGAGCAGCCCATTCATTTGGCATTAAATTAGATCTAACCCACTCATAAACATCTATACTTGATCCAGGAAACAATTTACCCCAGTTGTTTTTTCTAAATACATCATCGCCTTGTTCATACCAAATATATTTTGCAGTGCTTAAATCCCACCATAATTCACCTACGTGATCATCTATCCAGCTTGAGTTAGCATCAACTATTGAAGATGCAATACCTATTGTATATGTTGCTGGATCAAATACTGCTTTGTATTTTAATTCTTGCTCGGCTATACCTGCAATTTTTCCTTTTAACGGATCGACTATATCTAAGTACTCTATGATTTCTTCTTTGAAGGAATCTATTAATACAACTCTATCTATAGTAGAAACATCTACCGCATCATCTTGTTCTCTAAGTAATTTCCAACTTGTGTTATTTGAATTTTTAGAAAATTGAGAAAAACCAGATTCATCTGTTCCACTATATTCTACACCTGTTGGATACCCTACAAATACATCATTATTTGTAATAGATAAAGATGATCCATACTTACCATTTGCTAAGATTGATGAATCCACAAGTTCTTCTGCTACTATAAAATATCCATTTATGTTATTATAAATAGACACCGTACCTGATTCTGGTACAGAATTAATAAATTTAGTTGTTCCACCATCAAATATTGTTTCACCCGTATTTGATCCTACATTGAAATTTATAAATTCAGATTTGTTTGTTCCTAAAGAACTTATTGCTAATGTGCTATTATCTTTACTAATAGATATTGCATGTCCAAAATTTAAATTATTATTATGTACAGGGTTATCAATAATTTGATGCAACGCATATATATAACCTAATCGAGAGGTTGCTAGTGCTCTTTCTTCAAGATTCTTTCGATGCTGTTCAGGATTTTCTAAATTATTTTTTATAACTGATGCATTAAAATCAGCACGACTAATACCTAATCCGTTTAGCATCCAATATCTAATGCTTTCTTCGTTTGGATATAATTGTGCATCAGTATTGTGTTGATATGCATAAAGCACCTCTACCCTAGATGACACAATATTAATCGAATCTGCTACTCGCCATGCATCCCATATTGCTGCTTCTGCTGGGTTAGCTGCTCTATATTCAATCCAAAATTCAGCAAATCCATCTAGCCCCTGTCTCATCCAATTTTCAACTGTTACATCTCCGTAAAACAGGGGTGCTATTGGTTGTGAAGCAAGTGCATATATTACATCAGGCCGAGATGCGATGTATCGAATACCATCTCCTGTTTTTTTATAAACAGCAACTTTTCCAGGCGATTCTCCCGGTCCTTTTACATTAACTGATGAAATAAAAGTGTAAGAGCCATCGGAAGATACAGCAACATCATTACCAAATTCATCAGATGTTCTAAACGGTGAATATATAGTTTGTAACCAACCTTGCCATGTGTCAAATATTTGAACCATTCCAACAGTACCAGTTGAAATATGTTTTGGAGCACTAACGGCAATAGCTGTTCCTGATGAATCGCTTGCAATTTTATGTCCAAATTGGGCACCCTGTGATGCCGTTGGGTACTGGCTAAAAATATTAAAAGATGAGTAGGTACTAGAAGTTGTTACAAAGAAACCATAAACATAACCACGAGTACTTGTTGTAGCATCACCGGGCGCACCTACTAACAAGTATGTTTCAGGAATGCCGTTTGGTTGCGTTATACATATTGAATGTCCAAAACGAGTATGTGATGCTGTATATGTATTTGCTGCATTTGGACTTGTTAAGATCTTAGTATATATTTCTTTTCCAGAGTCAATTCCTTGAATCTTAACCACCCCCTCTGAAGGGAACCCTTTTGAAGTTCCTGTTGTTGTAGCAAAAATTGCATAACCACCGTTACCTATATCCGCAGGATTAACTTTAACATTTGATGCTCCTGGAGCTCCTGTAAAATATAATTCCTTATTGGTATCATATGCTATCGAATAGCCAAACTCAGTACTAGCACTTGATGTACAATATCCTGCGCCTAATGTATAGTTGAAATAATCATCTAATTGTTTTGTAGTTTTATTCTTTTTATATAATTTTACTGTACCTATACTATTTGAATTTAGTATTGTATATCCCGGAGAAGATACCATTATGATATCGCTATTATCCGATGAATAGATCGCTTGTCCTAAATGTTGATTTAGGGTTGATGTAATACTACCATAACTAGTAGCAGTAGAAAAATTCTTTACTTTTTCATAAACTTGCCATTTTCCATTACTACTTTCGTCTATCCAAAGTTTTTCACCTTCATTAAAATGTAATAGATTTTTTAATTTAGAAACTTCTTCAAGATTTGCATATCTTGCATTTTCAAATTTAAATAATTCACCATAACTTAATAGATTTTCATTAAGGATTGTAGTTAATGAAGATGCAACAGTAAATTGATCTAATCTAGGAATATCTGTAATTATATGTATTCCATTAACTTGATCGTTAAATCTTACTATAGATATAATATCACCTATTGAAAGACTATGATTGCGGTCTGTAGTAAATGTAATTGCAATAGCAGGAGCACTTACAAATACTCCTGCAATTTTAGCAGATTGCTGTGTATATCTACTAACTCCCCACTCTCCATTTTCTAAGAAACCCATCCATATGGTATTGCCGTTTAATAAAACAGAATTATTTGCTATGTCTAACAAACTATTTTTATTATAAGCAGTAGCAGTAACATCATCTTGTCTTACATATCCCGCAGTAGTTAATATAAAATTGTTATCAGAAAATATTGAAGGAGTTGTAACAAAAGTTGATGATGTTACATTTTTTATTGGAGTTAATAATAATGTAGAAGATAATACATAGTCGATCAATGGATTTGCATTGTCTGGAATACTATCAACTAATTTAGCAATGTAGGGATTTTCTAATGTTGTATTTTCATTTAATGTAAATTCAAGTTCATTATATGTATTGAAACTTCCATATTCACCAACTCTAAATGCCCAGTCTTCATTGAAAGTAATATCACCCTGACGAGTAAATTTACCAACTTTAGCTAATTTGTCAATAGAATTTTTAGTACCTTTTTCTTTAATAAATCCTTGATAAAATTTATATTGTGTAATAGGATTAGAAAATATATTATTAAAATATGTTCTTGGTGTATAACCAACAAGATGTTGTGCTAACTTTTGTTGTGTTGCATCAAAGTTGTCAATATCTAAACTATAAAAATCTTCAAATTGATTAATTTTATAATCAAAATTTGGCAATAAGTTAGATACAGGTTTTCCATTTAACTTAACCCATTTGTTAAAATCAAATGTAGCATCACTGTTAATTTTAACATTTGATTCATAATATGAACCATTGTATCTTACTACTTTTCCTGGTAGATAAATTCCGTGAGAAACCCAGTCAGTGATATCAACATTATCATAAACAAACCCTGGACTATATAAATCACCGTTCCAATTTTTAGTTCTAAAACCTGATAATTTAATTCGACGTTGTTTATATCCTGTTTCTATATCATATATAGTATCATTAAAAATTGTAGAATTATTAAAGACCATACCATGTTCTTTTTGCACAGAATTTAGTGTAGCAAAGAACATACCTTCTAATGTATCTATGGTATTAATTGTACATACACCATCTTCACGTGATAAACGGAATTTGTCTATTGGAAATGATTTCCCATCAGCTTTGAGCAGACTATATTCATATTGTCCAAATGCAATATCGTCGATAATAGAATCTATAAATGAATATTTTAAATAATCCGCAAATGGGCTTAATGTGATTAAATTACCGTCGGCCCAATTTTGTGTGGTCCAATATAAAAATTCTTTACCTGTAAAATTCCAATTTACAATGTCATTCAACTCAGCATTGTATTCATCAAAGATAAATCCCTGACTTTCTAAATATGCTCCATACCCTACTAATACGTCATATACATCTTGCAAATTATTAAAACTACTTCCATATGGGATGCTAGTTACAGATGTTTCAAATTTAGAATACGCTTGAACAGTTGCACCACCGGTCATTGGTAATTCTGGTAATTTTTGGAATAACGAAATATCAAACTTTGCTTGGGCGGTATGACCGACTGTTACTATATAATAGGCTCCATTATATCTTACAATTTGCCCTTGCTTAAAATAATGAGTAGTATTTGCAGATGCTGATGTTATATCAATTGAACCAAGACCACTATTACCATTATTAACAGTACCTGTCCAATCTGTAAAAGCCGCGGATACACCACCTAATGTAATTTTTTTAGATTTAGATTGTTTATTAGGTTTAAAAATTTCAAAATATGGATTTATTTTATCATATCCTTTGATAATGAAATTTCCATCTGAACGTTGAATGATAACACCCGAAATACTAGATGATTTAATTGGATTACTTTTATTTAAAATTAATGAATAATCTTCAGGAGGAAGAATAGCTCCAGGTGCTTGAGATACTGGATCAATCGAGTCAATGATAATTTGTAATTTATCCTTAGTTGCAAAACCACCTAGCTTATGAAATAAATTAAAATTAATATATGTTAAATCTTGTTTTAAAGATTCAATATAATTTGAGTCTTTTTTCTTTCCTTTTTCAACTACATATACACCGTAACCCGCAGTTTGAACATTACCATTTATTAATAACTTTGAAGGGTTTAAATATAAATCTCCTGCATAGACTAGTTGTCCTACAGGATTTATTGATGTACGGCTAACATCATACATAGAAGAAGCATAAGAGTTAGGATAAAGTGTTGCAGCTAACATATTGACAACAAATGGCCAATAACTACTTCTTCTCCATGCAGTTTCAGCTGGTCCATTATCTCCAAATTTCCAATTAGATTTTTTATCATAATAACTATTTGCAGATACTAAACAATTAGTCGGTGATAATAAATCTCCAGCAGTACTAACTGGAACAATAGATCCAAAACCCGGGCGAGCATAATTAAGATTTACTTTTGTAGATGGAGGTTGATCAATATAACCATTAGTAATAGCAGATATTAGTGCAGTACGTTTAGTTTCATCGGTCCAACTATAATAAGTATCCCACCTAGTTGGTTTTTCTGTATGTCCTAACATTTCCCAAGGATGGGTATGAGGACGATCAGTATCATAAAAATATTTGTATATTCCTCTCCAATATCCAGATACCGCAGCGTTTGATAATTTATCAGTTGCACCGATGTAATTCCAAGAGAATGAATCATTTTCATCAAAAATATTATTAGTAGTTACATCAATATTATATATACCTGTCCATTTTATAAAATCTTTGGCAAGTATAGTGTTAGCATCAACTAAAGAATAATCATTTTTTCTAAATGCGCCAGGGATCGATGCAATGACATCAAAAATATCACCATTATAATTTACTTTGATATTATTATAAACACGTTTTTCATATTCGAGTATGATATTATCTCTGTAGTCGTCGTAGGCTTTTATAATACTACCGTCGTGACATTGGATAACTGTAGCAATAGAAGTAACATAGGAATAATCAATATATTTAGATGGTTTATATTTTGGATACAATCCCAATTTACTAGGTGTTGAAGGAATAAAAGACCCCTGTGTATTACTATAATAATTTACAGTAATAGCATCTCCTTCACTAATTGAGATTAAAATTTCTATTGTTTCATCTTCATTCGATGAGTGAAAAATATAATCATTTCCATTAACTAATTGTACATCATTAACATATATAATTACTGATTTAAAACTAAGAGTGTTTAGATCAAACGAAGAATCTAATAAAGAATTAATATATACAATATAATTTGTGCCCGACGTTTTAGCTGTTGTAGTTAATGTTTTTTTATCTGCTCCATAACCCAACATGTCAGAATCATAATAAGAAGATCTCTGATCTCTGTTATTATTAATTTCTTTTAATGCTGTATCAAGTGCATCAGCGGGAGTTAGATAACTATTAACATTACTAATCTCTCGTAACAAATTCATTTTAAATTGGTTATACTGATCCGCTGCATAACGAGTGGCATCAATTAGATTGTGTTCTTTTTTACCAAGAAATATTTGAGAAAATGCTATAGGATTAGCATTAACTATTAATCTAGTTCCATAAGGAGAATATCCTATTATATCTCTTAAATTACTAGATCCTGGGATTACTCCTTTAAATGATGGTTGTTTAACTACCATTGTTGTTAAATGGTCTTCTAATTCACTTAGTGTCATTGTTGAAATAGGCCCATTTAATGGATTATTGGTTAAACTTAATGGAGTAGTATAATGTCCATTTGTATTAGGAATGTTATCAGAAAGTATCAATAACGCCACAAGATCATTAACAGATAATTTATTATTAAAAATTACATTTGATCCATTATTTGTTAAACGTGTGCTTACTATTTTGCCATTTACAACTCCCACTACTCCTGTAGCAGTAGTAATCGAAGTTATAATTACTTTGTTGGTAGCAGTTAAAATAACTTGAGTTTCAATGATTGAAGTTTTATAATCAGCTGTTAAACTCCATACATTTGTTAAAGTAGAATTAACTTTAAAATATGTAATTCCTGAAGATATAGCATAGGTAGTATTATTGTTATTATTAGTAATATAAATTTCATCTGTCATGAAATAATTTTTAAACAAATAACTTCCTACACCTATACTATTTTGATATTTTAACGGAAATCCTAATATGCTATCATTTGCGCCTGTTCCGACATCATACCCAAATATTTTATTACCTGCAAAATTAGAATTTTTGTTAGTATAACTAATTCCATCTTGATCATAAAGATCAAAAAGTGGTGGTTGATTTAAAGTTGTATGCTGCTGTCCGTTAACCCAAGTTGTTGAATTATAATACCAACTGGTACCCGAATTAACATATCCAAAATTTACTTCTACGGAACTCATTAGCGTAGGAGTATCACTTGGTATTAATCTAAGTGTAGGAGGTTTTGTAGAAACATCATAATTTACAGTAAATATTGTAGAAGTACAAGCATTGAAAATTAC
>Ga0114962_10001139_pt1 | contig 23179 bp, 18 predicted proteins | sample C_130820_MF_Meta_FD_87017 | JGI IMG/M metagenome (GOLD analysis project Ga0114962, IMG submission 87017) | Freshwater microbial communities from Lake Croche, Canada to study carbon cycling - C_130820_MF_MetaG | ecosystem: Environmental > Aquatic > Freshwater > Lake | place: Lake Croche, Canada... | reverse complement strand
CTTGACTTTTCAGGATAATTTAACTCCATTGAATCAATTTTATGGTTTTCACCTTGTTTTTGCGCAATTAGGAAGTGGTTCAGTTATACAACCTTTTTTAACGGTCAAAGATTACGACAATTGGCTAAAAAGAATGAACATTGGCGCTAATTATTTAGACAGTTGTGAAGTTTATTTCAGAAAAGGATTATCCAAAAATTATGTTTTACCAAAATCATTGGTCAGCAAAATCATCCCTCAATTGAAATCGTTTGATGTAAAAAACATGGAAGAAAGCACCTTCTACGGACCCATAAAGCAATTTCCTGCCTCTTTTACAGCTGAAGATAAAGAACGATTAACGTCTGCTTACATTCAGGCTATTCAAACAAAAGTTCTTCCGGCTTATAGCCGCTTAGCGATCTTCATGGAAAAAGAATATTTACCCAAAGCTAGATTGAGTTCGGGAATTGGAGCAACAGAAAATGGATCCAATTATTATCAATATTTGATCAAGGTTTTAACAACCACACAAAAACCGGCTGATGAAATTTATCAAACTGGACTATCGGAAGTAAAGCGAATTCGAACGGAGATGGAGAACACGAAAAATAAAGTTGGATTTAAAGGCGATTTAAATTCCTTCTTTGAATTCATGAAAAATGACCCACAATTTACTCCCTTTAAAACTCCCAAAGAAGTACTTTCAGCCTTTCACGCCATTCATAAAAAAATGGAGCCCAAATTGAAATTAATGTTTGGACGAGTTCCTAAAACTCCCTTTGAAATAAGACAAACGGAAGCTTTTAGAGCCGCGAGTGCAAGTGCTGAATATTTCCAAGGTTCTCAAGAAGGAAATCGTCCGGGCATATTTTACGTTCCTATTTTAGATGCAACTAAATTCAATTTAACGAGTGGAATGGAAAGCCTATTTTTACACGAGGCAATTCCTGGCCACCATTATCAAATCAGTTTACAGCAAGAAAATAAAGACCTACCAAAATTAAGACGTTTTGGAGGTAATTCTGCCTATGCTGAAGGTTGGGCTCTTTATACAGAAAGTTTGGGGAAGGAATTAGGTCTTTATACAGACCCTTACCAATACATGGGTGCATTAGGTGACGAAATTCACCGTGCCATCCGCTTGGTAGTAGATGCTGGAATACATTCAAAAAATATGTCGCGAGAGGAAGCCATCCAATATATGATGGAAAATGAGCCAATCAGTGAACAAGGAGCAGTTGCAGAGATAGAAAGATACATGGCAATCCCTGCGCAAGCGTTGAGCTATAAAATAGGAGCATTAAAAATACGCGAAATTCGTGAGCGTCTTTCCAAAGAAATGGGAAGTAAATTTAACATTTCTGATTTCCATGATGAAATATTAAAAGACGGAAATATGCCTTTGGATGTATTGGAGGCAAAAATGAACCGCTGGGCAAAAAAATAACAAAATGAAGCTGAGCACTTCTTTTCCAATTCCCGAATCAACCATTAAAATAAATCCAACAGATTCTATTTTATGTATTGGATCTTGTTTTTCTGAAAACATGGGTAGTCTTCTCGAAAGATTACCCATGTCTATTTTAAATCAGCCTTTAGGAACACTATTTCATCCTTTTTCCATTCAAAGGGCGCTAGAAAACCAAGTGCTTGAATCTTCGGATTGCTATTCGCAAAATGATTTTTTTGTGCATCCCGACTTCCATTCAAAGTTCATTTCCAGTTCCAAGGAAAAATTATTGAAAGAAATTCGGTTCTCACAGCAACAAACCATTGAATTTAATCAATCCAGCAATTGGTTAATCATTACGTGGGGAACTGCATTTTATTACTTTGATAAAAAACTAAAGCGCCCAATCGCCAATTGTCATAAACAAGAAAATACACAATTTGAAAAAAAACTTAGTTCATCAAAGGAGATAGTAGAAAGCTTTATCCCCTTTTTGAAGGAGTTGAAAAATAAGAATCCTAAATTAAATATCATATTAAGTATTTCTCCTGTGAGGCATACCAAAGATGGTATGATGGAAAATTCCATTTCAAAATCGATACTACGAGTAGCAGCACATGAAATAAATCAATCATTGGATTTTGTACACTATTTTCCAGCATTCGAAATCATGCTGGACGAATTAAGGGATTATCGATTTTATGGAGCAGATTTAATTCACCCGAATGAAATAGCTATTGAATACATTTGGGAAAGATTTAAAACTTGTTTTTTTGGTGAGGAGCTCATGGAGATAGAAAAAATATGGACCAATTATTGGGCAAGTATTCAGCATCGTGCTCATCCGGAAAAACAATTGCTCCAAAATGCTTTATTAGGAAAGATTTTAGATGAAATTAAGGCCCAATATGCCCATTTAACCATTGAAAAAACAGAAGAATTCATAAAGGCGAGAATTTTGCCGATTAGTTAATGAGAATGGAAAAAGAATTTCAAAATACCGTATATTTGAGGTTTGAAAGGAAAAATCGAATATGGGAGAATTAAGTGTTACAAAAGAAATCATACTTGGAGCATTAAGTACAGTGCAGGAACCCGATCTTAAAAAAGATTTGGTGACTTTAGGCATGATTAAAGACATCGAATTAGGTGTTGGAGAGGTACGTTTTACAGTGGTACTCACTACTCCAGCTTGCCCATTAAAAGAAAAAATCCGCCAAGATTGTGAAAATGCCATTAAGACTTTGGTGCATCCGGATTTGAAAATTGTGATTCAAATGACGGCCGAAGTAACAAGTTTACAACAAAGTGATCCATTGATACCGGGTGTAAAAAATGTGATTGCTGTTGCCTCTGGTAAAGGGGGAGTTGGAAAATCAACCGTTACCGCTAATTTGGCAATGGCTTTAAAAAATGCTGGTGCCAAAGTTGGGATTTTAGATGCTGATATTTCAGGGCCATCAATCCCTGTCATGTTTGGAGCGGAAGATATGCAACCGATGGTTCAAGAAGTAAATGGCAAAAACAGAATTCAACCGATTCTTCAATACGGCATTAAAATGATTTCCATGGGATTTCTAGCCCCTTCAGAAAGTCCAGTACCTTGGAGAGGCCCTATGATGACACAGGCCTTACGTCAATTTTTCGGAGATACCAATTGGGATGAATTGGATTATTTATTAATCGATTTGCCTCCCGGAACCTCAGATATACATTTGACATTGGTTCAATTAATCAAATTAACAGGTGCAGTTATCGTGACAACTCCACAAAAAGTAGCTTTGTCAGATGCCAATAAGGGATTACAATTTTTCAGACAAGCAGGAATTAATGTTCCCATTTTGGGTTTAGTCGAAAACATGTCTTATTTTACCCCTGAAGAATTACCAGAAAATAAATATTACTTATTTGGAAAAGATGGTGGTAAGGCTTTGGCAGAAAAATACCAAGTACCATTTTTGGGAGAAATTCCTTTGATTCAAGCAATTAGAGAAGCAGGAGATGCAGGAAAACCGATTGCTGCAGCAGAGAGTCCAAGCGCCACAGCTTTCAAAAATATAGCAGAAAATTTAGCTCAACAAATAGCAATTACCAATTCTAAAGTACCCAACAATTAATTAGTAAAATGGAAGATCATCCTTTGTATAAGAAAATCCAATCTGCTTTAGATAGTATAAGACCTTATTTAATTGCCGATGGAGGTAACGTAGAAATTGTGGAAATTACTGATCAAAATATATTGCGACTGAATTTGTTGGGTGCATGCAAATCATGTAATATGTCAGCTATGACTTTCAGGGCTGGGGTTGAAGAAGCCATTAGAAGAGAGGTGCCTGAGGTTTCTGCTGTAGAAGATGTTAGTCAACTGTATTAAAATAAATTAACATGCGCATTGGAATATTTTTTGGTGGTCCTGCTAGAGAAAGAGAAATAAGTTTTGCCGGAGGAAAAACGGCTATGGCTCATATTAATAAAGCCTTATTTAAGCCCGTTCCTGTATTTGTGGATGGATTAGGAAATTTTATCTTAATCAAAGAAGAATTACTTTTTCAAGATTCTATTCGTGATTTTTACCCTCCGACATCTTATCAAAAATCTCCCTTTTCTGTCTACATAGAATCCTTACATGATCTTTCCCCAGAAGACCATTCTAAGATAATTGAAACCATTGGACAGAGAATTAGTCCAGAGGAATTTTTGAAACATTTCGACTTTGCGTTTATCGCAATGCATGGTCCAGGAAGTGAAGACGGAAGTATCCAAGGCTTATTAGAATGGTATGGCATACCTTATTCTGGACCAGGCATTTTAGGGTCCGCCATCGGAATAGATAAAGCTAAACAAAATGAATGGCTTCAAAAATCCGTAGGTTTAGAAAAAAGATTCTTTGTTTTGCAAAGAGATGACTACGAAAAATATGGCCGAGAAACTTTATTTGAACAAATTAAAAAAGAAATTGGTATTCCTTTTGTAGCAAAAGCACCGCATCAAGGATCATCCATTGGCTTGGCATTTGTAAAAAAAGATTCATTAGAAGAATTTGACCAAGCCATTAAAAAATGCCTTTTTTGTCAAGAAATTTACCGAGAACAATGGCTACAATATTCACCTGAAGACAAAGTTGTACTCTTGCAAAAAATGGTTAATTTGGATGAAGGAATTGGTTTTCCAGTGGTTTTTCAAAAGGAAATCTATCATCATCCAACTGAATTATTGATTGAATTAGAATCTTATTTCTTACAAACAGTAAGCAAAGCAAGCATACAATCTGTTCAATCAGAAGACGCAGTACTTTTAGAATCTTTTGTCAATGGTAAGGAGTTCAGTTGTGGCGTCATTCAAACACCAAAAGGAAAGGCAGTTGCCCTACCTCCTACTGAAATTATCATAGATGAGAGTATTGAGGTTTTTGATTTCAATGCCAAATACAAATCCAAAGCTACTCGGAAAAGAATTCCAATGGATGCCAGCCTTCCGCATTTACATGAGATACAAAATCAAGTTAAAAAAGCTTTCGAAGATCTTGGCTTTGGGGTTTGTACCAGAATAGACGGATTTTTAACATCAGAAGGACAAGTTGTTCTTCATGACCCGAATACTATTCCAGGTATGTCGCCAAGTTCATTAATTTTCAAACAAATGGCAGAAATTGGCTTGAATGTCACAGATTCTATTAGCTATTTCATTCGTCAATCCATCAGAGAACGGTTAAGATCTGGGAAAAATTACCATTCTTTTAGATTGCTTTTAGAAAACCTAGATAATAACATTCAAAAGACATTAGAAACGAAATCAAAAAGTGAATGCATTAGCATTGAAATTACTGGAGAAAATGAAGAAGCCTTGGAATTGAGTTTTCAAAAAGCAAAAATGAAAGCCCATGAATTAGCAGCATTGGGTAATCAACTTTTTGTCATTAATATTCCTTTGGAAATCGAGGAAGGTGAAATTGAATTCCAATTAAATACTGCTCAATTATCAAAAGATTCTGCACATGAAATGTTGGAAGCCATCAAAAAAGGTGTTCACCCTTTGATTGCTAATACTCGTCAAAATGCTGAAAGTATCACAAAGTTTTACACGAATACACTTATATAAACATGGAAATAAATCCTTTGCAATACCCAATAGGTAGATTTTCTGCACCCGATGTGATTACTTCAGAAATTCGAGATGAATGGATTACAACTCTAAAGGAATTTCCTGAAAAATTAGAGGCAATTACATCTCAATTGAATGAAAAACAATTAGAAACACCTTACAGGGAAGGTAGTTGGACCGCAAGACAAGTGATTCATCATTTATTTGATAGTCATATACATTGTTACATTCGTATGAAAGCCGCTTTGACAGAAGATGATAATCCAACTATTAAGGACTATGATGAAAATGCATATGCTACTTTAAATGACGGCCAAAATGCTCCGATTGAAATGTCCATTTGGGGAATCAAAGGATTGCATGCACGCTGGGTATATTTGTTAAATTCTTTGAAGGAAGAAGATTGGACTAAAACCTATTTTCATCCCACCCGGGGAATAACTTATCCAATGGATCGTGTCATCGGAATTTACGCTTGGCATTCTATGCACCATCTAGCTCATTTGGAAATTATTTTTAAAACATAATTATATCAGTTACTGCTTTGTATTTTCAACTACTAAACGATATTTTGCGGCGCACTAATATAAATTTATGCGAAATTCTAAAAATTCAAAATTTGAAGCCGCACGTTATCTAGCGAATGCAAAAGAAATTTTGGCGACCAAAGCTGTTCCGAATGGCTCCTTTTATGATGATACCAAATATGTAAAAATGGCATGCGGAACTGCGTACAATGCCGTTTTACTTGCGATGGATACGTATCTTGAACAGAAAAACGAAACGATTCAGAAAGGTAAATACCAACGGAAAAACATCAAGGATTATGAAGCCAAATTATCTCAAATAGAGGATCGAGAAATGCAAAATTTACTGAATAATGCTTATGACATTTTGCATCTTTATGGATACTACGATGGCATCAATAACAAAGCGGTCATAGACGAAGGCATTCATTTAGCAGAAAAGATTTTAGAAAAAATCTAACCATTTACCTTTTAACAAAAACCTTTCATCCAATTAGATCTAGACTTTCCTATAACCGGAATGTGGTCGCTTGTAATGACAATCAGCCATTCATCATTCGGTACTATGTAATACAAGGTACATAATATATTTTTGTGAAATTGCATGCGACCTTTTGGATTAAAATGCATCTAATGAATTTATTTATTCTTTATTCGATCCGCCCAATGAAAATACTTTTAAGTATCGTTCTTTTCTTTATTACCTTGTTTTTTTCCCAAGCTCAAAATAGCCTACATTTTAGTATCAAAGACAGTCAAAATCAAGCCATTCCATTTGCCACTATTCTATTGAAAAAAACCACCGATTCAAGCTATGTAAAGGGTTTTATCTCAGATGAAAATGGTATTTTCATTGCCGAAAAATTACCCCTTGGGAAATTTCATGTAAAAATTCAAGCAATAGGCTTCGAGGCAAAATCGATGAGTTCCATTGATATTACATCGAATAGCATTTTAAATTGGGGTACTATTATTTTAACTAATTCAAGTACCGTTTTACAAGAAGTAAAAGTGAATGCCACAAAACCTTTTATCGAACGAAAATTAGATAAAACCGTTGTTAATGTCGAAAATTCAGTCATGGCAGCAGGAAATACCACCTACGAATTACTTGAGAGGTCACCAGGAATTATCATTGATAAAGATGGAAATATAAGCATCAAAGGAAAATCGGGTGCAAAAGTCATGATTGATGGTAAAATTTCTTATTTGACCGGACCGGAGTTAGCTAATTATTTGCGTAACCTACCAGCAGACCAAATTACTCAATTGGAAATCATGTCAAATCCTTCCTCCAAATATGACGCAGCAGGCACGGGAGGATTAATTAATATCAAACTAAAGAAAAATGCAAATATTGGCATGAATGGATCAGCTAATGTCACTTACGCACAAGGGTTTTATGCTAGAGAGGCAATGGGGCTTAATTTGAATTTTCGCAAAAAAGCATGGAACGTATTCGGGAATGCTTCTTCTGGATCCAGACCCGTGATGGAAAAAAATTATCTCTTAAGAAAATTCCCTGTTCAAAAAGAACAATTTGAACAAAATTTAAGCTACCCTAATAAAAACCAAAATGCACAAGTAAAAACAGGCGTAGATTGGTTTTATTCAACCAAAACGACTTTAGGATTATTGATTTCAGGAGCATACAACAATGATAAATTAGATAATGGGTTAAACGAAACTGTACAGTCCAATGATGCAGATAAAGTATTATCAAGAACGAATACCTACAATTCATATCGTATGCCCAATTATAATTACGCGACTAACTTGAATTTTAAGCATTCATTTGATACAACAGGAAGAGAATTAACGGTGGATCTGGATTATGCCAAATTCAATTATGATAATCAAAATGATTACATCGCTTCCTATTTATATAGTGATTTCACCAAAATAATTCCAGATACAATAATTCGGGTAAACTCCACTTCGAATATTGATCAATATTCTTTGAAAGCAGACTATGTTATTCCCAATTTTTGGAAATCAAAATGGGGAATGGGGATTAAATCTTCCTATGTAAAAACAGATAATGATTTGCAGTTCAGAGGTAAAACAGAATACCAAAGCAATTACAATTTTTTGGCTGAACAGGCCAACCGATTTATCTACACGGAACAAATCCATGCAGCTTATTTAAATTCAGAAAAGAAAATTGGAAAACTGAGTTACCAAGTTGGATTAAGAGCGGAATTAACTTTGGCTGATGGGATATCTAAGACCTATATCAATGCTCCTGATTCGTCTTTTCACCGAAATTATTTCCAAGTATTTCCTAGTACATTTTTACAATATGAACTAAATAAAAACCATAGCTTAGGATTAACTTATTCAAGAAGAATTGATAGACCCGGATATTCAGATTTAAATCCTTTTATTTTTTATATTGATAATTATACTTATAACGTAGGAAATCCTCTATTAATGCCGCAATTAACCAATTCATTGGAATTGAGTCATACGTACCAAGGTGGTATCTCCACAACCTTGGGTTATAGTTTGACAGATCAAGTGATCACCCAATTGTTAAAACAAGATACCGAAACTAGAAGGACATATCAAACCACCGCTAATTTAGCCCAAAGAGTGACTTACAGCATAGGTATAAGCTTACCACTTCCCATAAATAACTGGTGGACAAGTAATACGGATATTTATATGAATCGTGTTGAATTGGCAGGGAAACTCGCAAAAAACCCCATCCATACAAGTAAAAATATGTTTTATATCTCTAGTAATCACACCTTTACTTTACCAAAAGATTATAAATTCGAAATAGGTGGGAATTTCTTTTCAGGGGGACTTGAAAGTGCATTTTTGTTTGGTGCAGGAGGCTCTTTAAATCTTGGAATTCAAAAAACAATTTTAAATAAGCGTGGAACCATCCGTTTGAATGTGCAAGATATTTTGTACACGAGTAATCCAGAGGTTACAATAAAATACGCTGATTTGGATGTTATTGTTAAACCAAAAAATGACACCCGTGTAGTTAGGATAAATTTTGCTTATCGATTTGGTAATAGCTTGATAAAAAATGAAAGACAAAGAAGTACCGGTTTAGAAGATGAAAAGAGTCGGGCGAAAAAGTGAAATTTAGAATGTAGAATTATACAGGGAAATTACACCCAAAAATATCAATTAAGATATCATCGAATAAATTTTAAATTCTACATTCTAAATTCTACATTCTACATTCTACATTCTAAATTCTACATTCTAAATTCTTAATTCTTAATTCCAAAAACTATCTCGGACCACCACCGCCGTAGCCGCCGCCGCCGCCGCCCATGCGACCTCCACCCATTCCAGGCATCATTGGTTGAGCAGCAGGTGCTGGAGTAGCATCTCCACCATCTTTAGTATCATCATTGGAAACGGACTTCTTTTTCTTGGTTGGCCCGAAACTCATTTTACCGATACGATAAGAAAGATTGATTTTGAAATTCATATTTCTCATGGTGTTCTCTGACAATTGATAAAGGGTGGCTGATTTTGTTTCATTGCGCATTACAAAACCGTTTGGAGTCAAGAAATTCTCTGCACCAAATCCAATACTACCCTTTTTGTTTTTAAAATCCTTCTTGAAGCTTAAACTATACATTCCAAATCCACCTTGCGAGCCTTGTAATTGAACTTGATTAACACGATAGAAAGAAAATACTTGAGCGCCCCAACCATTTCCCATATTGTAACTACTAAATATTCTAAAATTCGATTGTAATCCTTCATTTTTAGCACTCATCAATGGATCAGGATTATTATTATTTAATACCATGTAAGACAAATCCCCGCCTCCACCTAACATCAATTTATTGGATAAATTCATATTAAGATTGATGTTCATTCCATATGCATCTTCATTTCCAATGTTCATAGAAGTTGTTTTGATTACATCACCGATCACTTGGCGAATTCTACTGATTGCACCCGTTGTATTTCTCACGAAAAACGAAGTAGAAATATAGGTTTGCTTAACAAATTTGCTGTATGAAACCTCATAATTATTGGTATACTCTGGTGATAAATTTGGATTACCTACGGAAATATTCAATGGATTAGTAGCATTCACGTTTGGATTTAAATTCTCGATTCCTGGACGTTGTATACGACGATTGTAACTAAACCGATAAGTTCCCGATTTAAACGATTTTGAGAAATTTAAACTTGGAACAAATACACCATATGAAGGGATAACTGTATTTTGATTAGACTCCTTATTTTTAAAGTCTGCTGTAATATCCGTATGTTCAAAACGACCACCTACTTTTACACTCCATTTATTTTTAGTTGTCAACGTGTAAGAGCCATAAGTTCCCCAAATGTTTTGATTGTAATCAAATACGTTACTTGGCAAACTAGCTAAGTTAACTTTTTGATACACTCCGTCTGGTCCTGCTTGAAAAGATTGATAATCTGAACTAACATTTCGTCCGATTATTTTCGCTCCAAATTCAATCATGGAAACCTTATTAATAGGCGTTTGGTAATCCATTTGGAAAGTGGCCTCTTGGTTATACGACAAATTCTCGTTTTTCAACGATTGAATGATTTCACTCATCGTAGATTTAGGATTCATCACTGAATTGTAAAAATCATTGGCTCTATTATTGCGACTATACATCGATAGGATGGAAAATTCTTTTTGAGCTTTTTCAAATGTTTTAGAGTAGTCAACATTGATATCTACATTCGCCGATTGATCCAAAGAATTGGTATTTCTTAAGCTAGTCAGTACACTATTTCTAATTTGACTTAATCCATCTTGCCAATTATTACCGTTTCTTAATCCAAAACGCACACTAGAAGTAATCGAATTGCGTTTATTAATATCCCAATCAAATCCTAATTGATAATTTCCAAATAAACCTTGACGTCTTGATTCTGCTGATTGAAGATTGACAGTCTCAACCCCATTTGAAATTGTTTTTTGTGTACTCTCAAATTTTCCATTGACATTATATTCTGATCTTCCAAAACCACCCAATGACATTCCCCAGTTTTTATTTCTAAAATTCCCATTTAATGATAAATTGGAACCTCTAGCGCCAACGCTTGAATCAAATGATAATGTTAAACCTTGCAAAGTATTTTTCTTGGTAACGATATTGATAATACCAGCAGAACCCTCAGCATCATATTTGGCGGAAGGAGAAGTAATTACTTCAACTGATTTGATCATATCTGCAGGAATTTGCTTTAAAGCATCCGTAATACTAGAGGCCATAATAGTAGAAGGTTTATTGTTTATCAAAACCTTAACATTTGTGCTACCTCTTAAGGAAGGATTACCATCCAAATCCACTGACAACATAGGAACTTTTTTCAATACATCTGTTGCATCTCCACCTCTATTTGTTTGGTCCTTTTCAGCATTATAAACTGTTCTATCTACACGCTCCTCAATCAATGCGCGCTGACCTTCCACAGTCACTTCTTGCAACATCTTGGTACTAGATTGCATTTTAATGACACCTAAATCATGATCATCATTTTTGGAAGCAATATCAATGGAAATCGTTTTACTTTCATAGCCAATGAATGATATCACTAATTTGTAAGACCCAACTGCTACTTTATTAATGATAAATTTACCCACTTGGTCGGCTTGAGCACCATCAACTGGGCGATTATTTGCTTTATTGATTAATGCCACAGAAGCAAAATCGACAGGTTTGTTATCTAAAGAATCTAATAAATAACCGATAATTTTTGCAGAACCTTTAGGAGCCGCTTGGGCTGTGCCAGGAATAACAGTTTCTTTTTGGGGAGCAGCACCAAATCCTCCAGGTATCTGCGCAAATAAAGATAAATTGATACTTAATGCGGAAAGTAAAATGATTAATTTTTTCATAATTTAATTTGGTAAATAACCGGGATGAATTTTTGATCCACTTTTAAACCGGCACAAAATTCATTCTTGTATATATATAATTTCTTTTTTTGCGACCAAAACCTCTAATTTGTAGTTCAATTAAAGACTATTTCAGAATCCTAAAAATGATTTCAATCAAAACTCCAAGACTCGAACTTATCCCATTGGACCATTCGCTCCTTCAATTATGGAAGAAACACGGTCGAACAGAGTTAGAAAAATCCTTAAACTTAAATCAAAACTCTTGGAAAGTCGAAAAGTTTTATGAAGATGAAACCAATCAAGCATTAATCAACTATTGGGTTCCTATGACACACAAATTTCCTTTAGATTTTCTATGGTACACAAATTGGGAAATTAAATTCATAGAAAAATCCTGCTCTGTGGGGGGAATAGGATTTTCTGGCCTTCCTGATAATGAAGGTAAAACTGAAATCGGATATGTAATTGACCAAAAATATCGAAATTTAGGTATTGCAACAGAAGCAGTCAAATTCATGATTGAATGGGCCTTTCAGGATAAAGACCTAAAGATCATTACAGCAGAAACACCAAGCCAAAATGAAAGTTCACAAAAAGTACTTCATAAAAATGGTTTCAAACAAGTGGGTCAAAAAGAAATATTTGTCAATGAGTTGATTCCTTTGATTTGTTGGGAAAGGGGTAAGAATTAATAGGTAATAGGTAAGAGGTAAGAGGGTAATAATGCGATTTAAGGGTTGAAATATCTTATAAATTCAGAAACTGTTAATTTGAACTTTTCAAAATGAGCTTCTTACAACTACCTGTTATTCCCGACGAAAGATTTGAGTGAAAACTGATAAATTACGAAGTATCAATTAACAATTGCTTTCACAAATCAGCACCTTGACTAGCTTGGTCGTGTTCACTTTTTAATTCCACGGATATCATCCGCGGTTATGGATATTCAACCCCTCCGGGGTTCTTGTAAATGCCACATCCTTAGCATATGTAGCCTGAAAGGCTACAATGTGCATAACCTCGGATACAATCCGTGGAGAGCATAACCTCGGATACAATCCGTGGAGAGCATAACCTCGGATACAATCCGTGGAGAGCATAACCTCGAATACAATCCGTGGAGAGAAAGAAAGATGATAGAAATAATATGACAAACGTATAAATTATTTCCTAGCCTCAAAAATTTGAACATGATCCGTTAATCTGGGTATTTATCAGCGTATTTTAATACTTAAAAAACGATGATTATCAGGTACTTATCCTAAATTTAACACTATTTTCCCATCTCATTTTGTTATTTTCTCTAACAAAGTATACGCTTATATTTTATTATTTCAACTCTTAATTCTCATTAAAAGTAATAGGTAAAAGTTTTCTCTCTTCCCATTTTCTCTTTTCTACCTTCCAAAACTAATTCAACAAAAATCTTTCCAATCCTAAGAGTTTTGGTAATTTTGCTAAATTATAAAAACAACAAGCCAAAAGGCATTTCAATTTATGTACAATTTCACTTCGGTTAAAGATGCTTACAATTTAGATAACTTAATAAAAGAAGCTCTTTTAATGAAAAAGTCGCCCAATTCAGATCGAACTTTAGGAAAACATAAAACCATGGGTTTGCTGTTTTTTAATTCAAGTTTACGTACACGTCTATCCACACAAAAAGCAGCCCAAAATTTAGGAATGGATGTGATGGTGATGAATGTAGGTGCTGATTCTTGGCAATTAGAAATGAATGAAGGCGTGATAATGAATGGCGATAAAGCCGAACATATCAGCGAAGCTGCAGCCGTCATAGGTCAATATTGTGACATCGTTGGCGTAAGAAGTTTCCCTAGTTTATTAAACAGAGAAGAGGATTATTCTGAAAAAGTATTGAACCAATTCATCAAATACACAGGAAAGCCGATTATTAGTCTTGAATCTGCGACTAGACACCCCTTACAATCCTTAACGGATTTGATCACTATTCAAGAATATAAAAAAGTAGATCGCCCAAAAGTGGTTTTAACATGGGCTCCGCATGTTAAGGCATTACCTCAATGTGTGCCTAATTCTTTTGCTGAATGGATGAATTATTCAGATGTGGACTTCACTATCGCGCATCCAAAAGGATATGAGTTAGCACCTGAATTTTCTGGCAATGCAAAAATCTGCTATAACCCAAAAGAAGCATTTGAAGGAGCTGATTTTATTTATGCCAAAAACTGGTCTTCTTATGAAGATTATGGCAAAATTTTAAATTCAGACCCCTCTTGGATGGTTACGATGGAAAAAATGAAATTGACGAATGATGCTAAATTCATGCATTGTTTGCCTGTAAGAAGAAATATCGTCGTTGAAGATGCCGTCTTAGATTCGGAACATTCCATTGTTATTCAACAAGCTGGAAATAGAGTTTGGGCTGCACAAGCAGTCATAAAGGAAATTCTTTTATCTCAAATGAGAAAAGAAAGCCCCTATCTATTCTAATCATCATGCAAAAAGCTATCCTAAATGTGATAAAAATTGGTGGGAATGTCATAGATAATCCTCCCCAATTAGAGCAATTCCTAAAAGACTTCGCGTCCTTAGAAGGTTATAGCGTTTTAGTTCATGGGGGCGGTAAAATTGCCACTGAAATGGCAAAAGAATTAGGTATTCAGAGCCAAATGATTGATGGAAGAAGAGTAACAGACGAAGCTAGTTTACGAATTGTAAGCATGGTGTATGCTGGCTGGATCAATAAATCGATTGTAGCTCAAATACAAGGTTTTGGAAAGAATGCTTTAGGACTTTCTGGACCAGATGGCCAATTAATTATTAGTAAAAAAAGAAATCCAATTCCCATCAATTATGGATGGGTGGGTGACATTGAACATGTAAATGGTCATGCATTAAGTCAATTGATTAATTTAGGATATCATCCCGTTTTTGCTCCCATCACAGCAGATAAAAAAGGTCAATTATTGAATACCAATGCCGATACCATGGCGCAAGCTTTGGCCATTGCTTTAAGTGAATTTTATCAAGTACATTTAATTTACTGTTTTGAAAAACAAGGCGTATTGATGGATCCCAAAAATGACGATTCAGTTATTAGCAGCATTGATCAAAATACTTTTGAGGAATTAAAAAAGAAAGAGATTGTATCTGCAGGGATGATTCCTAAATTAGAAAATGCTCTAAAGGCGATATCACAGGGCGTACATGAAGTCCAAATTGGTCACGCTAAAAATTTAAAATTTCCCTCGAAAGGAACAACAATCAAAGCATTATGATAAAAGAGAAGCAATTTCTTGAAGCAAAAGAACTATTAAGTCAATTAATAGGACAAGTTTCTTTTAGCAAAGAAGAAAGTGGTACATCTCAAATTATTCAAGATTTTTTTCATAAAAAACAAATTCCATTCTATTCTCTTCTCAATAATGTTTGGGCTAAAAATGAGCATTTCGATAAGAAAAAACCAACTGTATTATTAAATTCTCATCATGATACCGTTAAGCCAAATCTCTCATGGACGCTTGACCCATTTACTCCAACGGAAATTGAAAGTAAATTATTTGGGCTAGGTTCCAATGATGCAGGCGCGAGCTTAGTCTGTTTAATTATCACCTTTTGCGAATTCTTTGAAGAAAAGGAATTGCCTTTTAATTTAGTCATTGCAGCCACAGCAGAAGAAGAAATTTCTGGCAAAAATGGTATTGAAGCATTGTTAAATCATGAACAATTCCCGAAAATTGATTGGGCAATCGTAGGTGAACCTACTGACTGTGAAATGGCCATTGCAGAAAAAGGATTGCTTGTCATAGATGCGAAATCAATCGGAAAAGCGGGTCATGCCGCAAGAAATGAGGGAATCAATGCCATTTATGTGGCATTAGAAGATATTAATAAAATCAAAAATCATATTTTTAAAAAGGTCTCTCCTATTTTGGGACCCGTCAAAGCAACGGTGACCATCATTGAAGCAGGTAAACAACATAATGTAGTTCCCGATGTTTGTCATTTCACAATTGATTGTCGTGTTAATGAATGTTACAGCTTACCTGAAGTAGTGGATGAATTACAAGCATTAGTTACTTCAGAATTGACCCCTAGATCTTTGCGATTAGGCTCTAGCAAAATGGAGGAGGAGCATCCGGTTGTATTAGCGGCAAAATCACTAAAAATAGGATTATTTGGATCACCCACCCTCTCTGATCAATCTTTACTTCAATGTCCATCCGTAAAAATTGGACCTGGTCATTCAGGTAGATCCCATACGGCAGATGAATTTATTTATTTGGACGAGTTGAAACAGGGCATTCAAACCTACCAACAATTACTACAAGCAACGAAAAACTTTTACCCATTAAATTCTAAATAAAGTGGCAAAAATTTGGCAAAAAGAGAACCAAACAACCGATGCTAAAATTGATCAATTTACCATTGGGAATGACCCAATATATGATCTTCAATTAGCTCGATACGATGCGATTGGCTCCATGGCACACATCACTATGTTGGAAAAAGTGGGACTTATCCAAAAAGAAGAACTTGAACCTTTGATAGCTGAACTAAAAAATATTTTGGTAAAAATAGACACTGGACAGTTTGTTATTGAGGAAGGAATGGAAGATGTTCATTCACAAATTGAATGGCTTTTAACTCAAAAATTAGGCGATTTAGGCAAAAAAATACACGCTGGAAGATCAAGAAATGATCAAGTTTTAGTCGACTTAAAACTTTTTATGCGTGCTGAAATTCAAAAGATTGCACAATCTGTAGAACAACTTTTTGACCTTTTATTGGAAAAAAGTGAAACTCATAAAAAAGATTTATTACCTGGTTATACGCATTTACAGATTGCTATGCCATCTTCATTTGGGTTATGGTTTGGCGCATATGCTGAATGTTTGGTAGAAGATCTAGAATTATTGGAAGCTGCTTTTCGATTGGCCAACAAAAATCCATTAGGTTCAGGTGCCGGATATGGCTCTTCTTTCCCTTTGGATCGTCAATTAACCACCGATTTATTGGGTTTTGAGGCACCACATGTTAACGTAGTGAATGCGCAACTTTCAAGAGGTAAAACTGAGTTTTTTGTTTTAACAGCGATTAGTCAAATTGCCACAACCATTAGTCGTTTGGCAATGGATGTTTGTTTGTATAATTCACAAAATTTTGCATTCATTGAATTACCTGAAACCTTAACAACAGGAAGTTCAATCATGCCTCATAAAAAGAATCCGGATGTGGCAGAATTATTAAGAGGCAAAACAAATAAGTTAAAAGCTTTACCAAATCAATTGCAATTATTGACGAGTAATTTACCTTCTGGTTATCATAGAGAATTTCAATTGACCAAAGAACTTTTAATGCCAGCTATTGACGAAATAAAAGATGCTTTGGAAATTACTCATTACATGGCGACTCATATGAAAATCAAAAAAGATTTATTGAATGACTCGAAATATGATCTATTATTCAGTGTTGAAGCAGTGAATCAATTAGTAGTGGAAGGTATGCCTTTCAGAGAAGCCTATCAAAAAGTGGGCAAAATGATTCAAGATGGCAATTTCGACGGATCAAGCAGAACATTAAATCATAGCCATTTGGGCAGTATTGGGAATTTAGGTTTAGATGAAATACAAGCACAAAAAAATACGGTTTGGGCTAAATTCGGTTTTGAAAAAGTAGAAAAAGCGATGTTGATGTATGAGGTAAAAGGTAAAAGGTAAAAGGTAAGAGGTAAGAGTCTATTCCCATTTTCTCTCTTCTCTTCTCTTCTCTCCTCTTCTCTCTTCTAGCATAATTATTCAAATATGAAAAGTGGATTATCCATAAAAAATTCTCAACAACAGCGATTATCGCCTCAACAAATACAATTTGTAAAGCTGTTGCAGATTCCCACGGCTGAACTTTCTGCGAGAATTGAGGAAGAGTTGGAAGACAATCCGGCTTTGGAGGAAGGTTTGGATAATGAACAATTTGAAGAAAACGAAGTAAATGAGCGAGAAACGATTGAGGATCTTGAAAGAGAAGAATTAGAAATCGGTGATTATTTACAAGATGATTATTCGGGTTACAAAATGGCTGGCGATTCTTACGATCCCAACGAAGAAACCAAAGAAAGACCCATGGCCACTGTGCCAAGTGCTGAAGAATATTTGTTGATGCAAATTGGTTTCGTTGTAAAAACAGAAAGAGAGGAATTAATTGCACATCAATTGATTGGTTCTTTAGAAAATGATGGCTATTTACGAAGAAACATAGAAAGTATCGTTAACGATTTAGCCTTTACGCAAGATTTCATTACGAATTATCAGGAAGTAGAAACAGTTTTGAAAATGGTCCAACAATTGGACCCTGCAGGAATTGGTGCACGCGATTTACAAGAATGTTTGCTTCTTCAATTACAAAGAAGAGATTTAGAAAAATCAGTCAACAGAAATGCCTTTAGTTTAATTGAAAAATATTTTGATGAATTTTCCAAAAAACATTTTACCATCATTCAGCAAAAAATGAATTTGGAAGAAAAGGATTTTAAAAAAATCATTTCAGTTATTACCCAACTTAATCCAAAACCTGGTGGAAGTACCGATGGTGAAATTGCGCCCTATTTACAACCTGATTTTATCGTCACAAATATACACGGAAAGCTAGAAATCAAACTAAATGGTAAAAATGCTCCTGAATTAAAGGTTTCAAAATCATTTCAAGAAATGCTTCAAACTTATGAAAAAGGGGGAAAAGAAAAGAAAGAAGTCAAAGAAGCGGTTACCTTTATTAAACATAAATTAGATTCAGCTTCTTGGTTTATACAAGCTATCCAACAAAGACAAGCAACATTGCTGAAAACGATGCAGTGCATCATTTCTTTACAATTTGATTTTTTTCAAACTGGAGACGATGCAGATTTAAAACCTTTAAAAATGAAGGAAATTGCAGCTTTGATAGAAATGGATATTTCTACCGTTTCACGTGTTGTTTCTGCAAAATCTGTTCAAACCGATTTTGGCATCTATCCATTGAAATACTTTTTTTCAGAAGGTATTACAAATGAATCGGGCGAGGATTTTTCGACACGTGAATTGAAAAATATCCTTCGTGAAATCATTGAAAATGAAAGTCCGAATGACCCACATTCAGATGAGGAATTAGAACAATTATTGGCAGAAAAAGGATTTACGGTTAAAAGACGGACCGTTGCGAAATATCGAGAACAATTAGGAATTCCCATTTCAAGATTACGTAGAGGGGTTTGATTAATTATGAATGTAGAATGTAGAATTAAAATTGTGTACAACAATCCATAACCCATAATTCAAAATTCATAATCCATAACTCATAATCCATAACTCATAATTCATAATTACTTAAAATTGCGAATTTGAATAAAAATACCTAATTTTAAGACTAATTTGCCCGTCTAATAAGGGCTACACAGAATTATTTTATGCAAATTAAAGAAATTTTACAACTAGGTCCATCCGAGCAATCCATAACGGTCAAAGGTTGGGTTCGGACAAAACGTGTTTCGTCAGCAGTTTCCTTCATCGCAATGAACGATGGATCTACGATTCATAACATTCAAGCAGTTGTGGCCGATGGGACTATCTCAGAAGAAACATTAAGATTAGTCACTACGGGTTCTTGCATTGCCGTAAATGGAAAGTTAATTGCATCACAAGGTCAAGGTCAATCCGTAGAAATAGAAGTAGATTCGATTGAAGTTTATGGAACTGCTGATCCAGAAAAATATCCATTGCAGCCTAAAAAACATTCTTTGGAGTTTTTAAGAGAGATTGCGCACTTAAGACCAAGGACCAATACATTCTCTGCTATTTTAAGAATTAGACACGCCTTGGCATTCGCTATACACAACTATTTCAACAATAACGGTTTCTTCTACTTACATACTCCTATCATTACAGGTTCCGATGCAGAAGGTGCTGGTGAAATGTTCCGTGTAAGTACTTTACCTGCTTTAAACCCTCCACTAACAGAAGATGGGAAGGTAGATTACAAAGAAGATTTCTTTGGAAAAGAAACGAACTTGACCGTATCCGGTCAATTAGAAGGTGAATTGGGAGCTCTTGCTTTGTCAAAAATATATACTTTTGGACCCACTTTTAGGGCAGAAAATTCTAATACCACTCGCCACCTAGCTGAGTTCTGGATGGTAGAACCAGAAGTTGCTTTTTTCGAATTGACTGATAACATGAATTTAGCAGAAGATTTTGTCAAATACTTGATAAAATATGCCTTAGATAATTGTTCAGATGATTTAAATTTCCTAGAAAAACGATTGTTAGACGAAGAAAAAACCAAGAAAAAGGAAGAACAATCTGAATTAACCTTATCTGAAAAATTACGATTTGTCAGTGAAAATACTTTTGAAAGATTGACGTATACAGCAGCCATCGACATTTTATTACAATCAAAAGCCCACAAACAAGGTAAATTCAATTATCCAGTCGAGTGGGGCATCGATTTACAAAGTGAGCATGAGCGTTATTTGGTAGAAAAACATTTTAAGAAACCCGTTATTTTAACGAATTACCCGAAAGGAATCAAAGCATTTTATATGAAGCAAGATGAGGACGGCAAAACCGTTCGAGCGATGGATGTCTTATTTCCCGGTATTGGAGAAATCATTGGAGGTTCTCAGCGGGAAGATAATTATGAGAAATTATTGCAACGATCCAAGGAAGTTGGAATCGAAGAAGAATCAATCTGGTGGTATTTACAAACAAGACAATTTGGATCAGCTCCTCATGCAGGTTTTGGATTAGGATTTGAACGTTTAGTGCTGTTTGTAACCGGAATGAGCAATATCCGCGATGTAATACCCTTCCCACGTACTCCTAAATCTGCTGAATTTTGATGATCAACCTAGGAAAAGTATTCAAAAGTATCGCTATTGCTTGGTCCGGTATTATCCAATTGATCAAGGAAGAAAATAATGCGAAAATTCATCTAATTTGTACCCTATTGGTCATTGTTGTTGGGCTAAAATTGGATTTCATGAGTGCCGAGTGGTTATGGATCACCTTGGCAATTGCTGGCGTTTGGATAGCAGAATTAATCAATTCTTCTTTAGAGAAATTAACAGATCTTGTTTCTCCAGAAAAACATCCTTTGGCGAAGAAAGCGAAAGACTATGCCGCAGCTGCTGTTTTAGTAATGGTAATTTGGGCGGTAGTCGTTTTTTGTATTGTATCATATCCGCATCTTTTGATGCAATTAGTATTTTCGAATTAATCTACAAACAATCGTTTATGAAAGAATATGGTTCCAGTGTACAAAAATTAGTTGATTATATTTTAACTGTCAGCGACAGAGAAAAAAGAACTAAATACGCTTTAATTATGATTGAGTTAATGAAGCAAATCCATCCTGGAATGAAAGACAATACCCAAGATTATTCTAAAAAATTATGGGATGATTTATACATACTTTCTAATTTCAAATTGGATGTAGTTGGACCCTTTCCTCCCCCATCACCTGAATCAGTTGGTAGGGCTCCTAAAAAAGTAAATTACAATCAACATCATTTGAAATTTAAACACTATGGCCGCAACGTGGAATTATTAATTTTACGGGCCATGGCTGAAGAAAAATTGGAAGATAAAAAAATCTTAGTGGCTTACATAGCTCGTTTGATGAAAGGTTTTTACGTGACTTGGAACAAGGAAAGTGTAGACGACAAAGTCATTTGGCAAAACATCAAAGAAATGTCTGAAAATATGCTTTCTGCAGTGGTGGATGAATTGTCTCAAGAAAATCTAGGACATGCCAAAGTGGCAAACAATGCCAGAAACGCCTATGCTACCAACGATTTTGCGCCTCAAACTAGAAACAATAATTTCCGGAAAAATAATAATAATAATAACAATTATCGTTCCAACAGAAATTTCAATCCAAGACATAAAAAATAGTATTTATATATGGCATCATTCAAAGTTACCGGTGGAAGAAAATTAAAAGGAGAAATCACCCCACAAGGTGCGAAAAACGAAGCATTACAAATTTTATGTGCAGTTGTTCTTACCTCTGAGCCAGTTACCATTCATAATATCCCAAACATCCGAGATGTCAATCAATTAATCGATTTGTTAGGAGACATGGGCGTTAGAACGCGTCGATTGAATGAGTCAAGTATTGAATTTGATGCTTCCCAAGTAAACATCGATTATTTAGAATCAGACACTTACAAGAAAAAAGCAGCGGCTTTAAGGGGATCGGTGATGTTAGTTGGACCCACATTGGCTCGATTCAAAAAAGGAAGAATTCCTTCCCCGGGAGGAGACAAAATTGGTCGCAGAAGATTAGATACACACTTTTTTGGCTTCATGAAATTAGGTGCCAAGTTTAATTATAGTCCAGAAGATGGAGGGATTTACGAAGTAGATGCTTCAGAATTAAAAGGAACTTACATGTTGTTGGATGAGGCATCTGTAACGGGAACTGCCAATATCTTAATGGCTGCCGTTTTAGCTGTAGGTACAACTACCATTTATAATGCTGCATGCGAGCCCTATTTACAACAATTGTGCAAAATGTTGAATAGAATGGGTGCCAAAATATCAGGCATTGGTTCTAACTTACTAACTATTGAGGGGGTTAAAGTCCTAGGCGGTACTGAGCATACGATGCTTCCAGATATGATTGAAATTGGTTCTTTCATCGGGATGGCTGCTATGACTCAATCTGAAATAACTATAAAAAACTGTCAAATCGCAGAATTAGGAATTATTCCTACCGTTTTTCAAAAATTGGGCATACAAATGGAATTCCGTGGTGATGATATCTATATTCCTGCACAAGAACATTATGAATTAGAAAATTTCATTGATGGATCAATGATGACTATTTCTGATCACCCTTGGCCAGGTTTCACCCCCGACTTACTTTCTATTATATTAGTTACAGCCATTCAAGCCAAAGGAACTGTTTTGATTCACCAAAAAATGTTCGAAAGTCGATTGTTTTTTGTGGATCGCTTGATTGAAATGGGGGCACAAATTATTCTTTGTGATCCACACAGAGCGACGGTTGTTGGATACGACCGTAAGCAAACATTAAAAGGCATTCGAATGTCCTCACCCGATATACGTGCGGGTGTATCTTTGTTAATAGCAGCCATGTCAGCAACAGGGACTTCCATCATAGATAATATTGAGCAAATTGACCGTGGATATCAAAATATTGATACACGACTGAATGCGATAGGAGCTGAGATTGTTAGGATTTAGAGGAGAGAAATGTAGAATTGAGAATGTAGAATTG
>Ga0114962_10001138_pt1 | contig 23184 bp, 22 predicted proteins | sample C_130820_MF_Meta_FD_87017 | JGI IMG/M metagenome (GOLD analysis project Ga0114962, IMG submission 87017) | Freshwater microbial communities from Lake Croche, Canada to study carbon cycling - C_130820_MF_MetaG | ecosystem: Environmental > Aquatic > Freshwater > Lake | place: Lake Croche, Canada... | reverse complement strand
ATTAAAAACGTATTAAAAACGTATTAAAAACGTATTAAAAACGTATTAAAAACGTATTAAAAACGTATTAAAAACGTATTAAAAACGTATTAAAAACGTATTAAAAACGTATTAAAAACGTATGTAAAGAAAAAGTAACATATTGATAACGCGTGGTAAAACGCTGCCGTCGCCTAAGGCGACGGAAGCCATTTGGCTATACCTTTTAAAAAGGTATAATATATAATAAAATTGAAAAACAATTTAGGATTTTGTAAATATATCATATAACACAAAGTAATGGAGATTAAAACAAGAAATTACAATCCTTTAAGAATGAAAAAGAGAGAAACGCGGTTATTGCAATCTATTTATTCGCGTTCTCTTTTGACGCGAAATATTATTGTACCTATTGTTTCGGTTGGAAAAAATATTGTGGAAACCTTTGAGAAGCATATTTCTAAAAACTACGAGGGAAAATGTGTGACCGAAGGATTTGTCAAGCCGGGATCTTGTAAAATTGTTACCTATTCCAGCGGATTGATTCAAAAAGGAACGCAAATTTCTTTTCAAGTCGTTTTTGAATGTGAGATTTGTTTCCCTGTTGAAGGTATGTTGATTCAATGTGTTGCCAAGAATATTACGAAAGCAGGTATTCGTGCAGAGAGTCCTAGCGAAACCCCGAGTCCTATTGTGGTGTTTATTGCGCGTGACCATAATTTCTCTCATCCTGCTTTTGCCAATATACAAGAAGATGATACTTTTACAGCGCGAGTCATTGGTCAGCGTTTTGAACTCAATGACAAGTATGTCTCTATTATTGCGGAATTGGTTGTTCCCAGACAAGGGGTTAGAGAGAGGCCTATTGCAAAAGGTTTGGAACCCATCAATGAAAATGTCGTTGTTTCTGTTGCTGTCCCGAAAAAACGTGCAAAAAAAATAACGGGAAAGATTGTATTGGAACCAGCGACTGTGGGAACCAATGTTGTTTTGGAAGAGGAATTGGCAAAGGAAGAACAAGAACAAGAACAAGAAGATGATGAATAAGAATATTTTAAAAGCGAATCCTGTACGACGGCATTTTGGATGAACCTTTTTCTAAAAGGTTGAGTTTTGGTTATACCCTTTTCTAAAAAAGGATTTAAACATTTTTCAATGAATAAAGAAAAAAGGACTATGGAATTGTCTTTGCAAGAAAATGAAGAACCAGGGAACTTTGATGCTATCCCTGAATTTTCCGTCAGTGAGTTGAATCAAATTAGAGAGAAAATAGAAACCATGTCCAAGTTCAATCAAATTGAAGTGTTGCGTATTTTACATAATTACAACAGTGACGTTACCTTGAATGAAAACAAATATGGTGTTCATATTAATTTATCAGAAGTAAAACCAGAAATCATTGAAAAACTCAAAAAGTATATTAGTTATGTCAATACACAGGAAATAACACTGAACCAAGTGGAAAAACAAAAGGAGAATTTCAAAAATACATATTTCACAAAAGATAATAAAGAAACCAATATAAAGAAATAACAAGAAATAAAGAAATAATAAGAAATTAAAAACAACAAAAGAATAAATATAATGACAACCTCTTTCACACAAAATATGGAAAAATTCATGTTGACGAATAAGAAATTAGTGCAATGTTCATTCAAAAAAAAGGTTCGTTACGAAAAAGAAATTTTTCAAAGGAGGGAAAAAGAAAAGGAAGAAAAATGTAAAAGGGTGGGAAATAAGGAAAAAAGTGAAAAAGAGAAGGGAGGTGTTTTTTATCCAGTAGAAAAGGATTCTCTCTTTTGGTGTTTTTATATTTTGAAACATGGGAAAGAAGTATATGAAGAATTACAATCAAGTATCAATATTGTGACAGAGCGAAAGAGTAAGATTGATTATGTGGATTCTTTACGCAAGAACAAAAAAACCATCAAAGGATACAAAATAGCACCTTTGGTAAATATAGAGAATTTTTTGGTGAATGAACCATGTATAGACATGGCGACTTTTTTTGCTCTTTGTATTTTGGAAGATATTCCTCTTTTGTATGTGTACCGTAAAACGTATTATGAATTGACAAAGAAAACGGAAATAGAAGGAGGAGGAGAAGAAGGGGAAGGAACAAAGAGATCGTTTGTGTTGTATAAAACGGAAAACCAGGAACGTTATGGTTGTCAATGGGATGCTTCTCAGGAACAGATATCACATATAAAAACAACTTATTTTCAATTGGAACAAATGAACAAACCAATTCGGGCATTTAGTGCTTATAAAGCAAATGATTTGATGGAAATCGGGAAGCGCCTTGATATCAATGTATTAAACAAAGACGGAAAGAAACGACCGAATAAGGAATTGTATGAAGCAATTGTTCAGTATTTTTAGATTTTATTTTCTTTTAATTCCTATAAAAAATTGATTTACAATTATATTAAAAATATGTTTTAATATAATATAATAATAATAATGCAAGGACAAAATAAAACAAATAGGAAAGATAAAAAAGTGCGATTGCAGATAGATCCACCTTTTCAAAAGGTGGAGGAAGATACTTTGGCTCCACCTTTCCAAAAGGTGGAAGAAGATACTTTGGCTCCACCTTTTCAAAAGGAAGATGAAGATAATTTGGCTCCACCTTTTCAAAAGGTGGAAAATTTGGCTCCCAAGGTGGATGATAAACCTCTTTCCGGTGAAATGGTCAAACAAATCAACAATCTTCAAAGTGAAGCCAATCCTTCCTCCCCGCAAATTTTGTTGAAAACGATGTTGCAGCTTTTTTACGATAGCAATCCTTTTGCCAAATCATCTGTTGTGAATCCCGAAGTGGAAGTCAAATTTGGCACACGCGGTATTAAATATTTGACACGCATTGATTATGACAACGTCATCAAAAAACTGAAATCATCTGGATTTACATGCACGAATGAAGCCGGTAATTATTATTTACGCGTATATAGTGAATTTTTAGATACCAATACAGGTAAATTCAAATTATCACAATCCATACGCACAGAAATCACCGGTTTCCAAGCGATTCAAGAATTTTGCCGTGTCAATGACATTAAAAAACTCATTCACAGTGATGGATATCGCAATGCCGTCGCCTTTGTAGACAAAGCATCCGTCGTTCTCGGCGAACGCAATGGATCCAAAGTGTTTTTAAAAGATGTCGTCTTTCCCGATTTCAATTTCAGCGTTTCCTACCGCAAAGAAAAAACAATTCCCTTTACAGACCGACGCGCCGCATCCATTGCTCAAGATTGGACAAAAACAAAAAAAACATTTCGTTATTTGAATCGTGTCACTTTTAAACGAGACGATCTTCCAGTCAAAGCCGACATCAGTATTGTTAAAAATTCACAAAAAGATGATTCTGGTTTCAAAAAAGCATATACCATGACCGAAGCAGGTATCTTTTCCAATCAAGAAACCTATGACATTGAATTGGAAGTAGACAATTCACGCATCGGTCCGGGTACGGAATACAACACGCCAGAAAAAATAGAAGAAGCCATTCGTAAAACAATCAAATATGTATTGTCGGGGTTACAAGGTACCAATTACCCAATTTCCACGACAGAACAAAAAGACGTTTTGCGTTCTTATATGCAAATGCTTCATGGTAAAGAAAAAGCAGGAAAACCCGCTTTTCCTAGTGATTTTATAGGTCCTCAATCCTATACATTGCAAATGCAAAATATTGTACCCCTTGATGAAAACATGAATGTTCCCAACATTCGCCAAAATTATGTCGTCACAGAAAAGGCTGATGGGGATCGTGCGCTTATGTATATATCCGACCATGGTAAAATATACCTTTTAAACACCGGTATGAATGTGATTTTTACCGGCGCCAAAACCGAAGACCCCATTTTGTACAATACGCTTTTGGATGGTGAACTTATTTTACATAACAAAACGGGGGATTATATCAATCTTTTTACAGCTTTTGATGTTTATTATTATGACAAACAAGATGTTAGGGCGTTTGGTTTTATTTCTGTCAACAAAGACAAGGAAGACAAGGAAGACAAAAAAAACCAATATCGTTATCCCATTTTAAAAGAAATTGTCAAGAAGTTGAGACCCAAGTCGGTTGTAAATGAAGAAATCAGCCCGATACGAATTACAGCCAAAGAATTTTATCCTATCCATTTTACTGCCAACGGTATATTCAACGGGTGTTCTTATATCCAAAAGAAAATGGACGATTCCCTTTTTGAGTACAATACGGATGGACTTATTTTCACACCCGCGTTATTCGGCGTGGGTGCGGACAAACAGGGAAAGGCGGGTCCTCTCTATAAAACCACATGGGATTATTCTTTCAAATGGAAACCTGCTGAATTTAACACCATTGATTTCTTGGTCACCACCATGAAAACCAACGCAGGTGAAGATATTATTACACCCGTTTTTCAAGATGGCGTCAACAACGAAAACATTATGCAATTGAATCAGTATAAAACATTGGTTCTTAATGTAGGGTTTGACGAACGCAAACATGGCTTTATCAACCCATGTCAAGACGTCATTGAAGACAAACTACCCGACCCCGCCGACAATTTGGACAACGAAGACAATTACCAAAAACAACGTTTTTATCCTACCAAACCTTATGATGTCAATGCGGGTCTCTGTAAAATCATGTTGAAATTAGATGGAAATGGCGTCTTGCAAATGAAAACAGAAGACGAAGAGGTGTTTGATGATATGACCATTGTGGAATTTCGTTATGACATGACGCGCGAACAAGGTTGGCGATGGGTACCGATTCGCGTAAGATATGATAAAACATCCGAATTGAAGTTGAGTTTGTTGGGCATTGGAAAACCCAATTATGGAAATGCGTATCATGTAGCTGATAGCAACTGGAAATCCATCCATAACCCAATTACGATTAAAATGCTTACTACGGGAACAGACATACCAGAAAATATTGCCGACGAAGATATTTATTACAATCGTCAAGTCAAGACAAGAGATACAAAAGCCTTGCGCGATTTTCATAATTTATATGTAAAAAAGAAACTGATAACAGGTACGAGTAAACGCGGTGATATATTGATTGATATGGCTTGTGGTAAGGGCGGTGATTTTCCCAAATGGATTTCTTCCCATTTGTCCTTTGTATTTGGCATTGATATTTCCAAGGACAATTTGGAAAACCGTTTGGATGGAGCGTGTGCCAGGTTTTTAGTCAATCGCCGAAAATTCAAAAACATGCCTTATGCACTCTTTGTGAACGGCGATTGCCGATACAATATACGAGATGGCAGTGCTATGATGAATGACAAAGCCAAAGCTATTACCAAGGCTGTTTTTGGCGAAGGGCCGAGAGAAGAACGTATTGGTGCGGGTGTTTTGCGACAATATGGAAAAGGTGCGGCAGGATTCAACATAACATCATGTCAATTTGCCATTCACTACTTTGCGCAAGATGCAACCATTTTTCAAAACTTTGTACGTAATGTCGCAGAATGTACTGACTTGAATGGATATTTCATCGGCACAAGTTATGACGGAAATTTAGTATTTCAAATGCTGAAAAACAAAGCCTATGGTGAAAGCGTAGAGATTGTAGACCAAGGAACCAAGATATGGGAAATACGAAAACAATATACGCAAATGGTGATGGAGGACGACGTAAGTTCTTTGGGATACCAAATAGATGTATTTCAAGAGTCTATCAATAAAATGATTCCCGAGTTTTTGGTGAATTACAATTATTTGAATCGTGTGATGGAAAATTATGGGTTTCGTTTGATAAGCCGCGAAGAAGCACAAGCGATGGGATTACAAGAGGGGTCAGGTTTGTTCAGCGAATTATATAGTTATATGAGTGAAGAGATAAAACAAAACCGTTCCAAGAGATATGATTATGGGGATGCATTTAAAATGACGGCCTATGAAAAGAAGATTTCGTTTTTGAATCGTTATTTTATTTACAAAAAAATCCGTCAGGTAAATACAGCCAAGATAACGCTAGAAGACAAGAGCATTTTGAACGAATTGGAAGAAGCGCCGGTTCCTCAGGCACCTAGTCAAAAAAAAACAAAAAAAACGCAAGAACAACAAGAACAAGAACAAGAAGAAACTAGTTTTGCTACTGCTTCTGTTCCTAAGAAAAAAGCAACTAGAGTTCCTAAAAAAAAACTTGTTATCATTGACGAATAAACGAAAGATCGAGTGTAACGTAGTCTGGGAGTTAAATTGATACGGCTTTGCCGACACAATTTAAAAACAAACGAAATAAGGGTATAAATAAATATATATTATAATATATAATAAAAATATAAAAATAATTTCAATGAGTTATTATATATTACCAAAAATTAACAATCATGTTGTGCTTTTAAATATAATGAAAAATGATGTATCTTTTTTTGATGATAAACAAAACAGTCATACTATTCAACAAAGAGAATTGACTTGTGAAAAAGAACCCTATGTTTCTCATTCTCTCGTGTATTACTTAAACGATGTAAAAAAACAATTGCAATTGTTGAATCAAGAGAATATGGAAGAACCAAATTATTCTGTAGAACAATTGACAAAAATCATCAATCCATATGAATTTATTTTTACAAAATTGCCAAATTCAAAGTTTTCTGTAAGTAAATTAAAACCACTATCCCCATTGTTTTATGATTTGATGGAAATCATTCACACCTTGAATCTTTTTGATTACATGAACAATGAAGAAATAAACACAATGCATTTTGGAAAAAACAGTCAATCCTCTATTGACTGTATTAATATGATGCGTGAAAATCATAATGACTGTCATTATATTTATTCGTCTATACAAAATCAATCATCACCATCTATTAAAAAAAATATTTCTTTTTTGTATTTTGAAATGTTTGACACGTTTGACCAACACTCATATACGAAATGGTTTTTGCAAACGCTCATTCAAATTTTGTTACTGCAAAAAGAAAATGGAATTGCTATTATCAAGGTGGATGATATTTATTACAAACCTATTGTAGATATTTTGTTTTTATTGTGTAATTTTTATGAAAAAATGTATTTAATAAAACCGAATTCATCCAATATTATGCTTACAGAAAAATTCATTGTATGTAAAAAAATGTTGGAACAAGAGGAAGAGATGATTGTAGAAATGATAAACAATCTACAGAAACTTCTTGTTTGTATGGAAACAAACGGTAGTGGAAGTAATCATTTGTTTTCTTCTTTTATCAATATTGAAATACCTAGTTTTTTTATAAACAAATTAGAAGAATTTAATATTATAACAGGTCAACAGCATTTGAATGCTATGAATCAAATTATCAATCTTATGAAGATGAAAAATAAGGAAGATAAAATAGAGAATTTAAAGAAAATCAATGTACAAAAATGTATATCCTGGTGTGAAAAGTACAAGATTCCCTGTAACAAATTCAATGAGAAAAACAATATATTTCTTCCATTGATCAAGATTGAAAAAGAAGAAGAAGAATTAGTCATTGAAGAAGAAGCGACCTTTCTTTTATAAAAGAGGGTCTACTGGTGATTGTGCATAATGATTAGATGGACGTGCCGGTTGTGTTGGTGTCGCAGGTGTATTGTTGCAACTCTTTGGGTTTTGAAAACGAATTTGCGTTTCTTGGTTGCAGCCTTGTGCCTTGTTTTTGTAAATAAAAGGAATAGCTGGTTGGCCAGATGGATTGAGAACAACTGTATTAGGTAAATAAATACCCTGGCGTTGGTCTCTGTTGTATCCTGCCAAATTGCTTTGAATTGTATCTACATTTTTTTTCAATGTTCTGGTAGAAGAGGAAACAGCCCCCTGTTTGGCAAACTGATAGTTGTTGGGTTTATAAACCACTAATTTGCATGTTTTTACGGCTTGTGGTCCTGTTGCTGGCATACCGTAATAAGGATTTGATATATAATCGTTGTAAATTTCAATAGCAAGTGGTTTTTTGTCTTGAGGTAAGCTATTGATAAATTGTATAAATTCTTTCAATGTAGTAATTTTTTCTTGAATAAATGGTAATAATTGCGCTTCCTTTAAAATACCCTTTTGCTTCATAATACCTACCATGTCATTGATAAATGAAATTTCGGTGGCTTGTGCGATTTCGCCATTGGGTTGACAATTTGCTACATATGTGTTTGTTATTGAAAGTGGGCCTCCTGGTTTAGAATAATTATAACTTGCGTTTCCTCCTAACCTTGCGTTCCCCCCTAACCTTGCGTTCCCCCCTAACCTTGTGTTTATTAACGAATAAGACATGACTGAATGATTGTATATAATAATACAACAAAATTTTATTTTTATTACAAGTTTTTTCTAATAATTATAAATGTTCAATGTTGTAAAAGAAGCTTTATCATTAGAATTTGCTGGAAAAGGAGTAGAAGAAGCGTCATCCCAACTATAATTGTTTTGGTTTACGTACATTGATTTTGTATATCCATTGATATCAATATAATAACCCATAGCGAAACCATAACCATCTTTATAAGAAGAAACAGAAGTGATCGCAGCGTTCTGGTACTCTGAAACAGCATCACTTGGTAAAGTAACTTTTACTGCATTATACGGCCAATAATTACCCTCATCATCAGCTATTATTTGAACCAACATAGCTTGTGTTTGTGGGATCTCACTTTGATCAGTATAATATCCTCCACAAATAGCTCCAGATCCATCAGTATACATACTTACTGCATTTATATTTGCTTGTTGATACGGTGATTCCATTTTAGCATCATCAGGTAATTTTATTTTTATTGCAGGATTCCAATTATCATTATCATTTATTTTAAAAGCGACCATGGCTTGAGAATTACCATCAATATCCCTATAATTTCCTCCTGCTATACCGTTGAACCTAGAAGAAGCAGAAACGGAATATATCGTTGCATTTTCTCCATTTAAAATATCTGCAGCACCTTCAGGTAATGTAATCTTTTCCGCTGGGTACAATGTACCTCCTTTTTGACTTACTATCATAGCTCCTTGACCATTAAAAGTAATACCATCATTATTATAATAAGTACGATAAAAACCTCCTGCTATAGCAAAGTCGACGTCCCCTGAAGGACATGAAACCGATAAAATTTTACTCATTTGCGATTCTAATGATGATACTGAATCTGTAGGATATTTTATATTAGTACCTTTTTGCCAAACACCATGTTTTTTTGTTACAACAAAAGATGCATAAGCATAATCTTGGCTGAGATAACAATACCCCCCTGCGAAAGCATTCTTATTGGAACAAGCTGAAATGGAAGTAAAACCACGACGATAAAAAGACAATGGAAAATTAGGATCATCAAAATCAAGATTTATTACAGTAAAAGAATCATCCCAAACATTGTTTACTTGATTTGCAACACATAATGCATAATAAGCACTGTAATAAATACCTCCATCTATCTTGGATTTTGTATTTGCACAAACGACAGCATTTCCTTTGGAATACGCAGAAATACCTGTGATTGTTGTTTTATAAGCTGAACTTTCTGGTAGTATAGGATCTTTAATACTTATAGCTTGGTTCCAGTTACCATCGGTTTGAGATACTACCATGGCTACAGTATTATATTCAGGGTCATCACTTATATATTTATAATATCCTCCACCTACTCCATTATCATTAGAAGACAATGAAACACAATTAATTTTTGATACTGCATTTGTCCTGAAAGAATTATTACTCGGCATAGGAATGGGTTGTGATGGTAAAGTAACTTCAAAGGGGACCCATTCATCATTGATAAAAGAAAGGACTACTGCTGGATAGTCGTCTAGATTCATTTTATTCTCACCATTCGTAGTATATTGACCTCCACTAATGGGAGGAAGATATGCAGGTGGAGGAGGCGGAGGCGGAGGTACTGGAGGCACAGGTGGAACAGGTTTCGGTGGTATATTTGGCGGTTTTCTTATTTGCAAGTGACAGCAATTGTTTGTCCCGCATTTACAACAACTGTTGCCTAAATAATTTCCAGGGGTCAAATAATTGCCCCTGTTTCCTGATATATTTGGAAAACCACGATTGAATGACATAAGTATTTTATATATAATTAATTACTATAATAATATGTAAAAAATATTTTTGTTAAAAGGCAGGGCTTTGAAAATTAAAAGCGCGTTGTTGATACGTTTGGCATCTATTTTCCATATATTGCTGATGAGTTGTATAATAATTCTTTTTTAGTTTCGTATTAGCATATATAACACGACGTTTTGCTTTTCTCTCTTCATTGCAGCAAAATGTCGGCTGTTGTGTAACTGGTTCTGGATTGTTTGTCAAATATTTTTTATTAGGATAATAATCTGAAACAATTCCAAAACCCTGGCATGTTTGACAGTCCTTGTTCAACTGTATTTCCTCATCTTTTTCATCAGGATTATTTGGTTTCAATGAAAAACTACCAGGTTGAGTAATCATCTGGGATACCAAACTAGTTCCTCCCGCACCTCCACCTAAAGAAGCGCCTTTGGATGATCTTACATGGCGATTCAAATTGTAATTGATAAGTCGTGTTTCTGAAACAGGTGTTATATCCATGTTTCTTCTAGGTTGATTGAAATTAAAATTTTCATTAGGAAACAATTCTTCTTGTGTTAAATAATGGGTTGGGATGACACGTCCCTTTCTATAATGTTTAATAGGACGCGCAAGACCAAAACCAGTACGAAACACATTACCAGGGTCTTTGTTTGTCAATGGGCGAATATTGGAAGCGGTTATACCCACAGGGTTGCTACCTGAACCTGTTCCTTTCCATGGTACATAATTTCCTGGATTAACATAATTGTTATAGCTTTTCATACCTTGTGGATAATAAGCGGATGACATTTTGTATTATATATAAACTATATAATATATTTTTTACTAGCTATTATATAAGATAACCACAACAAATGATGATTTTACTATTTTTATTCATATTGTTTTTTCTTTTTTTAATCGGTAGCCAGATTCTTTTAGGAACCCGTGTTATGGAGGGATTAGGGCAACAAAGTGATTTAGAAAAATTAGATAGTAAGGTGGATGGTGTCAAGGCAGAAGTTTTTGATTTAAGTCTAAATGTCGCGACTTTGCAAAAAAATGTATTGACATTGATGGATCAACAAACAGGTTTTGCAAGTTCTTTGAAAAACAATGCTATGAATATCCCACCAGTTTCTTCTTCCTAAGAAAAAGAATCAAAGAGAGAAAAAGGAATAAAAAATATATGTATATTGTAAGTAAGTAAATAATATACATATGTCTAATTCAAAATTTTTCAAAGATCTCATGATGGATGTAACAAATGTAGAACAACAATTATTAGGTCCTGATTACCAATATTATAAATATATCAATACGCCTAGTGAAATGGGAATGTCTACCGATGGTAATTTGGGTGCATTGGCAAAAGATGTAAACGGTCTCATTTCGTATGTTGAATTATTAGTAGCAGGTAATGGAAATGCTTCCAAAACAGGACAACCTTTAGGAAATAAATTCTTCATGAAAACGGGGGCAAAATGTATGGGACCAGACAAAAAAGAAAAGGACAGATATATTTATATCAACAATGTCCCGAATGGAAATATTCCTTTTATTAGTGCCGGTTTAGGAGTTAATTTTACTGAATTCCGCGGTCTCATTCCTGGTGCCATGGAAGATTTAAATACATTGAGTCCTTATGGAATAATGCAAGCCTTTTTGACTGGTTCTACGCCGCCGTGTGAGAAAATTACGATGGAAACAATTGGGGTGGATAATGGAAAGGGTATAGAAAGTCAATATGTGACAGTGAGTGATATCCAACGTTTGGATGCCTGTAATTTCAATATACCACCTATGCCAGGAAAACCTACAGGTGTGAATCCTGTAAATCCAAGTTCAACCTGCAGACAGGCGTTTCAAAACATGTCTATTCCTCTTTCCCCTGCGGATTTTGATAAAGACTTTCCAGAAAACCCGGTTCATCAAATGTATTTTATTTGTTTGGCGGTTCTTGGTATTTATTTGCTTTATAAGATAGCAGGGAAATGAATAAAGAAATAAAATAAATAAGGAAAAATATTATATAAATATAAATAATGATAAGCCATGAATTAAAATTTATACATATATTTATACATATACCAAAACATCAGGTAATTCCCTTTCGCATTTTTTACAAAAATATATTGCAAATAAAATTTTGACTTGTTTGGATACAAGTATGAAATGCCTTTGTAAAAAAAAAGGTATTATTATATTAAAATATTTGCAAAACAATTTTTTATTTAGATCAAGCATTATTTTCAATTACCAACAACCTGCTACGTAGACTTTGATGAATAAATAGTCTAAAATCTCGTTCATACACTATATCTTCGTCTTCTTCTTCGTCTTCGTCATGGACCGTACTCCAGTCACTATCGTCTTCTTCTTCTTCATCGCCATCTATCGTAGACCAATCTTCGTCGTCATCATCTGTAACAGGATCTTCTGTATAATACTCATCATCATCGCTATAATCATCTTCTTCTCTCTCATTCAAAATATTACGACAACAAGGACAAGCAGTACTTGAATCATAAGAACGTAACAAACACTTTGTACAAAAGACATGTCCACATTCAGTGACACTTCGGTTTCTCTCCCCCACTACTTCAAAGCAAATGGGACACTCTTGTGTAATGGGACACTCTTGAGTATTTTGGTTTGACATTATTTTAGTTTTACACTTTTGATTGGTTTTTATTATGCATAGTATCAGTTTGTAGAAAAGTAATTCATTTTTTTTTACAAAAAAGGAGAGAGAAAGGAACACCCTCAAAAATAATATGTAATATAAAAGGAACTTAAAGAACAACCACAGTTTCTCTCTTGTTTCTATTTCCAAAAAGGAAAAAGGGCAATTGATTCGTTCGGTTCATTCGTTTCTCTTTTCTTCTTTCTTTTTGTCTTTTCAAAAAAGAAACAAGAGAGAAAAAGTCGCGATAATATATATTATAAAACAACTTAAAGAACGCAAGGAATTTTCATGGTCTCACGGACTGTTTGCCGATTTTCAACCCGGGCGGGAGCTTATGCATTGGTACAAAAAAAATAATTCTCGGTTTGTGACGATAAAGTCGCCCTGTAGTACCTTTTTTTCAGTGATTTTGTAAGAAAATGAATAAAATTCCCAAAAGTATTTTTGGCTTTTCGTTTTTGGACATTTTTTATGTCCATTTTCAGAAATCCTAAAAGACTTTTGGATATTTTCTTTTTATGTGACCATAAAAAAAATAATGGTAAGGCTGCCAAAAAAATAATTTTCATTTTGTGACGATAAATTTTATTTTTTCTTCAAAAAAGGATTTAGAGATAAAAATCTACAGGTATGTATATGTTTCAAAGTGATTTCAAAAACCCCTCTAGAGAACAGGCGAAGCAATTTGATTGTAATTGTTGTGACTTTCATACGTCTAACAAAAAAGATTTCAAACGTCATATTCACACCATAAAACACAGTGAAACAATTATGAAAATTTTTGAAATAAATGAAACAAAAAGTGAAACACTGCCTGATAAGTTCGTGTGCAAGTGTGGGGAATTGTTCAAAAGTCGCACCACAATGTGGAGACACAGTAAGAAATGTTCGCCTAAAAAACCCCTAGAACCCACACACCATGATATGCTAACAACTATGTTTTTAGATGTTATAAAACAAAACCAAGAATTCCAGAAATTGTTAGTGGAACAGAACAAGCAAATCATAGAGTTGTCAAAGGCATCTACTGTCAACACAATTTCACCACCGATAGTAACAAATAATATCACGAACAATTATTCTAGTAACAAGACAATTAATAACAATAACAAATTCAATTTGAATATGTTTCTCAACGAACAGTGCAAAGATGCGTTGAATATTAGCGACTTTGTGAATTCCTTGCAAATATCTTTTTCTGATTTGGAAAACATGGGTACATTGGGGTTTGTAGAGGGTATCTCGCAAATATTTGTGAATCGTTTAAAGGAGTTGGATGTTTACAAACGACCGATTCATTGTAGTGATTTAAAGAGAGAAATCATGCATGTGAAGGAGAACAATGTATGGGAAAAGGAAGATGGTTCAAGAAACAACATTATTGGTGCGATAAAGAAAATAGCGGATAAAAATATAAAGACTATTCCTGAGTGGAAAGAATCGCATCCAGAATGCCGCAATAGTGAATCCAAGAAAAGCGACCAATATTTGCAGATTGTCATGGAATCCATTGGGTCTTGCGATAAGGAGAAAGATATGGTGAATTATAATAAAATAATTAAAAAACTTGCCAAGGAAGTGATTATTGAAAAAAATGTTTAATTACACTTATATAAAAATGTTTGATCTAAACAAATCCTAACAAATCCTAACAAATCCTAATAAATGAAGATTTTCTTCAATAAAATCCAGTTGATTGTTGTAAACATCTCCATCATGGATTGAAAATGTACCATTGTTTATCCTTTCAGCAGCATTGACCATAATAATAAATTCTTGTATTAATTTTTGTTTCATTGTTGAATCCATTGTTTTACCAAATTTACCGAATAACTCTTTTAGTGTACCAAAATACAGAACGTTTGGTTTATTTGAAACTTCATAAGAAGCGTCATAAACATGTTCATTTTCCGTTATTACCAAATGCGTAGTAAAATGATGTGCATCCTTCTCTTCATCAATATGATAACTTACAACAGCTGTTGCTTTTGCTTTAGATGTAGATATGTTTGCTTTTATTAAATCGTACAATATTTGTGTATTCGTCATACAACTGCGTGTAATATTGTATCGTTTTTGATACTCGTGCATTAAAACAATAATTCGTTCTATTGTTAGTTTCATCGTTTAATTCTACAAATTAATTTTATTTTACTTTCAATTCATTTTTTTTAAATGGGTGTTTAAAATGTGCAAATATGAAAAAAGAATTTAAAGACAAATAATATGATTATTTGATAGGTGGATTTTACCATCTTTCCATTGCTCCTGTAATTTAGCGGTAGAATAGCCGGCTGTTATTTTTTGTAACAGCGACCGGCCAACAGTGGTTCGATTCCACTCGGGAGCGTTTTTACTCTTTATTTTATTTCATAATTGAATAACATAAAGATTAAAAAATAAATAGCGTTATTTATGCTGGTTTAACGACCTGCTCTTGATCTTCGGCTACTTCTTGAACGTCTTGAAGCTCTTGAGCGACGAGAAGCTCTTGATCGGCGGCTTCCTCCTTTGCGAGTACCTCCGCGAAGACCACATTTGCCTCCACGTTGAGATCTTGATCGTCTGGAAGCTCTAGAGCGACGGCTAGATCTAGAGCGACGGCTAGATCTAGAGCGACGGCTAGATCTAGAGCGACGGCTAGATCTGGAGCGACGGCTAGATCTAGAGCGACGACTAGATCTGGAACGACGACTAGATCTGGAACGACGACTAGATCTTCCACCACGAAGACCGCATTTACCACCACGATAACGGCGACCGGCTTGTTGAATCAAATTGATATCAGAACCATTGACCATGGTGTTGGGTTGAGCCGAGTTGGGGTTGTCAAAAGGGGCAGCATCTTTCAAGCAAGGATTAAAAGCACTTCCACCTCGTCTGGTTCGGGTTCTAGACTTGTTTCTTCGGTATTTCTTTCCTCCGTAATAAAAATAACTAGATAAACCAGAGGTCTTGTTTTTGCAAACGCGGGGGCAATCCGCGATACATTTGGCATATTTGGTGGCTCCTTCTAAAGACATTGTAATATATTATATATTACCATGTGAAAATATTTATTTGCGGGATTTTTTTGTTTTTCTAGATTTCTTTGATTTCTTTGATTTCTTTGATTTTTTTCCTCCCGAAATTGTTCGCTGTTGTCCTAAATTTCTAACAAAAGTACGCGCTTTTTGAAAAGCTCGTGAAAACGCACCTTCACCACGAGCCCTGTCTTCGGGTGTATTCAATTTTCCTAAAATATTCTCTGATGACATTGTTTATACTATTATGCTAGATTTTTTCCTTTTCCTAAATCATTCTTTTGAAGATAGATTTAATATGTTTGACGAGGTAAAGACCCCCAAGCACATACTTGTCCGTTTGTCAAACTCGTATTATATATAGAACCTTTCTTTTTGGGAGCTACACAACCTCCTGAACGCGCACGACGAATAGATGATCTTGTTCCACTAGGATAATAACTCTTTGTACCGGTAAAAGCTGAATCAGGTAAACCTACTTTGTAGGCAGTTTTACCAATGGCATTGCTTTTCAATGTATTCATTCGCATAGAAGAAGGAATGGGGGCAATATAGTTCATGTGCGTAGAAACAGCATATTCACGAGAACTAGAAGCCACGTGATATGTATTGGGCTTTGATTGTTTACCTAAAACAAGTTGTTTTTCTAAATCCAAGCGATTTACTGAAGTGCGTTTGTATTGTTGTCGTGCGTTTGTATTCATTTCGGCGTAAGGAGGATCTTGTAGAGGAAAATACTGAGGCGGTGTAGGACGTAAACCTGGCAAAATACCGTAACTATGGTAAGGAATGTTTGCGGGATATTGATTTGTGCTTAAAGGTCCATAGGTAGGCGTTACAATAATATTATCATATTGGGTCATTTTTATTATATATTAATTAAATATTATTATATATTAAAATATCTTTAATTTTAAAACACGCGGATTTTTACAATGCGTGGTTTCTTACTGTGAACAATTTCCTTATTGTCAAAATCCACTTGCCAGTCTATCAAAATAGTAATGAATTGTTCCAAGACTTCCGTATAATCAAACCAAACCTTACCAAATGGTTTGGAACCAATCACATAAGTAGTATTAATATGCGGAAATTCTTGGATAATCAAATATCCATAGACTTCCTTTTCTTCTCCTGCTGTAGAAATATCCAAATTTTTTTCTGTTACAATATTACTTTCTTTATTAACTGACTCTTTGTCTTCCTGTTTATCTTCATTGTCTTCCGTGTTATTGTCCTTCTCGTTGTCATTTAATTCTTGAATGATTTTCACGGTTTCCTTGACTTTTTTCACACGTTTTACCGCTTTTTTTCCTTTGGTTTCTTCTAATGGGGGAGAATCTACTGGGGGAGAATCTACTGGGGGAGAATCTACTGGGTGAGAATCTACTGGGTGAGAATCTACTGGGTGAGAATCTACTGGGTGAGAATCTACAGGGTGAGAATCTACTGGGGGAGAATCTACTTCTACCTGTGCACTAGGAAAAGAGATAGGAATAGGAACCGGCTTTTTTGTTCTGGTTTTTTTTACTTTTTTATCAGTATTATTATTTTTGTCATTATTATTTGTATCCATAATGATTTGATAATAATAAACAACAACAAGCTTTTAAGTTTATTTTTAAATATATATTTATTTTTGATTGGTTTTTGTTTTGTTTTGTTTTTGTTTTGTTTTTGCTTTGTTTTGTTTTGTTTTTGCTTTGATTTGTTTTTTGCTTTGATTTGCTTTGTTTTGTTTTGTTTTGCTTTGGTTTTAATTTTTATTCTGGCTTTGCTTTGTTTTGTTTTGTTTTTGCTTTGTTTTGCTTTGGTTTTAATTTTTATTCTGGCTTTGTTTTGTTTTATTTTTGATTGGTTTTTGCTTTGGTTTTGGCTCCACCTTTTCTAAAGGTGGAAAAAGGTGGAAAAAGGTGGAAAAAGGTGGAAAAAGGTGGAAGGAATTAATATCTTCGTGCATGACGAATATTACTTTGAGCTGTATTGTATTTGTTACCAGCATAACTTACGTCGTTGTAATTTTTGTTGACGGCTTGGTTTTTCAAAAAGGTGATATAATCCGAACTATCATATACATATTTGACATTGCAACTGGCAGGTGGTACATCAGAATTATCACAGCGACTTTGGATCGCACCAAAACGTTGCCTCAAACCAAAAAGTCCAGGTCTATGTTGGAATGTTTGACAGGATCCTCCACATGAATAATATTTGCGTGATAAAATATCACCAGAATTGGTGACAGCACGAAAAGGAGTAATAATACGCTTTAAGTTTTTTCTTTTTAGTTGAGAAGGATAACTAGTATTCCAAGCTTCACGAAGAGAGAAACGAATCTGTGAATAACCGTCATTATTATCTACTTTTTGAACGGGAGTGGGGATGAAACCTGGTATTCCTCCACCTAAAGAACCTTTGTATGATAGATTTTTAAAACTAGAACCATAACTTCCACTTATTGGGTTTTCATAGCCAATTGACATTATATATTATTGTCATATAAAATAAATTATACAAAATTCAATATTCTTATATAATTTTACTTATTACCTGTAAAAATTTTACCTTATTTACACCCTTTTTCATTTCATATAAATCATATAAGGAATATTATACAAAGCCAAAACCAAAAGAATAATCTGGACATTTAAACTGTAAACTGCAAAATGACTACTTAAAAAACAGGAAGCAGCAATCAATATACTATCTCCTATAATAGCATGAACACCTACATTCTTTGCATATTTTTTCATATAATCAAATACTTTGTTAAAGCCGAAAGGGACCGTCTTTAAAAACAAATAGAAAAGGGAATCGTGTATAATTTGAATAACGAGAGTAAGACATAGGAAGAAGAATAAATTCCACTTGGTAAAGAAAAAAGGATAAAAAAATCTTGCTAAAATAATACCTATAAACAAGATACAACAATCCAAAATAACCGCATTCAAATTGAATGTATGATACCAACCTTTTACAGTAGACGATTTTATAAAATTATAAAACAGCAATGCAAGAAAGGTGAGTTCTGCGTTCAAAACACCTAGCAAAATCGGTAAATAATCGCTTGTTTTTTCAAAATGAGAAATATCAGTTAAAAATTGCATTTTTGTTTGTATATATTACACAAGCAAAAATTATTCATTCACATATAATGTATGCTTTTTCAATATCTTTAGACCTTTGCCTACACAATTTAACTCCCAGAACTCCGTCTTTCGTATATTTTATATCATATTCATAGAAGAATACTCTTTCAAATAGCGCTTACTACAGGTTTCTACCAACAACCCGTTGGCATAAATACCATAATTTCTATAATCAATTGTATTTTCTAACGCGAAATGATAAATAGTCACATCTCCTTCTTCCTCGTACAATGTTGTACGATCGTCAATACAAGCTGGTAGACGGTATTTATCACCTGTTATGTATACGTCGCCCAATAAAGCCAACGTTTTCTCTCTTTGTCCAGGATGGAAATCATCCACCAAAATAGCATGGTAGCCGGTAATAAAAAGATCTTCCAAAAGTTCCGGATAATTTTGTTTTGAACATTTATACAATGCATTGGGTGATCGTCCCATGTGAGGAGAATGATAGATTTGTTTAACACCGATGGCATGAAGGGGAACAAATCCATTTTTGGCGGTTTTTACCAAGTCCCCTTTCTTTAAATTTTCTATAGGAACATATCCGTTGTAGGTAAGGATTTTTGTTCCTTTTTTGAAACAAGGAGGATTTACTTGAGGAATCCCTTGGACAGCATTGGAATATTGACCAGGTCCATTTGCATTGGTTGCAAAGATGGAAACATTGTATGATGTACCATTGTTTAAACCGGTAATGACAATGGGGGATGATGACTGATTTGCAGGTTGTGCTGCTGCTCCATTCAAAGAATAAGAATAAGATGTTATTGGAGAACCATTGTTATTTGATGGTGGTGTAAAATTAACTGTAAGTTGTCCATTTCCTGGAATAATACTAGTAATGGTAGGATTCGTAGGAGATCCTACATAGATTGAAAAAATATTGGAATTGACACTTGGACCCAATGTATTTACCGCAACAACATACGTGTTGTAATATGTTCCATTTGTTAAACTTGTCACAGTAATAGGTGATGTTGCAACATAATCACCATACTGAGGATTTTCTCCATTTTGGTAATATCCTAAAATATAAGTTATAGGAGGACTTCCTCCCGTGTTGATAGGTGTATCAAAATAAACAACCATTTGGTTGTTTCCAGGAGCAACTGTCGTAATAAACGGAGCATCAGGAACAGTTGGACTTTTCCCAATTTCTACCAAATTAGTATTTTGAACAGCCCAAACAAAATTGTTAGCTTCACCTAAATTAGGTTTTTGGGGCGTACTAATAGTATTCGTGTATAAACTACTCCCAGAATTGTTGAATGAAAAAGAGGAATCAACGACATCATTTTCTATGTTTATTTGACTTACGTATGAATGAATACCATCCGTTGAATTTACCCATACATAGGAGCTATCTATAGAAAGTGACACGGGAAGTGAATATACTGGTATCTGTGTAAGATTTGCTGTATTATCTAAAAGAATTTTATAAACATCTCCTCCTGAACCAAACCAAGCATGAGTACCATTACTTACAAAAGTACTTTCAAAAAAAGGAATATCATTATATCTTATTTCTCCTACAATAGTATTATCAATATTTGCAAGAAATTGTGTCACTGTACCACTATCATTCACTACAAATACATTTGTCCCGTCATAAGTGATAATAAAAGGAAAATTAAAGTTGTATGGATTATCGTTTAGATCTCTTCCGGAAATATCTGTTATCAATTCACAAGTTGAAGCATTTATTTTAGCTATATTATAATTACCACCGATTGGTTCTGTATTTGCAATCCATACATAAGTGCCATTTGAATAGAGTGAAGCTGGTCTATTAATAAATGTTGATTCCGGATTTTTGATTGATTGTTGTAATTGACCACTTGTATTATATTTGGTAACACTTCCTGAAAAATCAACCAAACCATTATCAGCAACCCATACATATGATCCGTCAGAAAAAATACAAGATGGATTTTTGTAATAACCAGATGGAGGTCTAAAAGTATTAAGGAGTTGACTTGTAGTAGCACTAAATTGACCAATATTACCATTTTCATAAAGTATCCAGACAGCAGAACCATCGTTGGAAACACTTACCAAAGGAGAATTCAAATTAGTATTTTGAACAACATATGGTCGTGGTACAGGAGTCACAGTAAGAGTAGTGGAAGGTGCACTATAAACTCCTTGGGATCCTACTCTTGCATAAACATTATAAAGTCTTCCATAACTCACATCAGTTATAGTAAAGGGAGATGAATAATATGGACCAGATTGTTGAATTGGATCCCCTGAAATAGAGTATCCGGCATAAATACCATATGAAATTCCGTTAGTGTAAGGGGGAGGGTTCCAGTAAACAGAAAATTGTTCATCTCCAGGAATAACACTAGTAAGAGTAGGAGGGAAAAGAAGCCCGAATGATAGTAATTGATTGTTTTCAACCGCCCAAACAGTAGCATTACTATTATCAGTCGTCGTACTAATTGTATTGGTTAAAAGGTTATTTGGTTCCGATGAAACTGTGAATGAATATGAAAAATCAGTTCCACCTGTTGTCGTGTTTATTTGATTTATAAATGTTTGAGTATTGTTAAACGTAAAGATATTTGCAAAGAGATTTGTATTATTAAATAATGCTAAAGAATAAGCACTACCTCCAGTTAATGATATTGTTGATATTGATGTTGGATTAGACAATGAAATCTCATACATTTCATTTGTATAATAGGTACCGGCAAAAAGATTCGTACCGTTAGTTGCAATACCTGTAGTATAATATGGGGTAATTATCTTATTAAAGCTAGTATCATCCGTTTTTGAAACTACAGTGACAAAGGCACCTCCTTTGTTTGATACATATATATTTTGTGCGTCGTATGTTATATCTAGTGGTGATTGAAAAATATTTCCAATCAGAGTGACATTATTATTTAAAATATCAAGTTTTCCAACAGTTCCAATACCATTACCAGTATTATTTGTCCACCATACATAAGTACCATCTGACACAATTGACGTAGGATTAGAAACATAACCATAAATATTAGTTAGACATGATATAGTTTGAATCGTTGTGTTTGAACTTATGTCATATTGGGTAACAGAACCATAATTATTAATTAATCGATTACCATTATCAGTAACCCAAAGATATGATCCGTCAGAAAAAATACAAAATGCATTAGACAAATCTAAATGAATATTTTGGATAACAGTACCATGAGAAACACTTAATTGAGTAACATTACCACTAGTATCAAGAAGCCAAACAGAAGAACCATCAGTAAAAACACTAGTAAGTGGATTTGGGTAACTAGCGGAATTAATCAAATACGCCGACATATAATATTCATTTATAAAAAAAATATATTTTACACAAATAATTTAAAAAATATTTTGTTTTACTCTACTTTTTTCTTAATTATATTTGTAAAGAGATTGTCTCCACTTGAATAAGCTAACTTTTGAGATAAACTGTTTTATACGTTTCATTATAAATTTTCAAAGGTATAAAATATTACTAAAGAACATGTATACATTCAAATTAAAAATTAAAAATTAAAAATTAAAAGGTGGATTAGACAACATTCATGGTTCCCAATTCATGAAACAGTAATTTACAATATGAAAATAAATATTCTAAATATATATTTTGACTTGACATAATTTTTTGATATTGTATAAGCAAAAATTATCCAATCAAGTTCATACCAGATAATTCTAACAAATAGCGTTTGCTACATGTTTCCACCCAAAGTCCATTGGCATTAATACCGTAATTCATATAATAATTATTGTTTTCTAAAGCCACGTGATAAATAGGGTAGAAACCAGGGATATCGTATACTTTTGTTCTACTTTCCACACATGCAGGAATACGATAAAAATATTCTGTAATACATATCTTGCCATCGTATATTTCCTTTGTTTTTTCTTCCTCTTCTTTGTTTTCAAAAGAAGGTTTTAAAATAGCATGGTGCCCAGTAATAACCAAATCTTCAAATACTTCCGGGAACTGGTCTTGGGAGCAAAGGTACAATTGTTCAGGGATACGTTCTGTTGAGGCAGGGTGATACATGTCTCGTGTACCAATAGCAAAAATAGGAATAAATTTACCTGTGGCTGTTTTGACAAGGTCGCCTTTTCGCAAGTCTTGAATAGGACGATATCCTTTGTCTGTATAAATTTTCGTGTCCGCTTTAAAACAAACAACGATATTAGGAGTCCCAGGTACCGATTTGGAAGGAAGACTTTCACCTATTGCATTGTAAGCATACATGGTAACATAATAAGTAGTTCCATTGGTTAATCCAGTAATGGTAAAGGGTATTACATTTGGTCCAACGCTTACTTTTGTAGTT
>Ga0114962_10001137_pt1 | contig 23200 bp, 26 predicted proteins | sample C_130820_MF_Meta_FD_87017 | JGI IMG/M metagenome (GOLD analysis project Ga0114962, IMG submission 87017) | Freshwater microbial communities from Lake Croche, Canada to study carbon cycling - C_130820_MF_MetaG | ecosystem: Environmental > Aquatic > Freshwater > Lake | place: Lake Croche, Canada... | reverse complement strand
CTGTAATAAGGTTCGTTGGTTATATTACAAGATAGCATAAAATAAGTAGTAAAACAATACAAACAAATTATAGATAAGACATAATAACATTGTTTAATTCAACAGGAAGACTCTTTCTCAAAAGGCAGAGATGTAGAAAGTGATGGTGTTTACGAAAATAGACACGCACCTTTTTATAATAGGTATAACAAGGTACAAGGAACAAAGGACAATGTTTATCCGTTGCATCAATGTATTCAAAAAAACGGATGATTGACGCATAGATTTTATTTCTAAAAAAATCGTCAGACAGCAAGACAGTAGGGTGATTGGCAAAAATATGAAACACCTCTTCCATAGGTTTAAAATAACGAAAAATGCAGTGTTCTGCTAGAGCGTTATGAAAGAGCCATTCCTCGTTGTAATGCCAACCTTCATTATGTGTGTGTGTATTGACAGGGGGTGTATAGTTTTCCCAATGTAAAGGAATAGTACGTACTGCCTTGCATTTTTTATCGGTAACAATAATCAAACCGTTGAGAACCAATTCCAAACCAACGTGATCATTGATTACCGTTAAAAAATCGTGAATACGATAATAAGTGAAAAGAACACAAACAGTTGCGTCTTGTGGTTCATTTTGAAAGTGTGATACCTTTGTCTTGTTATCAAGGAATTTTTTCAAAACGCGTGGAGAAATAGATGCAAAAGACATTTCAATCAAAAAATAGAGAGAAGCAGGTTTGTTACTTGTAAAAATTATGATTTTAAAAATCAAAAATCATCAATTCGTGATTCAAAGAATGTTCTTGGAATGTTCTTTGAAACCATTGTGAAAATATGGAAACTTGATAAACATGCCTGAAAAAATAAGACATGTATCTTACAAAGACAGATATATATCTTACAAAGACAGATATATCTCTAATTATAATAGATCAATTATTATTTTACAAAAAAGCAAAAAAATTATACCAAGAACGAAATAATCATACGTTTTACATCAAGAAGCAAAGGAGTGCGAGAAAGAGTCAAAGCCAATAACCATTTGTAGTACATCACACAATATTGAGCGTCTTTTTTTGCCACGTCATAGCAAAACATCATTTCCTCGTATCGTTTTTCATCGGCGGCAATAGATGTAGTTTCGCGAACTTGGTACCAACGATCCAAATGATGACAAATGTCCAACCATTCTGTATTGGTATTCAACAACCTAGGATACTTTATGTAAAAGCGCAAAAGGTTGATGTAGTTCCCAATGAACATTGCAATGTATTCATCCTCCTTTTCGGCATTCACAGGTAATAGTGTCCATCCATTTTCGTCTTCTAGACCAATTCTTTTGGTTGCATGAAATTTTTCCTCTTGTATATGTAATTTTTCACGTGCATAACGCTGACGCATATGAGGTGTCGGTTTTTTTTGCAACAAAGGAATCAAAGGCATTTCACGACGCATTTTTTCCATCATAGCATCTTTGGCGGCTCTAGTACGTTGTTGTTTTTCACTCAACGGGGATCGTTGGTTCAACATGTAGGTTAGACGTGCACTCATAATGGCGAAGTTTTGTTACGTAAACAGATTCAATAAATTATGAATTTAATAAATATGAAATCACGAAGTTTTCAGGAAAGAATATTCCGCGGAATGTTCCTTAAAGAAAAGAAAGTTTCCTGGAACATTCTTTATTCTTCTAAAACATACAATTCTTGGACATCAGTAAGGCATAAAGGGCAACAACTTGTTTTGTTAAGATGAAAGCGTATGCAATGAAAACAAAAACAGTGAGAACAATTAGTGATAGTTGGGATCAAAACAGGCGACCTCAAACAAATTGCACATTCACTATCGTCTTCACCGCCTTCTAAAAGCCGCGGTTTTTTCTCAAAAGATATAATTATTTCTGTTTTTTTTGGTTTCGCGGTAGTATGATATCTGTATCTGAATGAATGATCTATACTTGTTACGTGTAAAGAATTAATGAAATTATGTCTTGGTAAAATAACTTTTTTGTTAAGAAGTGTATTTTTTCTTAAATAAAGCAATGATTTTTTGAATAGAAACATGTTTATTAATAATACAAAAATGTGTTTATATTATTTTAAATTATATTAAAGAGATGACAATGAAGAGTACAATGGAACAAAATAAAACACTAGAGGCTGTGTATAATTATTGGAATGACCGACCTTGTAATATTAAACATTCTGCAAAAGAAGTTGGAACAAGAGAATATTTTCAAGAAGTAACCCAACGTAAATATTTTGTGGAACCTCATATACTTTCATTTGCAAAATTTGAAAAATACAAAAATAAAACTGTTCTAGAAGTAGGTTGTGGTATAGGAACAGCAGCACAAAGTTTTATAGAAAATGGGGCTATTTATACAGGCATTGATATTTCAGATAAATCAGTAGAAATAGCAAAGAAAAGATTGAATGTTTTTCAATTAGAGGGAAATATATTTCAAGCAAATGTAGAAGAAATTGATAATATTAATGATACAGAATTTGATTTGATATATAGTTTTGGTGTATTGCATCATACTCCAGATATTAAAAAATCAATTAGTAACATTTATAAAATGTTGAAAAAAGGAGGTGAATTTAAACTTATGTTGTATGCAAAAAATTCATGGAAATATTTTGAGATTACTGAAGGTTTAGATCAGTATGAAGCACAAAGTGGTGTTCCCATTGCAAATGTTTATACACATGAAGAAGTTTATGAAATTTTGAAAGATTTTAATGGTGTAAAAATAGAACAAAGACATATCTTTCCATATAAAATTGAACAATACAAGAATTATATTTATGAAAAAAAAGATTATTTTGAATATATGCCGAATGAATTGTATTTTTGTTTAGAAAAAAATTTGGGTTGGCATTTGTGTATTACTTGTAAAAAATAAATAAGTAATAATTATGAAAAAAATAATATTAAAAATATGTTTTGTCATTATAATTAATGATAAAATCTTTTCAAAATAATTTTGTAAATGTTTTAGAAAAAATGTATTATGATAAATATAATATCAAATATGATTTGAATATGTTTCATACAATTTTAGAAACGAGTAATATATCAGAAGAAAAAAAAAAACAACATGAAAAAATAAATATTTTAGAAAAAGACCGTAATTCTATTTTTTATGATGATTATCATAATTTTATTGATATAAATCCTTTATTTAATGAAGTATATTATAAATTTATTCAAGATTATGTAATACCTTTGTACGGTTATGATAATAAAATTGTATTTCAAAAAACACCTAATTTACGAATTTCTTTTCCAAAGAGAACAGCTATTGGTAAACATGAATATGAAAATGAAAATGAGAATGTTATAGGTATTCATAAAGATTCTGATTTTGGTCATGATGAAGATGAAATAAATTTTATAATTCCTATAACAGAAATGTATGAAACAAATAGTTTGTACTACGAACCATATATTGATTCAAAACTTCCAACAAACGAATATGTAAATTTATCTTTAAAAAAAAATGAGTTTTTTATTGGAAAATTAAACAAATTATTGCATTATAATAAAATGAATGAAACAGGAGTAACAAGAATAAGTTTGGATTTTAGAATTATACCATACGAAAAGTATATGAAAAAAATAGATTTTTTTAAAAATACAAAATTTGAATTAGGTAAATATTATATTTTGTCAGATCAATAAGTTTAAATAATAATATTTTTTATTTGTATTATTTAAATGTCAAAAATTACAGTTGTAGGTGTTGGAAAATTAGGGTTAGGATTTGCTTTGATGTTAGAGAGAATTGGATATGATGTTGTGGGTGTGGATATAAATGAGGATTATGTAAATAAATTAAATGAAAAGGTATTTTCATGTACCGAGCCTTTTTACAATGACTTGTTGCAAAATTCAAAAAATTTTAAAGCAACAAATAGTTTACAAGAAGGTTTACATCATTCAGATATAATTTTTATTTTGGTTCAAACACCAAATTCAGGTGGAGAGAGATTTTATGATCATTCCATTTTATCAAGTTTATTGGTAAAAATGAACAAATTAAAACTAAAAAACAAAGATATAATTATTGGTTGTACTGTAATGCCAAAATACATAGATGAAGTAGGAAAACATTTGTTAGTAGATTGCCAAGATTGTCATCTTAGTTACAATCCAGAATTTGTTGCTCAAGGTGATATTATTCAAGGATTTAAATATCCTGATATTATTTTAGTGGGAACAGAAAATGATAATTTGAAAAATAAATTAGAAGAAATATATGATAAAATGTGTGTAAAAAAACCACAATATTGTTTTTTGACACCTTTGGAAGCAGAAATAACAAAAATTTCTATTAATGGTTTTATAACAATGAAATTGAGTTATGCAAATATGATTTCTGACTTGTGTGATACATTACATGCTGATAAATCAACAGTTTTACATTCAATAGGAAGTGATAGTCGTATTGGTAACAAATATTTTAAGTCTGGGTATTCGTTTGGTGGTCCCTGTTTTCCTCGTGATACCAAGGCGCTACGGCAGGTGATGGATCAAAACAATATATTTTCTGACTTATTAACAAGTACAACACAGTCAAATGAATGGCATATTGATTTTCAAACAAAACAATTGTTGGAAGAGAAAAAAGATATTTATGTATTTGAAAATGTATGCTACAAAGAAAATTCAATTATACCAATGATTGAGGAATCCGCAAAGCTTAAAATAGCAAAAAAAATAGATAAACTAGGTAAACAAGTAATAATTCGTGATACAGAAGAAATAATCACAGAAGTAAAAAAAGAGTACGGTAATTTGTTTACATATGAAATTATAAATAGTTAATTCCAAATTAAACCTTTGAACATTTAAAAATGTATTATTTATCACCATATTTATTTGTTTGTGATAAATACTCTATTTCTTTTTTGCTACTGTAATAGGCCATAAATGACATAGTAGATTGATAAGGTGATATAATGTAATCACAGTTTGTTAATAAAGAATAATCTAACAAAACATTTTCAGAAATTGTTCCTGGTGAAATATGCATATTATAATTATTTTCGTTTTCTAAAATAAATTTTTTTACCCAATTAAGGTCATCTGTTTGATCATTTTTAATCCATCCAAATGTTTCATGTGTTTTACGAACACTAACACCACCAGTAAAAATTAATAAAACAATATCTTTTTCTTTTTTTTTAATTGTTTCTAATGATTCTAATGTAAATTGCTTTTGACATTCATTAAAATGTTCAATATCTTTATAACTTGGTAGGAAATTTATTTGTTGTACAAGATCTCCCCTTCTAAAATGAATACCAACTAATTTTAAGGAACCATTGTTTGTAATTTCATGAATATAATTTTTGGTAAGATTAATAGTATTTTCATCTTTGATAGTTATTTCATTTTGAATAATTTCCTTGTTTTCTTTAAAGTATTCAGTATTTTCAAAATGACCATCTAGTATTGTGTTATCATTGATATTTAATATGTTTTCATCAAAATAGTTTGAATCAATTGGTTGTGAATATCTATGAATTATATTGTTTGGAGGATTACCATTTTGAATATTAAAAAAATCCATGAGGCATTGTTGTCCATGCCATAATAAATCGGTTTTAATATGGAAATCAAACCCCTTTAAAATAGATAAATTTCTTAATGTAGCATATTGAAATAATTGATTCCCTAATCTTCCCTTTAAGTTTATAATTATTGTCATTATATTAAGTATTTAAATTATTTACTCTGATTTTACGTATATAAATATACAAAGATATAAATATACAAAGATATAAAGATATAAATACACAAAGATATAAAGATATAAATACACAAAGATATTAATATTTATTATAGATAATGGAAAGATCATTTTCACAATGTGGTCAAGATTTGTTTGCAGTTAGTTTATTATTAGGTAAAAAGAATGGAGTCTTTTTAGATTTTGGTTGTAAGGTTCCTTTTGAAGGAAATAACACATATTTACTTGAAAAAGAATTGAATTTTAGAGGATTATCTTTTGACATAGATAATAATGCAATTAATGAGTGGAAGAATAGTGATAGAAACAGTGCTAATGCAATATGTTTTGATTTATTACAATTAGATATTCAAAAAATGTTGGACGAAAGTTATGAATCTACAGTAATAGATTATTTCTCTTTTGATTTAGAACCACCTTTGGTAACTGTTGAAGTATTGAAAAAAATTCCATTTGATAAATTTAGAGTTATAACTTTTGAACATGATTTTTACCGTGGTTTTGATACTGTAAAACCTTCAAGAGATATTTTTGTCAAGAACGGATATAGAAGAATAAAAAACACATACATGTCAAAATTTACGAATTCAAAAATTTGGTTAGCAGAAGATTGGTGGATACATCCAGATGTTATTTCTGTACCTGAAGATATTTTAGATAATGAAATAGTTGAATTGACAAATTTAGATTTATAAATATTGAAAATGTCGTGAAAATTTTTAAAAAAAACATCATATGTATAATATGAAAAAATATTTGTGTTCAAACGAAAGGGGTGATGGATTTGGTGGTCAATTTCAAACATATGTTTGTGCATTGTTATATGCTGAAAATAATAATTATGAATATGTTCATAGAAAAATAGTTAGTATGGAACATAATTATTCTAATGATGAAAAATTTGTAGAAAAAATGGATAATTTAATGAATTTAGAAGGTAACTATAAAAATATTTCAGATGTAGATGCAAATGAAATACATGAAATAAATATTGTGGAACTTTATAATTTGTTTGAATCAGAAATAGATCGTTATTTAGATAAAGAAAGTGAACCAATGAAAAAACTAAAAGAAATTTTCTGGAAAAATAAAAACAAAAATTTTTTTGATAATAACAAAAAAAATGTTGCGATACATATAAGAAGACCAAATCCACACGATAACCGTCTACTAGGAACAGATACTCCTAATTCATATTATTTAAATGTAATGAATGAAATACGTGAAAAAAACAATAACGAAAACAAAAAGAAAGAATTATTATTTCATATTTATTCACAAGGAAGTATCGAAAATTTTGATTGTTATAAAAATGATGATGTAATATTTCATATAGATGAAGAATTAACGAACACATTTATTGGAATGGTTGCTTCGGAAACTATTGTTTCATCATGTAGTTCTTTTAGTTATGCTGCAGCATTTTTGACGGATGGTGATGTTATTTTTCCTAAAAATTTTTGGCATAGACCTAAAAGTGATTGGATATGCGTTTAGTATATTGGAATATAGTCTGTTTTTAGAATACAATGGAAGAAATTTTTCAAAATCTTGTTGTAAAAGAAAACATAACACATGTTAAAATAGATATTGGTTTATCTTATAATGCACCACAATCAAAAAGATGGTTAGGAAAAGAACCAAATTTGTTGGTAATTGGTTTTGAACCTCATACAGAATCGATTGAAAATATTGTATCCAATGTAATACCTAATAATAGTTTTATGAAAGAAAGATTCTATATATTTCCATTCGCATTACAAAATGTCATTGAACATTGTAAAATGGAATTTTATAAAACAAGTAATGACCCTGGAACTTCTTCATTGTACAAGCCTATTGATGAAAAATTAGGCATGTACAAACAAGAAACATCAGTTCCTGTTTATTCTTTAAAACATTTTTTTGATTTGTTTCCATTTGATAAATTTGAATACATAGATTATATTAAAATTGATGCGCAAGGTTCAGATTACGATATTTTACTTAGTGCCGGTGATTATTTACGAGAAAGAGTCGTATTCATTACTGCGGAACCAGAAGATTCTCAATATGAAGATTGTAAACATAATAATACAAAAAATATGGAAGAATATTTATTTTCACAAAATTTTGTTAGGATTTATGATAGACCCACAGAGGACCCAACATTTCTAAATAAAAAATTTCAACATTTAGCTGATTCTATTTACATTGAACAACGAGGATACTAAATTGCTTTTATAAAACAATTACCGTGGATTGTTTAAGTGATGAAACAAAAAAAATAAATTTTATTTCAAGTATAAATGAAATTGGAAATTTTCCATTTATAGAAAGTAGATTTTTAATAGATCTTGTTGAAAAAGCACTAAAAGATGAATAAATTTTATATATTTTAACATGAAATTTATTTGATTACATTTGTAATAATAGTTCTTGAATACTATTAATGTCCGTAAAAGCATTAGGATATTTTGTTTTAAAATCTTTAATTTTTTGCATAAGTCTGTCTTTATTATTTAACAACAATTCTTCGGTTACTTCGTTCCAGTCATTTATTACTAAACAAGGAAAAATATTATATAATTTATCAAATGATGTATTGGTTTTTTTAACAATTGGAATACTGTCTAAATAAATTGATTCATAAAATCTGTGAGTGTCTTCTCCACACCCTCTTGGAGATAATGTATAATAAGATTTATGTGTTAATTCGTAATTTATCCATACAGGTACTTTTCCACAATGAATAGACGGTTGTTTCTCATACGTATTGTCATTTAGATTATTTACAAAGTCTTTGTTATGCAGTAAATTATAGCAATTAACTCTCTCTTGATGTGAATAAGAAAAACATAATAGGCATAAATATTCTTTGTTGATAGTTTTTAACCCCTCATTATATAAATAATCGTGTGAAAATCCTTTGAGAATTGGTACAACTTTTTCACAATCTCTAATGCCAATTGGCATACAATGTATCAATGGATGTTCATATGCATTATTATTAATAAAAAAACCTAGCGCCACAGGAAGTAATAGGTTTACAATATCTTGAGGAGTAATAGGTTCGTACATTAAAAAAAAGTATACTTTAATATTTTTAATTAGTAAAATATTTACAAGTTCATCTAAATTAATGGTTAAGGGCGCTAGAGAAATAAATATTTTGTCTCCATAATTTAATTTATAAGCTAAATTTACATTTTGTTCAATTTCAGGAAGTCTGTTATTAAATAAAATATCACTATTCAAAGCATAACCAATTTGTGAAAGTTTGAATAGTAAATTATTGTTTACATTATTTTTAATTAAATTATAGTTTTCCATAATGATGTATTTATACAAGTAATCTTTATATTATTAAATCATCAATTTTGATAATATAAAATATTTTTACTATAAATAAAAATAACACAGAAACAGTTTTCTTAGTAATTTGGATATTTACTACTCAATAAATTGTCACCTAAAAAGTTGGGTTTCAAACCGTACAAGCTGACCAAAGGTGTTTTCCAGAATTTCACCCAAGAAGGACGGTTTTCAAGGGGTTCAATGACACCACGAGGGCTGTTTGCGCTAAGAGCCAAACGGAAATACTTACTTACAATGGTGTTTGCATCCAATACTTGTTTGGCAGAAAGACGCGCGAACCATTCGTAATGCCTACGTTTAAGAATATCCATGGCAGGAATCCAAATGCCATAAGCTTGAGGGTATAATTGGATATAATAATCGCCTAATAATTCATTAATAGTAATAGGTAAATTATTTGTTCCTTTGGTCCCCAACAAGCGACCATCTACCATATGAACATCACCTGTTTGTATATGTTTTTCCGTCCAATTAGAAAAATTACCTAAAAATTGTGACTCGGCAGTGTAATCACCAGATATAACAATTTCCATATGGTGAATCAAATCCATAATCGTTTGATTTTTTCTCTCTGCCCCCATCAATCGTAAGTTAGGATAAAATTTATAAAAAGTAGAGGAGGCGTTTTTGTCTTCTGTTTCGCCAACAAAGACCCGACCTCCTTTTATTCCTTCTTCGTACAAAGGAAGTAAATCATGCAAACAAAGGAAGGAAATAGGTAATAACATACCACCATAAATATATAAAATATTAGCAAGGGCCAACATACGTAACTTGTCGGAAACAGGCGCTCCTGCTTTGTTCAAAGGGATATTCCAATCGGGAATCAATAGAGGGAAAGCATCGTCATCAATCATGCAAATATGGAAAGAATCTTGGCATTGTTCAATGATGGTTCTTACAGTCAAATACAAATAAGGTTGATTTAATTCGTGAGAAGTGCGAGAACCAAAGGATAACCAATTACGTGCGTTGTATTCATAGGGGATATGAATCCATAAAATCGGTTTTTTAACCCCACCTAAAGTTTTATTGTCATTGAGCAAGTATTTTTTAATAATGCCGTAATTTTCCAGATCTTCTTCACGGATTCGTTTGTCTTCTAATTTTTTATAAAGATAGGCTAATACAATTAATATAACAAAAAGTGCAATATAATTTCCAACTGAAAACATATATACTAATATTATATTTTTTTACAAACATTCGTGTTTCTTGAATCGTGATTCAATGATTCGTTATTTTTTGTAAGCTTCCCCAAAATGTTTTGTTTTTGTTCTCAGTTTCTTCCATTTGTTTGGCTAATTTAAAAGCACGAGCGGAAGCGTCTGTTTCCATCAATTTGTTTTTGTTTTGTAAAAAGGCGAGTGATTGGGCTTCTGTAAGTGTTTTGGTTTGAACTTCTTGTTTTGTGCGATATTCTACCATTTCATTTACATTTTTGAATTTACGGACAGATGTGAAATCTTCATGAGTGATCGGTATAACAGATTCTTTATGTGCTTTTCTTAAATCTTGAAAAGACAATTGGCTAAATACATCGGAAGAAAATTCTTCAGGTGCATCTCCACTAACGGAAGAGGCAGTTAAAAACCCGGATGCGTAAAAATCATCCACTTCTTGGTGTGTAACCAAAGCTCGTAATTCACGTTTTTTCTTTTCAAATTCGGCATGCATCGTTTTCTCACTAACATGTTTGTTTTCGTTTTCCACGTCTTCGTCTGATTTGAGCCAATCCCCATAGCCTTTGGTATCTACTTCATTAAAAAGACGGTTTTTTTCAAACTCTTTGTTGAACCAGGAATTAAAATGTTGTGGTTGATTCAGTTTTTCGTTGGCGTCAAAAAATCTGTTCAAAACTGTTTTTCTCTCTTCTTCGTCTACCACAGCTACATAATCTGTCTCTGATTTTTTCATGGATTTGTTTTTAAAAGTAAAAATAGCATACAGTGTTTTATAGGCGCTGGAAAAAAATAAAAAATATCGGGGGTCCAATTTTGATTTATCAGGATGCATTTTGAGTACAATTTGTTTGGCTTTTTTGAGATCATTCTCCGTAAAATCTTCATCTAATTTAAATAACTCCAAAATATCATGTAAATCATAATTGTTTATGTCCAAATCCAATGTCTCCATATATAATAATAATATTTATGTATAGAAAAATTTATCTTAATTGACTCGCACCAAATTTTGCGGTGTTTGTACTGTGGCCAAAAGTTTTCCACATCGTTTGAAAAAGGCGTCCAAATCGTTTGGTTGAATACCTACTACACTATCGTCTGGTATCATTGTTGTGTTTCCCTTTCTGTAACATAGAATTGTTGGGATGCCGTTGACCATGCGTTTGCCTTTGAACATGGAATACAAGTCAAAACTTTCGTCCACGTCAATGTCTGCGCAAATTACTTCAGGTGGTGACGTGGCAAAAAAAGCTTCTACTACATGGGCAATTTTCTTACAAGGCCCACACCATGTTGCACCTAATTTGATGACAACGAGACCTGGGTTGACTTTTAGAAGATTGAAAAAATGTTCACGAGATTCAAAAACAGTAATGACTTTTTTTTGTGTAGAAGACATGTGTAAAATATATATTTGTTTTTATTTTTTAAATTAAAAACAAACGCCTAAAAGCGACTCTTTTGTACAATGGCCTCCAATTCACCAATATCTATTTCTGGAAGTTCCACGTGAGATTCCCAAAAATATTTGCAAAATGCCCATGTAAATTCGCAGTCAGCAGGATACCAATCATCATGTTCCTTAGATAGAACATGAAAAAGTGGCTCAGGAAGAAGTGAAAGACTCGCACGTGGCAACACATAAGAAAGCTGCACCAAAGGAGAAACAGGAAAAGCAGGTTTGAATGGAACAAATTCAGTGTCAAAAAATGGCACAAAATGAATGAGGTCGGTCAAAAGAGGGGGGTAATTGTATTTATAAGACCATCGCCAGTCAGCGCATCCTGATGTATAGTATTTCATTGTCCATTCTAGGCCTTCTAAATAATTCATACACAACTGTTTTTTTCTCTCTTCATTGATATCCAAAGAGAACAAAACCTCGTAATATCTTTTTTGCCAATTCGGTTTTGTGGGTTGAATATATTTCTCTAGTTCGCGGTCTTTCGTCGGTAGATTTTCAAATTTTGCAAATATTTGTTCCGCTGTTTCTTCCGGAATATGATGTCTTTCTCTCTTGTCACGCATTCTAACTTCATCCACAATATATTGTTCTTCTTTTTCCGCCAAAAAAGAAATTAATTTTCTCACATTGCGCCAAAAAATTGTTTTTCCGTCTGTCAATACTTCTTTTGTTCCTCCTAGTGTTGCTTTGTAAGCATTGATCATTTTGTCTACGCCTCCCGTTCGTATATTGACAGCAGGAAAGTGCGGTAAGAAATCATTCCCCAAGAAAAAACAGAGAAAAATATAGTCATACACGCGATTGACATCGCATTTGCTGTCACCACCGTTTAAATCTTCCGTGATGACTTCTGCCAATTCAGGAATATCCAAATAGTATGTGCTTTCAGGTTCCAAGGTACTATCAAGCGACTTGATAAATTCTGGTGTTTCGCGAAACAAATATATATGGCGGTGAACCGGCAAATGATTGATGGAAAGCATAATGAGGTCAGCGTCCAAACCATACACCAAATGCGTCTCGTCGTCATTTTGTGGCATGTTTCGCAAATAAGCAAAGAGTTTATGTTCACCTTCACCATATTCGCTAGAATCGGATACGATAAATTTCAAATTCCCAGAAAAACGTGTTTTCAAAGCAATAAAATGTCGTTGAATTTTGGTATTGAGTTCTTCCATGAACTTCGTACCCGGTGTAATCGCCGTCGTATTGAAAGGATCAACCTCTGTTTTTTTGAAGATAGAACGGGTGATTTGGTTTTGGTACCATGATTTATAACGGCGTTCTCTCTGTTGTTGTAATTTGGCCAAGGGTGCGACGCCATCAAACGCAATATAAACGAGTTTATCAGGTGCAACCAAATCAATATAAGATTCTATTTTAAGAATCACATTATGAATGATGGAATTAACAACCGTATCAGTCAATACGGAAAAATTCAACGTATGAACAACGTCGTAGACAATAGAATTGCAATCCAAAAAGAGATTGTTGATTTTTATAGAGGAACAAGATGTGCCGTTTTTTTCTAATTTTTTAATAATAGATGAATGATTTTTTACAATGTAAGAAAAATAAAAGGGAATACCCATTGTTTTGTCGTTCTATTTATTATCTATGAATGTTTTTAATATCATTGAAAATATATATTAAAATAGTATTTAAAGACGACCACAATTATAAAGTCAAGGTAGAAGGTAGAAGAAACGACATAATATTGTTTCTCATATCAAAAAAGCGGCAGTAACGAAACAAAACAAGATGGAGGAAGAGTTCATAATCTTGGTAATACGATTTTATCAATTTGTTACAATGACGAATGCGTTTTTTTGCCAAAGCTAGGTCTTGCGTTATATTAGAATGATAGTGATCCAAGTCGGGGATATTTTCTTGTTTCAAGCATCTCAATATGCAATCTATGTAATCAGTATAGCGTTGAAGATGAGAGACACGAGAATGCGATATATCTTCCAATAAAAAAGAGGGATATGTAATATAGAGTAAAAGAACGCGGTTCACATTAGGTGAAATAAAACGATAAGTTTCAGGGTTTTTTTGTATAGATGCTTTTGCTGTATGTATACAAGAGATTTCACGTTCAATCAATTCATAAATATCTCTTTCTTCCATGGGAGACGACTTATTGAACCTTTGTAAATTTTCATATTTGTCTTTCCAAGAAAGAAGTGATTTTGTAATACTATTAGTATTATGTTTCCATTGTGGCATAACTTATTATTACTAGTTTCATGAAAAATAGTAATATATTTTTAGATTGTTTTTATAGTGTAAAAAAATATATGTAATTATATATACATATTAAATATATAATATATATGAAAAAACCCACAAAAAAAAATGAAAATAATGTAAAACATGTCCATTCCCAAGATGTGCTGACTGTGGTGGAGAAAAAAATTCAATTTTTTCAGGATGTCATACAGAAAACGATGCTTTATGTCCAAAAAAACAAAATACTGGATATTTTAGGAGTTTCAGAAGTGACTACATGTTTTCAGGGTTTAAATGAAATAAGTGATAAAATAAGAGAATTACTTAGTACAAAAAATTCAATTACAACAGAGAGTCTTATTAACAATCTTCAATCTATTAATAATGACCTTTCTGGGATTTTTAAAATGTATGGTACGGAAAGCTTGGAAGATTTGCTCACTATTTGTTTTGGAAGTAATGTTCATTTGGTAACGGATGATTTATTGTATGAGAAATTTAATTTATTGAAAAAATATTTCCATCCTACAGGATACAAGGTAATTACTACGAAACAAAATGATATTCTTGTTGAAAAAACAAAGGGGGATGTTGAAAAAACAAAGGGGGATGTTGAAAAAACAAAGGGGGATAAAACGAACAAGGTAATAGCTTTAGATGAGTCTAATACTAACAATGAAATAGTAAACAATTTGGATTGCTTTGATATTTCCCCACAAATGAAAAAATTTCATATGAAGGTGTATGGAATCAAATTTTATTTGACAAACAGTTTGATAAAAAGAACGATTCTTCTTTATGGAACTGTGGATGATGTCATTGTTGATTTTTTGATGAACAACAAGTATTTATCTAATAAAATTCAAAAAATAAACGAAAATATTCCTACAGAACAAGAATTTCATACGGATACCTTTCGTAACTTCATATTGTCATTGAGTTTGAAGGAGTTATTAATAAACAATCATCATGAAATTTATAAACTGTTTATGGGATATATCAACCAAATATGTCTTATCAAACAAAAGGCAATCAGTCAATGTGTAAAAGAATTTATTGCGAATGATTTATTTTCAAAACGTTGTTCACTCATTCAGCTTTTAATAAAATCAAGTGATTATGAGAATCAATATTTGGCTTATCTTTTGTATGATTTACTTTCCAATGATGTAAATGAAAATGTAGATACGATTGAACAGACGATATTGTTTGATAGTTTTCCTTGGATTATCAAGCAGTTTTTTAAGGATTCTATGAAGAAAACGATTCAATACACAAATGAGTTGTCTAATTTTGACATCAATAAGATACCATTGGAACAACAGATTTGTTTGATGAAGGTAAGTGATGCGGTGAAAGAAAAGGCAATGATGAAGTTGAAGGAAGTAAAAGCTAAATCAGAAGACTCTGGTTCTAAAGCGCGTCAATACCTGGAAGGTTTGTTAAAAATACCGTTTCAAGTATACAAAAAAGAACCTATTATGAACATTATGGAAGACATACGTGTATCTTTCAAAAGAATGTATGAAACATTTTTTTTGGAAAATAATTTTGTTGATATCATTCCTAAAAAGGATACATATACAAGCATGGAAATAGTAAAATACAACAATGAAATTAAAAAACGACAATGTCTTAGTATTTCCGTTTCTGAAAAAGATGAATTATTGAAAAACAAAGACAAGTCTGCTTTGGCATCATTGATAACCAAAATAAATAACTTTGTTTCTTTGACAGAACCTAGTTTTGCAGAACAAGTTATTATAAAATATACTGTCAATATGAAAAAGGATGAAATGAAAAAAAAAATTATTTATTTTTTGGATACTTTTGAAAAAAAAGCGGATACAAAACAAATGGTAGAATTCAAAAAACATTTTTTCAATAAAGATCATGATAACAACGGGTTGTTGGAAGAAATAAAAAAAATAGAAGGAGATTTCCAGAAAATTAACAACTACATGAAGGATATGAAATACATTCTAGACAAGTCAGTTCATGGACATGAAAAGGCAAAGAAACAAATAGAGAGAATTGTAGGTCAATGGATCAATGGAAAACAAGACGGATATTGTTTTGGGTTTGAGGGACCACCTGGTGTTGGTAAAACGACATTGGCAAAATACGGTCTTTCTGAATGTTTAAAAGATGAAAATGGTAATAGTCGTCCTTTTACTATGATACAAATGGGGGGTGATAGCAATGGAAGTACATTGCATGGACATAATTATACCTATGTTGGGTCAACATGGGGGAGTATAGTTCAGATTTTAATAGATAAAAAATGTATGAATCCTATTATTTTTATTGACGAGGTGGATAAGATAAGTAGGACGGAGCATGGTAGAGAAATTGTCGGTATTTTGACACATTTGCTGGATTCAACCCAAAATGATTGTTTTCAGGACAAGTATTTCAATGGAATAGATTTGGATTTGTCCAAGGCGCTTTTCATTTTGTCGTACAATGACGTGGATGCGATAGATAAGATTTTGTTGGATAGAATTCATCGTATTCAGTTTAAGAATTTATCGTTGGAGGACAAACAGGTCATTGCCAATAACCATATTTTACCCGAGGTCTATAGTAAAATGGGATTGTCGGGTATGATTGAAATGAGTGATGATGTTCTCAAGTTTATCATTGAAGAATACACAGCCGAAGCGGGTGTGAGAAAGTTGAAAGAGCTTTTGTTTGAAGTCGTGGGTGAAGTGAATTTAGATATTTTAAAAAATATGCAGTCACATGAAGGTTTTCCTTTAAAAATAACAATGGAAGACATCAAAACCAAATATTTTAAAGAGAGACGGGAAGTGAAAATAAAAAAAATCCACCAAAAACCTGAAGTGGGTATTATTAATTGTTTATGGGCGAATGAACTTGGGAATGGTGGTATCTTGTCTGCGACAGGAAAATTCATCCCTTCTGATAAATTCTTGGATCTTAAACTCACAGGTTTGTTAGACGAAATGATGAAAGAATCCTTCCACATTTCTCTTACCACGGCTTATCATTTACTTGACGATGAAACAAAAAAAACCCTACAGGAAAAACACAATGGAGAGAAAAAGACCGGGATTCATATGCATTTAGGCGACGGTTCTGTTAACAAGAGTGGTACATCGGCAGGTATAGCTATTGCGATATTGTTTTATAGTTTGCTTACTAACAAGAAAATAAAGAATGATTATGCAGTGACGGGGGAGGCATCCGATCTGAACGGAACGAGTGGAGAGATAGGAGCGCTACGAATCAAAATCATCAGTGGAATCAAGGCAGGTGTGAAGCATTTTATTTATCCAGAGGAGAACCAACGTGACTTGGACGAGTTTATGGAAAAATATGGAACGACAGAATTGGTCAAGGGAATCACATTTCATCCTATTACGGAAATAAGAGAAGCATTGGATTTGATTTTGGAGTATTGATCAAAGAGAGAAAGGAAAAAACATTATATTGATTTGGGGTTTGAAAAGATGATTATTTTGAAAACAGACGAAAAAAAATACGATCCACCGAAAGAATATTTCGGTTTAGTAGATATACATTATCTAGAAAATGGACATGATAGAACCTTGACTACTCATGATTATTTAGTAAAAAATTGTGATTGTGATTGGATTTTGAGTATTGATAATGACGAATTGCTAGTATTGAATCCTTTTTTTGAGAATATAAAACATTATGTGAAAAGCATAAAATATAAATATCCAAGGGTGAACGCATTTTATTTTCGTTGGGGAATGATAGAGAAATATGATATTGATAACATAAATGAAAATAATTATTTTGAGTTTATATATAAATTAAGTACAAAGCAAATAAATAATAAATTATTTATTAAATAATAAAAATAGTTTTTAAACTATATTTTCTTTTGGTTTGTTTTATATTTTTTGTAAAATAATAAAACAGTTTAGGGGTTCTTTTTTGTCATGTTATTTTTGTAAAGGATTATCAATATCAGCATCTATGTAAAAGGTGGAAGAATTTATTATAATTTATTATTATATATGAATAATAAATTATTATCAAACAAATTATTATCAAATAAATTTTCAGGAGGTGTTTCTACAGAAACACCAGCGAAAAGCCCCTTTCAAATGTATTTAACAAAACCAATCAATATCATGGTGTTTCTCTCTTTTCTCTCCCCTGCTATCCTTTCCATTATCATAATATCGTTAAGTTTTATTTTCCAAAACTTCAAAGGTGTTATCTTCTTTCTTTTCCTTTTAGGTTCTGCTATTTTGAGAGAAGTTATTTTTAGGCTTTCTGGTATGTTTGAAAGGTATCAGTATGACAATTCTATATGTACAGCAGTGACATTTACTACAGTCGGTTATAACACCTTTTCTGTTTTCGTCGCTTCTTTTATTTTGATGTATTTATGTTTGCCCATGTTTTTGAATGGCAATATTAATTGGTGGCTTTTTACAGGCCTCGTCTTCTATATTTGTTTGGATGTAGGTGTTAAAAGTTTGCAAGGGTGTATCATAATGAACAAGAATGGAGTGCAAATGTTTTTGGATTTATTAGTGGGTTTAGGATTAGCATCAATATGGGTAGCAGCCATGTCTGCGGGTGGTTCATCCAAGTATTTGTATTTTAATGAAGTCACCAGTGATAGTCAAGTATGTTCTATGCCTAAAAAACAACAATTCAAGTGTTCGGTTTACAAGAATGGTGAACTCATATCAAATATGTAATTATGTTTAAGAAAAATGCTTGGCATTTTCAATCATCCATTTTTTAAAAGACGAAACGACGAATTTTCTGTGAAAAGATTCTGTCAACAATTTCATATTGCCGTTTGTATTGTAAACATAAATAAAACGGTTAAAAACATTTACCAAATTGCGTTGTGCATAAAATCTTTCCAAATGTTCAGAGTTGAACAAAGCTTTATTTTTTCTTTTGTTGACAGCATTATGGAAAACATAAAGTATATTTTTAAAATCTGTTTTATTTTTAATTCTAGTAGGATTAATTTTTGCTAAAAAAGATTTTGCGTGTTGTGAACATTCAGGGCAAGGTAAAAAACTGGCTATTTTATAAATATGTCCAAACAAGGGTTTTATAACAACAGGAAAAGATTCTTCCTTCATTTTTTCTGCAAGACAATGAAATAATGTCCAAATCGGGGGTCCCCATTCTTCGGGTGGCATTTTAATATATCTATAAAAGATAATAATATAAAGAGAATCACTTCAATTTAATAAATGTTAAAAAAAGATGAAACAAACATCAAAATAAAACCATTATATTTTTATGAAGATGGTACAGAAATAAAGTGGAATATGAATGAATTAATAGGAAAGATAGATGTTGATCAGGAAAAAGAAAAAGGAAAAAAAGATGAAAAAGATGAAAAAGATGAAAAAGATGAAAAAGATGAAAATATAAAAACGTGTATGATTACCGGTGATATATTACAAGAACCTTTTATAGAACTGAAATGTGGTCATACATATAATTACGTACCTCTTTATAAAGATTTGATAAATCAAAAAAAAAAGTTTTATACATTGGACATTGAAAAATTAAATTTGAATGAAATTAGATGTCCGTATTGCCGTAAAAAACAGACTAGTTTGCTTCCGTATTATGAGTTACCACAAGTTAAAAAGGTTCATGGAATCAATTGGCTTGATGAATCATTATTGACAAACACATATCACAATGGGTCATGTCATTTTGACATGAAAGACAATTTTTATCATCATTCATGTTCCAATAATTATGTGATTAAAATAAGCGATGGAAAAACGTATTGTTATTACCATCAAAAAATTGTGACAAAAGAAATAGCAAAGAAAAAGGCCAAGGAAGAAAAGGAAAAGGCCAAGGCAGAAATAAAAAAGCTAATGATGGAGAAAAAGGAAAAGGAAAAGGAGTTGAAAGAGAAAAAAATTCAAGAGGAAAAACAAAACATTGTTTTATGTCAAAGTATATTGAAAACGGGAGAGAAAAAGGGGGAACCATGTGGGAAAAAAGTAGTGAAGGCGAATTGTTGTTTGAGGCATTATAATTTACAAAACAAATAAAAATAAGATAAAAAGAAATTAAAAATTGTCTATTATAAAATATACAAAAAGAATAATGGAAACCAAAGAAGAATTAATAGGTAATATAAAAGAATGGATCAAAATGGATACAGAAATAGCCAAATTACGTGCAGAAATCAAAGAGAGAAATAACAAGAAAAAGGCAATAACAGATTCACTTGTGACTGTGATGAAGAAAAACGAGATAGATTGTTTTGATATCAATGATGGTTCTCTTGTTTATAAAAAAAGCGTAGTAAAAAAACCATTGAATGGAAAATCAATGATAAAGGCGTTACAGGCATATTACCAAAATACGCCGGAAAAGGCGGAAGAAATATCAAAATATCTTATGGAAAGCCGTGAAGAACAAGTAAAAGAAACAATTCGCCGTAAAATGAATAAAAATTAGTAGAAAAAGAATATAGAGAGAAAAAGGGGTGAGAATATATTAAAACAAAATAAATGAGTGAAAATAGAACACCTTGGGTATACAAGGCATTAGAAACAGATTTTGATGATATTGAAAACTTATCATTTCAAGATGTATTTTTGGTTCCTTATGCTGTGAATGAAGGAAGTAATTATCCTTTTTTGGAATTTGGATTAAAAAAAAAACCGGAATTAGGGAAATCAATTCAGACATCACAATTGCTTATGTTTCCTTCATCTGTTGGTACAAACAAAGATCAGATATTTGAATTTGGAAAAAAGGTAATGGATTTTTTATTAGAGGGTAAAATCGCTTTTGAAAACGTGACACAGAGAGAAATATTATTTTCAGGAAGCGAGGAATATAAATTCAAAGGATACAAACAGGATGGAGAAAGTTTGTATGTTTTTGTGGATGTATCGTTATGGAAAAAAAATGATATCATTTCTATGGAAAAAAACAGTGTATTGTGGTTTGTACTGGCGGATGAAATAAAAAATACCAAGAACACGAGTTTATTGAAATGGGAAAATCATGTTGAAGAATTTTTTTCCAATCATCCTGAGTTTTTGTTGTTGCACGACGAAGATGGAAAAGAATACGAGGATCCTCAAGTTGTATATATTCCAAAAATAGGTAATAAATTAAAATTTACAGCTATTTTTGGTCCACAACAAGAAGAAGAATACTTTAGAGATTACAACGAGGCAATGGAGGAGGGAAAGAAACGATATAAAAAGGAGGATGTGTGGTGGGGGATAGTAAAATTTGCTCTTATTCCATCTTTTGAAAACCAACTTTTTTCAAAAAACATTACGTTGGAAGGTCTTTCTTTTCATATTATAGACAAAAAAAAGCTGGAAGAAAAGCATGACAATTATATATTGTAAAAAGTAAATACAATTGAATAAAATATATTTACTTTTATTATGAAGGACATTACAAATAATATAACGGCGGTGTGTATCATGTTGCTAATTTTGTTTGTCATTAAACAGATTATGAATTATTATGATGTATCACAAGATATGTATTATCCTTATTTTATCTTTTATTTGATGTTGCTTTTGTGTTACATTATATTACCGAAAAATGATGACTGGATAAATATAAAATAGTGCGATAATATAACTTTATGAAACAGCCAATACCAAATGAAATAATCAATCATATAATGAGTTTTAGAACAAAAAATCCGGTTTTTTTAATGTTTCAAGATTCTTTTGTATTTTACATGGATACAAACAAAGAAACAAAAGGAAATTATTTGGATAGGTATTGTTACGATGTTTCTTTTAATGAATGGTATTTTTGTATAGTGAAAAAGAAAAGACATTTGAAACAAAGGTTTTACAATGATTATAAAATTTAATCTCTATCTACTTTAATGACAAGTTGGTATTCAATTCTAATAACGTTGCCTGAACCGAGTACCCAAGTTGTATTACGTGGTTTTTTTAGTGTCAAGGAACACAATTACGGTGGTTTTTTTAATAGCAAGGACTATTTAGTAACAAGTTTTTATGATGAAAGGAAACCAAATGTCAACATTTATACAAACAATGGTCAAGCTGACGAAGACAGTGTTTTTATAACCACTCCCTTTTATCATTTTTCTTTTAAAGGAACAAATATAAAAAGTATTCCTTATTTTAAAAAAACTCAAAAAGATACTTCTTCATGGTTTAATTTATTTTATGTGGAAAATGATCCAATTCATCATTATACAGGATTTGCTATTCAAAGTGAAAGTCAAAATAAAAAATTAAATGGTACTGGAGTTTTTAATTTTTATTATGTAAACATGACATTCAAACCAATAAAAGAACCACGATTTCAAAATAATAAAATTTCCATGGTTTTGACAAGTCCTATGGATTTTTCCAATCCTTCTTATCCTTCAGGAAAAAGTCATCGTAGTACCTTTTACAAATCCATCTTTGATACAACCCTTCTTCCTTATGGAAAACAATACAACAATTGCAACAACAATCTTTGTTATACATACAGTAAAAATTATATTTACAAACCTCATAGTGATTATGGAATGGTGGGAACGTCTGCAGCAGGATATCTAGCGCAAAGAAAACGACTGTAAAAAGAAAACGACTGTAAAAAGAAAACGACTGTAAAAAGAAAACGACTGTAAAAAAAAAAGAGGCCTTCTGGTGAAATATAAATATATTTTCTTTAAGTTGTTTTAGAAAATATATTAAAAAATTGAACTAAAAAGATAACAATATAATAAACTATATAAAGACGATAAAATGGAACGACGTTTAAACAAAAAAATAGAACAATATCTTAGTGGTTTCAAGGATGAAATTCGTGCGAGGGCAACGGATCTTGGAGTTACTAAAAATGAGGGGGGTAATCAGTTATTGCAATTTGTCTATGATTATGATCGTTTGGTATTGGGAAAGGAAGATTTTGTCAAGAGAAAAAGAGTCAAAAATGTAGTGTCTTATTTTGATCGTTGTTCGGCAAAACGTGCATGTGATGAGCAGTGTACAAGACGGAAGAAAGACAGTTGTGAATATTGTGGAACACATATGAAGGGAACGCCACACGGTATTGTAGAGGCACAAGATGCTGAAAAAATGACAACAAGCAAACTAGAAGTGTGGGCGCAGGATATAGAAGGAATAATAAATTATATAGATAAGAATGGGAATGTATACCAGGCGGAAGATGTGGTAGTGAATAGAGTGAATCCGCGTATAATTGGAAAGTACG
>Ga0114962_10001135_pt1 | contig 23218 bp, 23 predicted proteins | sample C_130820_MF_Meta_FD_87017 | JGI IMG/M metagenome (GOLD analysis project Ga0114962, IMG submission 87017) | Freshwater microbial communities from Lake Croche, Canada to study carbon cycling - C_130820_MF_MetaG | ecosystem: Environmental > Aquatic > Freshwater > Lake | place: Lake Croche, Canada... | reverse complement strand
TGTAGGCACTTGGCCGGGCACCTGAACTTCGTTGCCTTCTTGAATCCATGCCACGCCAAAAGGCTGTTGCTGTTGGTGGCATCGCTTGATGAGGTCGAGGTAGCGCACTTCAAAAATTTGAAGCAGCAGCATGCCATCAGGAAATAAGCCGTTTGAGAGAGGGAAGAGGGGGATGGTGTCTTGCAAGGGAGAGGTCTTTGCTTTTAAGTGCGGTAGGTTCGGATTATCTGAGCTCAATTACAACACTTTTGGGCTTTCAACAATTATGATCCGACCTTCATTAGGAGGGAAAAGCCGCATGACACCGGAAACACTTTTGCAGCATATTGATAAAGGCAATCTTTGGCCCGAAGAGTCGTTGGCCAGCATTCCGGCCGATGCGGCGCAGGCCTACCAAACAGCTTTGCAAGTGCGGCAGTTGCGGGTAGCCAGGGGAGAGGAGCCCCGAGGCTTCAAAATTGGATTTACCAATCGCAGCATTTGGGATCGGTATCAGGTGTTCGAGCCTATTTGGGGCACGGTGTGGGACACCACCCTCAGCATCGCCAATGAAGTGGGTGAGTGCAGCGTGGACATTTCACGCATGTGCCAGCCGAGACTGGAGCCGGAGTTGGTGTTTGGTATGCGTTGCACACCGCCAGCCGATTTAACGGTGCAAAGTTTGTTTGAGTCGATCGAATGGATGTCCAGTGGCTTTGAAGTGGTTCAATCGCATGCTGCTGATTGGAAATTCAAAGTAGCCGATACCGTTACAGACAGTGGCTTGCACGCGCATCTGGTGGTGGGCAAGTCAGTGCAAGTGGCGGATGTGGCCAGCAGCGGTGAAGGTTTGCACGCAATGCTCGCGGGCATGTCGCTTGAATTGACGCAAGCAGGCCAGAGTATGGAAAAGGGTGCGGCGTCGAATGTGTTGGACAGCCCTTTGATGGCGCTGCTTCACTTTATAAAGGCGTTACGAAATTGCCCTGGCGCACCCGATGTTCAAGCGGGAGACGTGATCACCACGGGAACTTGGACAGACGCTTGGCCGTTGGACGCAGGTCAAGTTTGGCAAAGTCGATACGAGTTACCGCTCTCAGGGTTGACTTTGAAAGTGGTTTGAAGTTAAAACTTCAAACCACCTTGACTTCGCTGATTTGCATCACGGGTTGCGAGTCCGTGTAGTTTGCCCCGTGGTTGACTTGCAAAGTTGTCCCAGTTCTCGATGTTGAAGAATTGGCGCAAATCAGTACACAGTCCAACCTGTGGATAAATTGCCTAGGACCTCTGAAAACCAGACGCTGACGTTTGGGTGCAGCGCCTTCCTGCGGCCCAGTCGCTCAACTTGGGAGGATCCTGTCATCATCCTGGAACACACACCGTTTGTTGGGCTTGTTCGGTTGTCTGCTGATGGGGAAGGGGTCTGTTTTGCAGCCAGTGGGCCATGTCTTGCAGTGGCTCGCGCGAGCGCAGTTGGCGTGTCAGCAGGTGCCAGCCTTCTTTGTAGATTACGACATCGATGACACCGTTGCTGGCCGTGGTGATGTTGAGGTGCGTCAGCCATTCGCACACGGGTTGCTGCGGGATGATGCGGTCGCGCAGGCCGTACAACACCAGGGTGCGTTGTGGAGGCCGGGTGGCTAGGGTTTGAGCGCGGCCCATGAGCTCGGTGACCCCGGCCAGGCTGCCGACGCGGGTGGCTTTGATGAACAGTGGGTCGCGGCTCAGGTCGCTTGAGACTTCGGGGTCGTCGGTGGGGCGAATGCCCAGTGATTGCAAGCCTCGGCCGGTGAAAGTCATTTCGGGGGCAACTGCGTTCATGAATTGCAGGCTGAACCGTTGGTACCACGGCATGCTTTGCGCACCCCACACGGCGGGGGCTTGGAGGATGAGTCGGTCTGCTGTCAGGCCAGGTGTTTCGCTGGCGGCCAGTATCACGACAGCGCCGCCCATGCTTTCGCCGAGCACCGTCAGGGGCAGGTCGGGGTGGCGCTCGCGCAGTTGTGCGGCGATGTGACGCAGGTCGGTCAGCAGGGCGGGCGATCCGGGCCAGATGCCCGGTTCAGGGTTGGACCCAAAGCCGCGCTGGTCGTAGGCGTACACCGTGGCTTGCAGCTCGGCCACCAGGTGCTGGGCGAGGGGCTCAAAGGCTTTGCTGTAGTCATTGAAGCCGTGCACAGCCAGCAAGATGTGCTGTGGCTGGGGAGTTGTCCAGACCCTTGCAGCCAAGCGAGCCCCACTTGGCAAGCTGAAGGTCATGGCGCTGGCTGTTACCGGATTAGCAGGCTTGATTTTGTCTGGCACCGTGGGCGCCGTGATCGCTTGTGTGTGCGGCGCGGGCGCCGAGCAAGCAGTCAACAGCGCGATGCACGCACTGGCGAGGCAGCGAAAAAAGCGTATTCGGTTTGATGTCATGGCTGTCGTTTGTGTGGCAAAAAACTGTCCTTTGGATGCTTTTGGGGGTCAGGCGATTGAATAGGCCAGTTTGTTCGGTTCAAAGCATCTCGGTCAAGTACCCCGTCACACGTTAGCTGAGCACCACATGCACGCGCATTTGAACATGGGTGAGCACGCCCAAGAGTTTACTTTTGTCGGTTTCGGGCAGGGTTTGAAATTCGATTTTGCACAGCACCAAGCTTGTATTTTTGCGCAGGATTCGAGTTTTTTAAGTCCAATATCATGTTCTCCATAAAAAAGCATAAATATGTTGACCCAAAAAATCAACACTTTGAGTATCGGCAAATGAGGCCGACTGATGGCCCCAGCGAGAAGGGATTTCAATAAACTTGCAATTGGGAATGTGTTGCGCCGCCCAGTGAGCGCTTTCTGCGGGGTTGAACAAATCCAATGGGGGAGCCAGGATAAGCGTTGGGGCACAAATATTGGCCAAAGCGGATTCTGTAGTGCTGTGACCGGGTGTCGTCCCGACGTCATGCGCATCGTATGCATGCGTCTGGCATAGCCAGTCCCACACAGAGTATTGCTGCTTTTGCCAAGTTTTAACGCGCTCATCCATGTCGTTCAGCAAAGCTGAAATTTCCTGGTGCTGCGCATCCCAATGATCTGGTGTTCGGGAATTGATCATCTGCATCAGAGGGACCCAAGCTGACCAGGCTTGAGGATCATCATCGCGCCAGCCTGGGTGTGCTTGTAAAACGCGGCGAGATGTTTCGTTCATGAGCCTGGCCCATGTCGTTGTTCGTGCCATGGGTGTCATGGCCACAACATGCTGAACCCGCTGTGGTTCGCTTACGGCCCATTGCAGTGCTTGCATCCCGCCCATGGATGCACCCACAACGGCGTGCACTTGGTCAACGCCCAATAGATCCAACAGTTGCGATTGGCTGTTGACCATGTCTCGCACGCTGATAAGAGGAAACTGCTCACGCGGCTGTGATTGCGAATTGGATGGCGAAACACTTAAGCCGTTGCCCAATGCATCAACAGCTATCACCGTACAGCGGGACGGATCCAGCGCCATGCCTGTGCCAATCAGAAAATCAAGACGGTGGTGCGTACTGGCAATGGCGCTAGGACACAGCACGACAGGTCGGCCTGATTTCAAGTCGCCATGTATCACGTAGCTTACAAATGCATCATGTATGCATCCGCCCATTTCTGTTGGGAAATCTCCCAGCGACATGCTCAGGTGAGGACGATCGATCCATCCGGGCTGCAAAGGGGGATGTGACATGTTTACATTTGGATGACAGCGCGAACAATTTGGCCCTTGGCCAAGGCGTCAAAACCCATGTTGATGTCTTGAAGTGGCAAACGCATACTGATGAGCTCATCCAATTTGAGTTTGCCATTTAAATAGGCTCTCGCCAACCAAGGGAAATCACGCTGCGGTCTCGCGCCGCCATAGCTTGATCGAACAATACGCTTGTCGCCCATCAAAGAGCCAAAGCGCAGGCTCACGTTGCGGTTGATTTCGGTTTTACCCAGGATGACCAGTTGCCCACCGGGTCGCAAGGCCTCCAGTGCAAGGCGCAAAGTGGTTTCCTTTCCAACACATTCAAATACATAGTCTGCGCCGCGCCCTTGGGTCAGCGAAAGCACCTGTTCGCGCAACTCCTCTGCGCTTCCATGCAGACAATGGGTAGCGCCCATTTGGGTCGAAAGTTCATCACGCAGCATGTTACTGTCAATGGCCATGATGCTTTGCGCATCCGCAATGCGTGCGCCTTGAATAACATTCAGTCCGACAGCCCCACACCCAATCACCAACACATGACTACCTGCTTGAACTTGTGCATGCCGCAAAACTGCACCCACACCGGTCATGACGCCGCAGCCAATCAGACACGCGCGGTCTGCAGGTAACTCTGAAGGGACAACTATGGCACCGGATTCGGGAACGACAGTGAATTGTGCGTGAGAAGAAACCACTGAAAAGTGGTGCATTTTTTCACCGCGCCAAAGGTAGCGGGATGTCCCATCCATGAGATGTCCAGCAGGTTGATGGCGACTGAAGGGTTCGCACAGTATGGGCTGACTGCGAATACAGTAAAAACAATGACCGCAAAAAGGATTCCATGAACAAATGACACTGTCACCGACCTTGACGCTGGTCACCGATCTGCCAATGTCTTGCACAATGCCGGCCCCTTCGTGGCCCAAGATAATGGGCAATGGATAGGATAATGCGCCATGGATCACTTCATAATCTGTGTGACATAGCCCAGAGGCCTGTATTTTGACGAGCACATCGTTTGGCTGTAACGGTAAACACTCAACTTCGTCCACCAAGAGAGGTTGGCCGATTTTCTCTAAGATGGCCGCCTTGAATTTCATTCATTCAATCCTTCAAGTCAAGCCACGCCGTAGACCAAATCCGGAAGCCACAATGTGATGATGGGAAACACTGTCAGTAACAACAGAACCACCAACATCGCACCCAAAAATGGCAGCACTTCAATGGTGTAGTCTTCCATCGGTACACGCAATACCTGAGAGCTGATGAACATCATTTGCCCCACCGGTGGAGTGATACCCGCAATGGTTAAATTGGTAATGAGCACGATCCCGAAATGGACGGGATCCACATGCAATTTGAGCAAAATTGGCACGAAGATGGGTGTCAAAATGATCAATGCCGATGTCCCCTCTATGGCAGTACCCAAAACAATCAACGCAACGTTGATGAGCAGCAGCAGATACAAAGGGTCTTGGGTCACATTAATCAGCCATCCTGCCATTTGTGGCGGAATGCGTTGCCAAGCGAGATAGAAACCAAATGCAGAGGCGGCGCAAATCATCAGCATCACTGAACTGGTATCCAAAGCCGTTTCTTTCAGCACGCGAGGCAGATCTTGCCAACGCAGGCTACGATAAGCAAACAACCCGACTCCAATGGTATAGATAACGGTCATCGCACCCGCTTCGGTGGGTGTGAAAATTCCATAGCGAATGCCCACAATGATGAACACCGGAATTGACAAGGCCCAGATTGATTCTTTGAAAGCCGCCCATACTGCCGAGTTACCCGCGTAATGATCGCGCAGCGGCAGATAGCCCCGTTTTTTGGAGACATACCAGGTGACCAGCATGAGTGAGACCGCCAGTAAGAGGCCTGGAATAATGCCGCCAATAAAGAGCCGGCCGACTGAAACATCGGCAATGTAGCCGTAAATGATCAGACCGATTGAGGGGGGAATCAAAGAGGTGATGATGGCGGCACTGGAGGTGATGACCGCAGCAAAGGCGGGACTGTAACCCGTTCGAACCATCTCAGGTCCCAAAACTTTGGCCAGCATGGCCGCGTCAGCAGAAGAGGACGCAGTCAATCCGCCAAGCATGGTTGCCAATAGGGTGCACATTTGAGCCAGGGCACCGGTCATGTGCCCGACCATGGCATCTGCCAAAGCCAACAGCCTTGAAGTGATGCCGGCCTTGTTCATGATTCCCCCTGCAAGGACAAAGAATGGAATGGACAAGAGTGGGTAGGAGTCAGTGGCGCTGACCATTTTTTGCGCAAAAATTTTCAGAGGTATGCCGTCATCAATCAAAAAGAAAGACAGAGCCGAAATAGCGATTGCAAATGAGATAGGCGTCTCCAGTGCAAATAGAACCAGCATCAAAATACCAGGAAGCCAGTCAGCCAGCATAAGTTTCCCTTTCAGGGTCTATTTCCCACGTACGCCCCCAAACAACCTGCAGATAGCGTACGATCATTAAGGCAAAACAGAAGGCCACTGGCCCATAAAGTACGGTCATAGGCAGCCTCAGTACGGGGCTTGGATTACCCCAAGAACCAATCGCAAACATGGTGCCGTAGACCGCCATGAAGCCGCAAAAGCCCAAGACCAGCAAGTGGTTCATCCAGCGAATCAAGGTTTGCAAAGTGCTTGGCATGGACTTCACCAGCATGTCAATGGCTGGATGCAGTTTGTACTTGATACAAGCGGTTGCACCAAAAAAAACCAGCCAAGCAAATGAAAGAGTGGCAATCTCACTCGCCCAAGCAGCAGGTTGCTCGGTGATGTAGCGTGTGATAACCCCCCAACAAACAGAGGTGACAACGACAATGAGGGAGCAGCTTGCTACGATTTCTTCGAATTGATCAATTAAACGTCTCAACACAGTCACCCCTGTGAAATAACTTAGATCCCTTGCACATCCAAAGTGGCGGGCGAAGGGGATAGGGCGTCATGGCTTATTTACGTAAGGCTGCCATAACTGTGTCGTGAAGACCTGGGGTCCACTTGGGAAAAGCCTTGTAGACCGATGCGGTCACTTTCTGGAATGCAGGCAAATTTACATCAGCGATAAATTGCACGCCGGCGGCCTTGAACTTGTTGACATAGTCGTTTTGCAATTCCAGCGTTAAGCGGGTCATTTCATCGCCACCGCGCTTACCCTCTTCAATGAGGATGCGCTGAACATCTATTGGTAATTTGCTGAAGTAGCCGGCATTGATAGGCCACATGGTGAATGCGGTGAAATGGCCGGTCATGGAAATGACCTTTCGGACCTCGTGCAGCTTAGATCCCCATAGCGAACCCAAGGGTGCTTCTGCGGCAGTGACTACGTTTTGCTGCAACGCGTTGTAAACCTCAGACCATTGAACGGTGGTCGGACGAGCGCCCATGGCTTTGAATGTTTCCAACCACATGGTGTTTGGTGGAACCCGCACGGTCATGCCCGCCATGTCTTCGGGTTTACGTACAGGTTTGTTAGAAATTAAGTGACGTTGGCCAAAAAAACCATTCGCCATAATCAACGTAAAGCCTGCAGTCTCTAATTTTTTTTCTGTGACCTTGTACCAGTCCGAGGCTAAAAGTTTGTTGTAGTCCTTAGGGTCGCTGATCAGGTAGGGACCGTTCAGAACCCCGATGTCGGGTACAAAGTCAGAAAGGTAGCCCGGATCAGTGATGTTCATCACATTGGCCCCTTGTCGAATCATTTCGTTCACTTCTTTGCCTGATCCCAGTTGCTCACTCGGGAAAACCTGGATCTGGACACGGTTGTTGGTCCGTTGCGCTACGTTTTTAGCGAAGAATTCGGCTGCCAGGTGGGCAGGCTCACTTGTTGACAGCGAATGGGCCATCCTGATGCGGATGGTTTCTTGCGCCATAGATTGGCCGCCCAATGCTGTGGCTGCAACCAAGCTTGTAAAATCACGTCTTTTCATGGTTTGTCTCCTAGTTAAATGTGATGGACTGCTGAAAAAAATAAAGGAATGATTTTCAAAGCTTTCGCTTTTTCGCGCCGGCATACAAAATCGCCAGTTGCCGGTCGATCACCTGCTTGTGCTGTTCCAGCGCAACGTCTGAAAACTCGGCATCTGGAGCGGTTTCATGTTCAAAATGATGGTATTCGTCAATGCCTCTGACCAAGATAGCGCTGTCTCGATCTCCGGCTGTCTGACGCACATGTGTAGGCACATAGCGAATGGCAAAACCGACGCGAGGGTGATCGGATTTGTTAGGCTCAGAGCCATGAAAAATCATCACATGATGAAGCGACATTTGTCCTGGTTGAAGCTCTATGGGCACCACTTCTTCGGGCGATACCTTGACAGCGATTTCCTGTCCTCTAGAAAGAAGGTTGTCCTCAGCATAAGTATCGATGTGCTGAGCGTGTCTGTTCTGCGTTCCAGGGACCACATTCATGCAACCGGATGTCAATGTGCTGGGCGTTAAAGCGACCCAAGCGGTGACCACGTCGATAGAAGATAAACCCCAGTAGTTTCCGTCCTGATGCCAAGAAACATAGGCGTTGTCGCCTGCATCTTTGGCAAAAAACTGGGATCCCCAGCAAAAAATGTTCGGGCCAATCAGTTGCTCAACAGCGTCAAGAATTCGCGGGTGCCGAATGATTTGATCGGCCCAGGGAAGAATCAGATGAGGTTTCTGGTTGTATCGGCCTGCAATTTTCCCGTTCAGGTTGATGCGCTTGCGAAATTCCTGCAATTTCAGATTGAGGGTTTGAATTTCACCCTGGTTTAAAACCTCAACGGGTGAGATGTAACCATCGCGGACATAGTGCTTAACCTGCTCTTCGGAAAGTACCTGACCCATCTCTATGTCCTTTCAGGGATGAAAGCTGAATTTATCTGTGGAATTTTTATTATTGACACTTGACTCGGATCAAAGAAAGGGTGTTTACCCTAGCATCAAGCCTGAGGGTGAAAACCCGCTTGCTGTGCTGTATCTTTAGTTTCGTCCTAGACTTGCTACATGGCCTCCCCTAAAAAATCCGTATCTGCAAGCTTTGAAGGTCAAAGTCGCGGCACTTCAAGTTATTCTGCGCCTGCTCTTGAAAAGGGGCTTGATATCTTGGAGCAGCTGGCACGTGTCAATGAAGGTCAAACCCTCCTTCAATTGGCATCTCATTTGGGTCGTTCGCCCAGCGAAATCTACAGAATGCTGGAAGTATTGGTCGATCGGGGATATCTCAAGCGAATAAACAGCACCTTCAGCCTGAGTCTCAAGTTGTTTGAATTGGGTAAGGAGGCTTTGCCGATCCGTGATTTGTCTCAAATTGCTTCAATCCAAATGCACGAAGTCGCACAAAGGACAAGACAATCACTGCACTTAAGCATGCATCAGGACCAGCGTCTGATCGTTGTCGTGTCAGTCCACACCCCTGAGCCCCTGGGTTTCAGTGTCAGACTTGGATCACATTACCCGTTCAGGCCAGACAGGACTTCTGCACGTGTCCTGACTGCTTTTCAGCCCCAAGAGATCGCTAATTTGATGGTGGAAGAAATGCAGCGAAATTCTTTGCCTGAAAAATTGAATCTACGTACATTGAAGCCGAGACTTAGGGCAATTCGTGAACGTGGCTATGAACAATCGGAAAGTGATACGGTACCTGGTATCACAGATATGGCATTCCCGATATTTAGCAGTTCACACCCAGGCGCAATTGCTTCTCTGAATATGCCTTATCTCAAACAACGCGACGCGACGATGTCCCTTGAACAATCTCGTCAAGTTTTGCAGATGGCCTCCCAAAATATTACTGAATTGATGGGCGGTGCAGGTCATCCTCTAGCAGGCGCTTGATGACGTGAAGTTTGAATCAAGGGCTGAAAAATTTGATTTTATTTGTCGTGTTCCAAATTCAGTGATCGTTTGATAACCACGGGCTTTCCGCCAAGCTGTTTCTTGCACATCCAATGGGATAGCGCTGAATCCAAGTGGGTGACATGCCCTGGAAACCATTTGGCCAATTCGTCGACCAATGAAGCGCCAATGTCTGATCGTCCTTCAGCAAGCAACTCACGAACCTCTGCTACAGACTTCAATACGGCCATGTGTTCATCAATATGACATTGCCGAGGTGGAAATTGCGTTTCTTCCATCATTTTATTTTCGGAGTCAAAATGCGCATCTGCAACAACTGCGAATTGATCTAAAAGCGGGGCCAGTTCATCGGCTGCTGCATTCTGCATTCGCTCAATCATCTCAACAAAGGCATGGTGCTCATCATCCATGGGCTTGAAGCCCACGAGCATGTTATCGGACCATCTGATTTTTTCTGTGGTTGTCATCTTGGTAATTTGTCAGCTTACGAACCATTAAAGGCGCTATGGCATTTTATTTTTTTGCAAATCCATATTTGGTCAAAACTTCTTTTTGCTCTTTAACTGATCGCTCAGCAAAGGCCTTGAAGGTTTTAGCATCGGCAAACAAAGGCTTTTGCTCTACACCTTGAAGCATGGCCATCACACTGGGTTGTTCCATTGCGAATTTAAATGCAGCCTCCAATGTCAATGCAACGTGTGGGTCCAAGCCTTTGGGGCCGGCAATACCCCAAAGATTATTGACTGAGGTGGTAGAACCAAGCTCCCGCATGGTGGGTATCTGAGGCCAACTGGGCAAGCGTGTATCTGTCGCGACAGCCAATATACGTAGTTTTCCACCTTTCACGAGTGCTGCAGTTCCTGCGATGGTGTCAACGGTAAAAACGATTTGTCCGCCGAGCAAGGCTTGAATGCAGTCTGTCGTACCTCTGAATGGAATGGGGGTCCATTTCAAATTTTCTTTGGATGCGACTTCTTCAACAAACAAATGGGATGTGTTTCCCAATCCAGCTGCGGCACCGTACATCATTTGATTGGGATTTGCTCTACCCCAAGCGAGTAAATCTTTCCATGTTTTGAAAGGGGAGTCTTCCTTGACGACAACGCCAAATGGAATGTCAGTGATCCCAGCCAGGTAATGAAAATCCTGCAAGGGATCGAAGCTTACTTCCTCAAGGACAGGCGCCCTGAATGCTGTAATGGTCACCGGCGCGATGGTATAGCCATCAGGCGGGGCAATTTTTAAAGCGTTATAAGCCAATGCACCACTGGCACCAGATCGATTTTCAATCATTAAAGATTGGCCTAATTTTTTGGAGGCTTCAAGCGCGACGGCTCGCATGATCAAATCAATGGCGCCACCGGCTGGAAATCCAACGAGAACTTTGATGGGTTTAGTTGGAAATTTATCTTCTGCTGCATTGATACTTTTTGAACTAAAAAGAGGGCTTGATGCAAGCGCTATTTGGAGAAGAGATCGCCGAGTGAAGATCGTTTTTCTTTGCTCGTGCACAGAACTCATGCGTTTGCCTCCAATCGTTGATTTTCAATTTCCCTGATGAATCGTGTGATCAACTCTCCAACGTCGTTTTGAGGGCTGCCAATGCTCAAAACAGTGGAGACATGGTTATGGTCTTTCAGCCATACCAGGGGAGGGCTTGTTTGTTGTGTTTGAGTCAACTGACTGGCCAAGGCCAGTGTCTGTTGTGCCATTCCAGCGGGATCATATTGTGCAAGTGTTAACAGGACAGGGGTCTTGATACGGTGGGTAGCCAGGATCGGTGATCTTTCTTCGCACTGCAGAGGGTTGTCTCCAAAATAAGATCTGGCTCCAGGGCTCATTGAGCCACGCGCATCGTAAAAGCCACTCATGAGCACGGCACCAGAGATGTGCTTTGCGGCATGCGCATGAAAATCTTCGCCCGTGAGGTAGGTGGCCAAGTGGCAAGCGCCTGCAGATTGACCGATGATGTAAATCCGTTGATCTTGAGCTCTTTTTTCTTGAAGCCAGTCGACAGCTTTTGCAATGTCCTCGGCCGCTTGAGGCCAGACAAATTCAGGCGCTAACCGGTAGTTCATCAACGCCGTAGCGAGGCCGCGGTCTGTAAAGTACTTGCCAAGATTGCTGTAGAACTTGGCGTTGATATTTTTGCCTCCACCTACAAATCCACCACCATGCACATAAAGCAAGATGGGAGATGGGCGTTCACAGTGGTAAAAATCTAAAATGTTTCGAGGATGTGAGCCGAATGACAAATCCCGCTGTACAGATTGTGTCGATAGAGCGGCTTGCACATAAGGTTCATAAAGCGCTAGGGTTCGCGCAAGAATTTCTTCATTAAAACGCGAACCCATCTCAGCTACACCCTGCTTCAGGACGTTGAGAATAGTGTCTTTATGACTTGTCTGCACTGTGAAGCCCTTGTTGAGAAGCGTGTTCACGCCATTGAGTACCGTCTGATAGATCGATGTCAAAACCAATGACATTGGTCATGTCTTCTAAATTCAAACCAATAGGTTCCTCGCCTTTTTCCATTTTCTTCAAGCAATCCAGCAGGCGTTTGCGAAGGCGAACGATGGCGGCATCCGCGGCAACCAAATGCTCTTGCGTTCGGTCGTAAATCGGGCCCATCGATGTAGATATGACGGCATCTTCTTGTGTGATGCCTTTAAAGCCACTCCAATTGAGCTTGTTTTTCATGGCATCGCGATCTTGCCAATACCCGGAATCCCAGTTGGCGACAAATGTGTTGTTTGAGTAAAAACGCTCCTGCGTCATGCCGGATCTTTTTAAGCGCTCTTGCAAATCAAGTTGACGCGTAGCACTGGCATCAATCAGATAACTGGCCGTGTGTTCATCGTCTATCGGAACATCAAACACAGTTGTAAAGAAGTCAGGAAACTGAATGACTCGGCCATGTGGCAAAAATAAGGGCACAAGTCGGACGTTATCCCGTGGATTGGGACCACCGACTTTGCGAATGCTGGCGTAATGAAATCCAAAAGCCGTGTTTTCGATGTCCAATTTGGGCGACATATCATCCCATGCATCACTGACCATGTCGTTTAATTCGGGTGTCGTGACATTGTCGCCCGCTGCAAGCCAGCCTGGGCGCGTGAGATTGCTGTGCAAAATACCCACGTGAGATGAATCTGTACCACCTTCCCACATTTGAAGATAGTTGGCGTTGGTATTGACGCGAAATAAAATGCGATTGGCTTCGGGCACTTCATCCAAAGCAAGGGTTCTGAATGGGGGCTGTTTTTCTTTGTGGCCAATGTAGGTCCAAATCAAGCCGGATCGTTCGACAACAGGGTAGGCCGGTGCTTTCAATTTTTCGATGTAGGTCGAGTCGGCATTGTTCGACATGTCCATGATCGTGCCATCCACAGCAAACTTCCACCCATGGTAGATGCACCTGATGCCGCCTTCTTCAACACGTCCCAGGGCCATGGAGGCACCGCGGTGCGTGCAAAGTTCATTGAGGACACCTACTTTGCCATGTGTGTCGCGGAACACCACAAAATCTTCACCCAGTAAGCGTGAGCGAAGGGGATCGCAATCAGGATGGGGTAGTTGTGCAGAAGTGGCTATGGGGTGCCAATAACGCCGCATCATCTCCCCCATGGGAGTACCTGGCCCAACTTGCGTAAGGCGGTCGTTTTCTTCTCTGCTCAGCATAGGTGGCTTTCAAAATGCGTATGTTAAAGACCGGATCACTACTCGGCTTTGGCGCCTGAAGTTTTGACGACTGCCCGCCAGCGCTCAGTGTCTTGACTGATGTATTCAGCAAATTGCTTGGCCGTTCCACCACTGAGCACTAAACCTTGAGACGTCAAGGATTGACGTAGAGCGGGATCAGACAGCGCCTTGTTGAACTCCATGTTCAATCGCTCGACTACTGGGGCAGGCGTACCAGAAGGGGTCATGATGCCCTGCCAGCCAACAGCCACATAGTCTTTCAATCCGGCTTCTGCCATGGTGGGAATTTGCGGCAGTGTGGGTGCCCGGGTTGAGCCTGTATAGGCCAAGGCTCTGAGTTTTCCGGACTTGACATACTGCGATCCTGTCAGCATGTCATTGCAAAGGACCTGAACGTCGCCTGCCAATAGTGCATTCAATGCAGGTGCTGCACCTTTATAAGGTATGTGTGCAATCGAGATACCCGCTTGCATTTTGAAGAGCTCGATAGCCAAGTGTGGAAAAGTCCCACTGCCTGCAGAAGCATAGTTCAAGGACTCCGGTTTTGTTTTGGCCAATGCGATGAGCTCTTGGATGGTATTGGCTGGCGTTTTATCAGAAACCATGATCAGTGAAGGCACATAAGCGAGCATCAGCACGGGTGCCAAAGCTGTTGAAGTGTCGTAAGGTAACTTACCATACAGACTTGGATTGATGGCAATGTTGGTGTTGGCAAATAAAAGCGTGTGCCCATCCGGAGTTGATTTGGCAACAAAATCGGCCCCTGCTATGCCGCCCGCACCGGGTTTGTTGTCCACGACAATGGGTTGTCCCATTGACGTTGTGAGTTTTTCACCGAGGGCTCTTGCAAGCAGGTCTGCAGAGCCGCCTGGCGGAAACGGAACCACAATCCGAATGGGACGTGTGGGAAAGCTTTGCCCATGGCTTGTGCTCACCAAGCCTAAAAGTAAGGCTACGCAAAGAAGACAGCCCTGTAAGATGAATTTCATTCTTCAACCTTTTAAAAAGTTAATCAATTTTGAAATTTGAAGACTTGATCAACTTGCCGTATTTGGCATGGTCCCGTTGCAATATCTGTCCAAATTGATCAGGCGACATGGGGAAAAAGTCCAAGCCGGTCTCTTGGTATTTTTGCTTCATCGTTTGCGACTGCAAAACCAAGCTGATTTCTTTGTTGATCCGATCGGTGATTTCTCTGGGCGTACCCGCGGGCATGACGATCCCTTGCCATGGAATCATCTCAAAACCGGGCATGACTTCATTCAAGGTGGGTAACTCTGGAAAGGGCAGTCTGCCTTTCGTTGTATTCAGGACGGCAATAGGTTTGACGTTGCCGGCTTTGATTTGAGGAACCGCGGTGTTCATCACCTCGATCATGAGGTCAACATGGCCCCCCATGAGGTCGTTCATGGCGGGCGCAGACCCTTTGTAGGGAACTACGGTCAGGTCCATCTTGCCTTCTACTTTGAAATTTTCACAACCCAAGGCCAATAAGATGGACCCACCCCAAGCGCATTTCACTTTGCCAGGGTTGTTTTTGATATGGTCGACAACTTCGGTGAGATTTTTAGGTTGAAAGCGACTGCTGGCCAGCAACATTATTTGCAATTGATTGAGTTGAACCACCGGAACAAAGTCTTTCAGTGGGTCCCAACTGAGCTTGTATAAATGCGGATTGGTGACAAAGCCCGCTACAACAAACAACATGGTGTAACCATCGGGCGTGGCTTTAGAACCTGCTTCAAAACCAATGTTGCTGTTTCCGCCGGGGCGGTTGTCAATGACGACAGATTGACCAAGACGTTCTGACAAAAGAGGTGCAATTTGTCTTGCAGTCAAGTCGGCAGGACCTCCGGGAGGGAAGGGAACTATCCATTTGATAACTTGCTTGGTAGGCCAGGATTGCGAATAACTGAAGGTGCTGAAGATCGACAGCAGGGTGAATGTGAGAATTTTTAAAATCGCAGTCATTTTTCGCATGTCAATCATCAATTCCGGTTGAGGGGATCAGGGAAATAGCTGGGCTTAAGAAACTCGAGGCGATTCGCGGGCCAAGCATCTTCGATGTCGTTGACGTCCCAATCCAGATCGAAAGGTATAGAGGCTTCCATCCACATCAGTACCAAATCAAATAACCTGCGATGATCAGAATCTAATAGATCAGGATCATTCATGGTTTGAGTGTTAAGGTAATCGATCATGAATTCAACGTGTGCTTGAAGGGCGCTCACAAATTTGTGCAGGTCCTCCATAGGAGAAGAAACGCGTTTATTGAAGCGACCGGCTTCATGCGGAATTGACCAATCTGGGACCCATTTTTCAAAGTCCTTGAAGATGGCAGGTAAGGTGAAGTTTTTCACAGTTTTCCTTCCATCATTAAACGGTTTACTTTGTAGTGGTGTCGCAAGGCCATTTCTTGTCTGGACAGAATAACCTCGTCCATGACGCCGCTGCTGAGAGCGGCATGTTGCGCCTCAATGGTGTTGAGATCTTCTCTGAAAACATCCCTCACCCTCGCTCTGAAATAAGATCTGCTGATTCTTTCACCCAAATTTTTGGTTTTATAAGCCCAAGCCTGATTGGTGATTAATGTCTTGCCTTCATCAATGGGCCAATAAGTGATTTCGTTGTGCCAACAATTGCCAATCAACATCACCACATTGGGGAAAAATTCGACCACATCGAATGCCCATTTATCGTGTAGAGAGGGGTTAATTCCTGGAGGCAAACCTTCTGTGTTGAAGTCAAAAGCGGGAATCATCAGGCGCCCATATTTGGCGGCAATTTTTTCACCTCGAACAAAAATTTTGTCCGGATTTCCTGGTGCGGAATATCGATGGTGCCGATCAAAAATTTCAATTTGCGGGCGGTGTCTGTCTGGGTTTGTTTTTCCGCCTTGGTAGTCTCTGGCTGTACTTTTGTGTAAGTACAAGGTGTGGTAACCCTCTGTGAAAGCGTTGACCGCAAGATGCCAATTCCCATGGACGACGGCTTTGAATGAAGCCACTTTTTCTTGATGTTCAAAGTAATCGTTGTACTGAGAAAACATCGGGCCCAACCATTCTTGCAATGAGCAGTGCGGTTTTTCAGCCAAGTTGATAAAGATGAATGAATTCCAAATTTCAGAATTAACCTCTATGAGGCCCAATTGATCCGGGTCGCAATTTTCAAATTCTTTGGCGTCTGTGATGTTACGAAGTTTGCCGTCAATTCCAAAATTCCATCCGTGAAAATTACAGGTGAAAACTGTTTTTTTTCCAGACCCTTCACGGATAATTTTGTTTCCTCTGTGGCGACAAACATTATGGAAAACTCGAACTTTTTCGTCTTGGCCTCGAACGACGAGCAGTGAAATTTTGAAAGTGGGTAAGTCATATACAAAATAACTGCCTTTCTCAGGGGCATCCATGGTATGGCCTATAGACATCCATGCTTTTTGCCAAATTGTTTCCTTTTCTTTAGCAAAATTTTCTGCAGTAAGAAGCGAGCCCACATTGATACGAGATGGCAAGTCTTCAACGGTTCCTTGAAATACAGAATCTAAATGCGCTCGCATCGGAACTCCTTTATTTTGTAAAAAATCATACTGCTCAATATCTAAAGCTTTGTCAATCCTGAGATGTCCTGCTTTGACTTGTCATTAATTTCATCAGGCGCAGGGGCCGGTAAATCAATACGGTATTTCCCAAAGCATTTTTGATTGTATTTTGTGTTCTGACCAATCCTCTGTCTTTCTTGGACGTCAGTTTGGACTCGATGACCTCGCAATACACATAGATGGTGTCACCCACAAAAGTTGGGCCTTTGACGTCGACTTCTACATTCAGAAATGCCAACCCAGTGCCATCGATTGAAGGCAGTATCAGCCCTTCTGCCATTGCAAAGATCATGGCCAAAGGGACTGGGCGTCCCGCAATGGCCGCGGATTCTCGCTGATCCAAATTGGTAAACAAGTCTTCATGAAACCATGCGAAATTGACAAAAGTGGCCAAGTCCGATTCCAAGATGGTGCGGCCTGCACTGCGCCATTGAGTACCCACTGCACAATCTTCAAAATACAGCGCACAACTGAGGCGTCCGAGGTTTTTCATGATGCTCCTTGCAACCAGATTTTCAGTACGATCGAGGCAAACCCAGTACTTTCTCCGCTATGTAGCACATGATCAATTGACTACTGATCGGTGCAATGCGAAGAAGCATAGATTCTCTGAAATAACGCTCAACGTGGTATTCCTTCGCATAACCAAATCCGCCATGCGTCAGCACTGCCGTTTCGCAAGCGTGAAAACCCGATTCTCCCGCCAGGTATTTCGCGGCATTGGACTCGGCCCCGCATGGCAGTCCTTGGTCGTAGCGCCATGCGGCATTCATGACCATTAAATTGGCGGCCTCTAACTCCATCCAGCATTTGGCCAATGGATGCTGCACGCCTTGGTTCATGCCAATAGGCCTGTTGAAAATGATGCGTTCACCCGCATACTTCGCTGCTCGCTTGAGCGCCACGCGGCCAAGTCCAATGGCGCCTGCGGCTGCAAGCGCGCGTTCGGGGTTCATGCTGTGCAAAATAGATCGAAATCCATCCCCTTCTTTGCCGATCAAATCGCATTCTGGAACGGGAAGGTTGTCGATGAACAGTTCGTTGGAGTCCACAGCCTTTCGGCCGAGCTTTTCGATTTCGATCACGTCGATATAGCGGCGGTCTAAGTCGGTGTAAAACAAGCTCAACCCGTCTGTTGGGTTTTTGCACTCTTGCAGCGGTGTGGTGCGGGCCAGCAGCAGCATTTTTTCAGTCACTTGTGCAGTGCTGATCCATACTTTTCGACCATTGACAATGTAGCGATCACCTTCTTTTTTAGCGAAGGTTTTCAGCTGCGTGGTATTTAAACCCGTGTTGGGCTCGGTCACCGCAAAACACGCCTTTTCTTTGCCAGCAATCAAGGGTGGCAGGATGCGCTGCTTTTGCGCCTGAGTGCCATAAACCACCACGGGATTGAGGCCAAAGATGTTCATGTGAATGGCAGAGACGCCGCTCATTCCTGCGCCAGATTCACTGATGGCTTGAACCATGATCGCCGCATCCAGGATGCCCAGGCCAGAACCGCCATATTCTTCTGGCATGCAAATGCCCAAATAACCTGCATCGGCAATGGCTTTGTGAAAATCCAGCGGGAAGCCGCCGTTGCGGTCGCGATCGAGCCAATAGGCTTCATCAAATGGCTTGCAGACTTCGAATATGCCATCTCGAATGGCTTGCTGCTCTGTGGTCAAGTTAAAGTTCATGATGATTCTCCTTTAGTCCAGTTTGAGGCCCAAATCCTCAACAGTCTTTTTGTAGCGATCATGCTCATCTGCAAAAAAGCTGGCGTATTGTTCAGAGGTGCTGGCTATGGCGTAAGCCCCTTGGGCTGCCAGCGTGTTCTTCATCTCTGGCGTTGACATGGCTTTGGCGATTTCTGCCGCCATACGTTGAACGATGACTGCCGGTGTTTTGGCGGGCGCCATGACGCCTTGCCAAGCTGCTGCATCAATGGGCTTGGAGCCTCCTTCTACCAAAGTTTGCACCTCAGGCAGAACAGGTGAGCGCTGTGAAGATGTGACAAACAGGGGCTTGAGACGTCCACTCTTAATCAGGGAAAGTGGCGAGTTCACAGAGTCGAACTGGAACTGCGTCGATCCCCCTAATAGGCCTTGCAAGGCTTCACTGCTGCCTTTATAGGGCGCATGAACTGCGTTCAAGCCATTGGCTTTCAAGATGATGGCTACAGCAACGTGCGCCAAATTGCCGATGCCCGGACTGCCATAGTTGAATTTGCCTGGATTGGCCCTTAAGTGTGCAGCCCATTCGCGAAAGTTATTGGCTGGAAAGGCGCTCTCAACAATGCACACCAAAGGCAATGCCGCAGTGCCATTGACAGGGACCAAGTCCTTGAGTGGGTCAACGATGTTTTTGGTATACAGCGCCGGACTCAAAGCCAGTGAGGAGCTGTTGTACAAAAATACGCTGCCATCAGGTGTTGCGCGTGCGACCGCACTGGCCGCAATGTTGCCATTGGCACCAGGTCGGTTTTCTACAATCACTTGCTGCTTGAGTTGGTCAGACAAGCGCAGCGCCAATGCGCGTGAGACCAGGTCATTGGGGCCTCCAGCGGCAAAACCCAGTATCAGCACAATGGGCTTGTTGGGCCATTCGGATTGTGTCCAACCCGGCGCAGCAATCGCTCCGGCGGCCAGTGTGAGGGCTTGACGACGATGGATGAGTTTCACAGGTGTCTCCTAGTGGGGTGATTGAACAAGGCTTGCGTTGGCAATGAGCTGGGCGATAGACAGATCATCCATGCCGATTTCTGTCATAACTTCACGACTGTGCTGCCCCAGCCGCGGCGGGAATCTGGGTGTTGCGCTCTCGCCCTCAAACCGCAGCGGTGCCGCTGTGGTCACCAGGGTGCCCATGTGCGGGTCTTGCATCTGTTGAAAAAACCCTGAGGAGACCAGTTGAGGGTCATGCTCGAGATCGCTCAGGCGGTTGTAGGGCGCGCTGGGAATGTCCAGTTTTTGGCAGGTGTCCAGCCAATATGCTGTATTTTTCTGACGCACATGCGCTGCCAGTGCGGCGTAAAGTGCATCGATGTTTTTTGTGCGAGCCGCAAGTCCCTGAAAGCGGGGGTCATTCAAATACTCGGGCTGACCCACGGCATGGAAGAATTGCTGCCAGTGCTGGTCCGTGTAGGGAATGATGCAGACAAAAGCATCCAGAGTTTGGTATGGCCGTCTCCAAGGCGTGAGCAGTCTTGGATAACCAGGCTCGCTCAGAGGAGGGCGAAAATGCTGCCCGTAAAAGTGCTCGACCAATGTGAAGTGGGTCATGGTCTCGAACATGGGCACCTCCACAAAACTGCCGTGTCCGTCCCGGGTTCTGGCAATCAATGCCATCAAAATGGCCTGAGTTGCAAACACTCCGCAGACCTTGTCAGCTACGACGGTGGGCAGGTAGGCGGGCTCCTGCCCCTTCATTTCTGACAGGGCGGCCAGACCACTCATGCCTTGGATGATGTCGTCATAGGCCGGTCGGCCTTCGTAGGGGCCACCATTGGCGAAGCCGTGAATGCCTACCACGATCAGATTCGGGTTGCGTGTTCGCAAGACCTCTGGCGTCAGGCCCAGAGATTTCAATTTTTGGGGTCGCATGCTGTAAAGCAACACATCGGCGGTGTCGGTAAGCTTGAACAAGGCCTCGCGCCCATCGGCTTGTTTTAAATCCAAAACGATGCTTCGTTTGTTGCGGTTTGCGCCTAAAAAAGTCGCGGCCATGCCTGGTTCTGTTGCAGGTCCGGTGCGCCTTGTGGAGTCGCCCTCCGGGGCCTCGATCTTGATCACGTCGGCGCCATAGTCCCCCAACATTTGGGCGGCAAAAGGTCCCAGCATGACCGTGGTCAATTCCAATATCCGGATACCTTCAAGGGGTGGTTTCATGTTTTCTTTTGGGTAATGAATGCAGTTTTTTGAATTTTCTATTGTGGAAGCTATGCGCCGGCAGGGCAGAAAATCTTGACAGCGTCTTGAAGTAACTCTTTAAATTGATTTTGTTTTTCGCGAATCAATTGACTGGAACCACCGATGCCGATCGCCAGAGGAAATTTTGGGGCTTGGCTTGGCAAATGAATGGCAACAACTCCCTCACCCGGACTGACTTGATCCATGGAAACAGAAACGCCTTCTTTGCGTATGGAAAGGATTTCTCTGCAGATAGTTTCGGGGTTCAGTTGGCCACTTTCTTTGGCTTGGTATTTGTTGTAAATATGGACAATTTCAACGATTTTTTCATCCGGCATTTTGGATAAAAAAAGCCGACCAAGACCGGATGTAGGGTAAGGGCGTAAGGCCCCCGGTGAGACGTACATTCGCATGGTGCTGGTTGCAGGCACAACTCTGATGTAGCGAACTTGAACCGGTTCTGGCACGGCCAGCACGATGGTTTGACTGCACTGCGTACCGACCCACTCCATCATTTTGAGCACGGACGCTTCGGGTGCAATGTCAGACGCAACCCAAGAGCCTAGTAAAGCCACTCTTAAGCTGGGCCGGTACTGCTTGTGGGTCTGAGTCAGATATCCGACATCGACCATGCTTTTTAAAAGCCCAGAGGTGCTAGACAAAGGGTAACCCAGACGGCGCGCAATTTCACTCAAACTGGCATCGCGTTTGATTTCGTCGAAGTACTCCAAAACCTCAAAAACACGCAGGGCTGATTTGACTTTCATCTTGTTTGCAGTTTTTCAATGGATTCAATGTAGCTGAGTTTTTCTTGTTTGTGAATATTGTTTTCTCATATGTGAAAATTATTGACCTGTTCTTGACCCATGTGTTCAGGAGTGATTGACGTTTTGCCTCAATCGAATGCCCAAGTCATCGATAATCATTTTGTTAGTTTCTGACTGGACTCACCATGCACCCAATGATTTCTCCTCCCAGTACGCCGGTACTGAACGTTCAAAACAGTGTCGCCACCATCACCCTGAACCGGCCAGCACACCGAAATCGGCTGGAAAACGAAGATCTGCGCACCTTGCTCTTGCACTTTGAAACGGTGAATCAAGACCCCGAAGTTCGTGTGCTGGTGTTGACGGCCAATACCGAGGGGCAGCCAAGGCCGGTTTTTTGTGCGGGCTACGACATAGGAAGCTTCGGTGAAGCAGACCCCCATGCCGTCGCTTTTGAGCAAGTGCCTGATGCTTTAGCAGCGTTGCGGCCGATCACCATTTGTGGCCTGAATGGCAGTGTCTATGGCGGCGCTACCGATGTGGTTCTGGCTTGTGATTTGCGTTTGGGTTTGCAAGGCGCGGAATGGCGTATGCCTGCCGCAGCATTGGGTTTGCACTACTACCCGACTGGCTTGCAGCGCTACTTGCGTTTGTTTGGCGAGTCGGCGGCCAAGCGAGCCTTTTTGACTGCCCGGACCTTCAATACGCAGAAATTGGCTCAATTGGGTATTTTTGAAGAGTTTGTGGGTCTCGATGAGTGGACGCTGAAATTGAGCGCATTGGTTGATGAGATCCAAGGCTTGGCACCACTGGCTGCTCAAGAAACCAAAAAGTCCCTCAATGAATTGGCTTCAGGCCATGTCAATCTCCAAGTTCTGGCTTCAAGGCAGGAATTGACCAAACACAGTGCGGACTTTGCTGAGGGTCGTCAAGCATTCTTGGAGCGACGCAAGCCCGTATTCAAAGGGCTTTAGGCTGTGACCAGCCTTTTTGAATTTGCGCTACCAACTCAAGCAGGAGAGGTGCAAATTGTTGGAGCAGGGCGTTTTCAGCGTCTCCCGCTCCCACCGGGAAACTGATGTTGACTGCATAGGTCCTCCCGCTGGGTGAATGAATGGGCGCCGCCGCCGCCCCCATGCCTGCTTGCCACTGTGCATAGCAATAACCTTTTACGCGAAACATTCGCAGCGCTTTTTGAGTGGTCATTTTCATTTGTGGCCATTCATGCGGATGGGCTTGGCGCAATGTTTGCAGCATTTTTTCTCGTTGCGTTGAATCCAGACCTGCCAAATAAGCGCAACCCAATGATGTTTCTGCAATGGGGATGCGGCTGCCCGCAACCATTCGCCGGAAAATGCCTTTCCGACTGAAACGCACAGACTCCAAATAGACCATCTCGTTAAGATCTGCGGTTGCGATACCCACATTGACTTGCCGTCCTTGGGCGAGATCGCGCATCAAACTCAAGGCACTTTCCAATTCAGGTTCAGAAGAGCGAAAAGACAAAGCCAGGCTCAGGCTCGCAATGCTCAAGCGGTATCCACGGCGCTGTGTGTCGTATTCCAGAAAACCCGACTCCACGAGTGAGCGGCACAGCCGACTGACGGTTGGGCGCACAAGACCCGTGCGCTCGGCGATATCTGCATTGGTCAACAGGTCCACGCCATGCCGAAAGGCTCTCATGATGTTCAAGCCCCGCTCCAGAGACTGACTGCCGGGCGTGGTTCGCACAAATAAGCCCGT
>Ga0114962_10001132_pt1 | contig 23254 bp, 17 predicted proteins | sample C_130820_MF_Meta_FD_87017 | JGI IMG/M metagenome (GOLD analysis project Ga0114962, IMG submission 87017) | Freshwater microbial communities from Lake Croche, Canada to study carbon cycling - C_130820_MF_MetaG | ecosystem: Environmental > Aquatic > Freshwater > Lake | place: Lake Croche, Canada... | reverse complement strand
GCGCGTTCTGCGCCTTGGGAGACTTCAACAGGCTCTGGTTGAAGATCGCTCTAATCGGAACACTAAAATTTTCACGATTGCGATGAAAACGCTACCCACACACCGGGGCGGCGGAATGGTGCGCCTCAAATCAAAAAAGTGATAACATATATCTTATTGAATTTTCTATATAATTTTATTCTAAGTAGTTCCTCCGGCGCCAATCGCTGTGGAAGCTGGCACAGCTTACGGTATCCATAGCTGCCATATCGCATGGCGAGCCGAAACATGGCGATTCTATGATTAACGTGTTTTGGTCAACTTGTTTTTCTTTCATCTGATAGCGCATTTAGTTTTATGCGATTGCAAAATCGTCTCATGGCTGCCGCTCGAATGCGCCGAACTTTTGGCGCGATTGAATAAATGCACATTATAAGTCATCAACACTCAATTCTTGGACTTAAAAAGATCCAGAACTTCAATTAGATTCAATGTGTAGAGCTCGAGATTCACGACAATCTTCTTGAGCAGTTTATACTCCTTCTTGGGAGCCTTAAGCTCTGTCGGATGCGGCTTGTCCATCCCGCCGAAATTCTTTTGACAAGTATAAAAGGTCGCATCACTGATTCCTGCCGCTCGACACGACCTGGTATCATCCGCACCGGCCGCAAAAATTCAGTTCCACATGCCGTGCGTATCTCAGTCAATCCTCGTACGAATTTCGATATCGAGCCATACCCAGGCTCTCCCACTTAATCCCCGATGATTGCTTATATTCCGGGAGACTAAGACACGGGCGCGCGGGTCGACGGTTGCAGTGACATCGAGTGACGCGATGAAAAAGCCTTTTTTCATATAGACCAATTGACATAAATACTTACTATTAGTAAATATATTATATATCGGCGTGAAAATTGGCGGCAATTCAATTCGGAGGCCAAGACATAAACTTTTGTTAGCAATGGATGTTTGCGAGCGTCTAATTATGATTGCGCGACTTATCATGCCGATTATTGCGATCATGACCGGCGGATAAAACTAGGCGTCCTAGCAGTCCTGGGACGCGGGCCGGTTAACGACCCTTATCACTCCCGAAAATTAAGGCGCCGTGCGCTTTTCATAAGAAACTTAACAATGCAAAAAGATGATCTAACGATGATAGCCTCACATGACTGGGGATTTCCGGTGCCGATTGCCTACGGGCTAGGACGTCTGGCCGAAATCGGGCAGCACTGCATAGGCTTGGGCATCGACAATCCCATGATCGTGACGGATAGTGGCAGCCGTGACTTGCCCTTCATCGGACGGCTACAATCCTATCTTCATGATGCAGGGCTGACGTCGTCCCTGTTTTCGGACATCTCGCCCAATCCGCTGGATAGCGAGATAGGTTCGGGACGCGCTACCTTCCTTGAGGGCGGCCATGACGCGATCATCGCGATCGGCGGTGGCAGTGCCATGGATGGCGGTAAGGCTATTTGCCTTACCGCGCGCAACGATCTTGACCTTTGGGCTTTTGAATATGAACAGCCTGTTCCGGTAATGATGCAGGGTCACCGGTTTCCTGCCCTGATCACCATCCCTACGACAGCCGGCACCGGAGCCGAAACCGAAAGCACCGCCATGATCACCCATGCGGCCAAGGGCATGAAATTCTGCGTTTGGCACCCAGACCTAAAACCCGCAGTGGCTGTGCTGGACCCAGAACTAACCGTTGGGCTGCCAAAAAATCTCACTGCCTGGACAGGGGCCGATGCACTTGTTCATGCTATTGAGGCATATCTGGTGCCGGGCTTCCATCCATTGTGCGATGGCTTAGCGCTAGAAGGGTTAGCGCTCATTTCAAAATGGCTGCCCGTCGCGGCAGAGGAGCCGGAGAACTTAACTGCAAGAGGCGGCATGCTGATGGGGTCCTGCCTTGCCGGGATTGCTTTCCTGAAGGGCCTCGGGCTTGTCCATGCCATTTCCCATATGATAGGGGCGGAATTTAACACGCAGCACGGTCTGACAAATGCGGTGCTTCTGCCCGTGGTGTTACGCTTCAACCTGCCCAGTCAGGAGGATAAGGTTCGCCGGATGGCGCAAGCAATGAACCTGTCAGACACCTCGGTAGAAGGCTTCATTTTAGCAGTCGAACTCCTTTTAAACGAGATCGGGATACCGAAGTCGTTAGGCGAAATTGGCGTCCCTACCGATAGCGCTGCAAGGATCGCTGAAAAGGCACTGAAAGACAGTGCAGCCCGCTCTAACCCCCGCGCCGCCACGCTGACTGAAGTTCGTGGGTTGATAGAAATCGCAATCACAAAGGCACGCTGATAGTAGGGTGGGAAAATGCAGAACCTAACGAAATTCTTTATTGGTGGCCAATGGGTCAAACCATTGTCGTCTGCTACCTTGCCAATTCTAAACCCTGCGACTGAGGCGCAGATCGGCACTGTTTCTATGGGCATCTCCGAAGACGTGGATTGCGCTGTGGCGGCCGCAAAGACGGCGTTCGCAGGATTCTCCGTCACCTCTAAACAGGAGAGACTTCACCTTCTGTACCGATTGAAAGCTGTGACCGAAAGGCGCCTCGAGGATCTGGCACAGGCAATGCGGATCGAGATGGGCGCGCCGATTACCATGGCGAGGGCCGCCCAAGCTGATGCAGCCATTGGTCATCTTCAGGGCTTTATCGACGCGCTGCAAGAGCTTGAAGAGAGCAAAGTACTCGCTAATGGCGATGTCCTGTTACGTGAACCGATCGGTGTCTGTGGGCTTATCACTCCCTGGAACTGGCCTATTAACCAGATTGCGCTCAAGGTCATTCCTGTTCTGGCCACAGGATCAACGTGTGTCCTAAAGCCTTCGGAACACACGCCGATCTCGGCTATGATTTATGCTGAAATCATTGACGAGGCGGGCTATCCGCCAGGGGTGTTTAATCTGGTGAACGGGGATGGCCCCACTGTGGGTGCGGCCCTTTCGCAACATCCTGACATTCAGATGATGTCCTTCACAGGATCAACTAGGGCTGGAATCGCTGTTACCCGTGATGCCGCCGAAACCGTGAAGCGCGTGACGTTGGAACTGGGAGGAAAGTCGCCGAACCTAGTTTTTTCCGACTGCAAACTCGAGGAGCGTGTGGCAGCCTCCGTTCGGGAATGTATGTTCAACACTGGTCAGTCGTGCGACGCGCCGAGCCGGCTTTTGGTCGAGCGAACATGCTACGACGAGGCGCTTCGGATTGCCAAACTGACAATAGATTCCGTCAAGGTCGGTGACCCAGAGCAAACGGGCGACCATATCGGGCCTCTCTTCGATAAGATTCAATATGACCGCGTGCAGTCCATGATCGAAGCGGGTCTTACCGAGGGTGCAACTCTTCTGGCAGGTGGCCTCGGTAAGCCAGATGGAGTCACCACCGGATGGTTTGCCAAGCCTACGATATTTGCCGGCGTGTCAAACCATATGCGGGTCGCCCAGGAAGAGATTTTCGGTCCCGTGCTCGTCATCATTCCGTTTGATGACGAGGATGATGCTATTGCTATTGCTAACGACACACCATACGGGCTGGCCGCCTATCTGCAAACGGGTGATCCGGAGAGGGCGCTACGGGTCGCCAAACGCCTGCGTGCCGGGGCTATTCACATAAACGGTGGTGGCTTCAACTATGGCTCGCCTTTTGGCGGGTATAAGCAGTCGGGCAACGGCCGCGAAGGAGGAATAATGGGATTGGAAGACTACCTCGAAACCAAAACGCTGCATGGAATGAGCTAAAAAGGCCTAGTATTCGATTTCAGTTTACGAAACATGCCCGGCCCAAGAGCTATGGGTTTAATCTAGGATATCAAGCATGCTTGAGACCTAGCTTCGAGGGACATCGATGAGATATCTGATATCGAAAGGCTTTAATGCCGAAGAGACAAAGATATTGTTTCCAGTGTCTGGACCCCATTTTATTTGATAAGTACCTGTTGTTGTAATTAAATTGGTTTCGAAGATGAACGGCAGTATCGCGTCCTTTGTTTAGAGGACGCATGAAGTTCGATTAATATCAAAAACAATTTGAAAGATTAAGAGCGTATCATCGGTACAAAAAAATTGACCGCTTCCTTTACCATATATTCATCATCAAAACGACCGAAGATAATCGCGAGTCTCTTGATAGCTAATTGCGCATTACTGAGTATTAATTTTATTCGACGTTTGCAGGCTCGATTAAGCAAAAATGTTTTTAACAAGCATCAGCGTTTCTAGTCTAGTCAATTGTTCTACCAAATTAAAGAATCTTCACGATACCGCCGTGAAACTCTTTCAGGTGGGTTTGAGCCCAGCTCGCAAGCCCCTCAACGATAGGTCGCAGCGCTTTACCGCTTTCTGTTAAACGGAAGGCGTTATTGCGTGCGCTCGCTTGCGGGTTCGTTCGCTCGATTAGTTTTAGGTTAGTAAGCAGTTCTAGCCTCGTGGCGAGGATATTTGTCGAGATGCGCTCTTTCGACCCAAGAAACTCGGAGTAGGTGCGGGTTCCATATATCAATAGGTCACGAATAATCAGAAGCGACCACTTGTCTCCGAGCACGTCGAGCGCGGAACTGATTGGGCAAACGGAACGCCAATCGAACCCTTCGATCCTATCCTTCACAAATCCACTCCTACCTGACTTTCTCTTAAGTAATCTACCCGCGTTTGCTCATTTGATTGAGTTCACGCCCGCCTCCCGTTCCGGTCAAGTCCATCAGTTGCTAGGCTATGGCCGCGCTGATCCTTATCGAGCCAAGTAGTGGACAACAATCTGCCAGACATATACCAACATCGATACCTGAGCGACCGCAAATACAGCAGTGCGCAAATAGGGAATTCCAGCGATATAAACAAGAGCATGCAATACGCGAGCAATCAGCAGCACAATGCCTGCAATAAATGTCACGCCATTCGTAGCACCCGTGACGCTGGCAATGCCGATGACCGCCGCGTAGATTGCGAGGTTGTCGGCGAGATTGCTATGCGCGCGCACCGCCCGGCCACCCCAAGGGGCAACGCCCTCAAGCACGGTGTCGCGATTGTAGAAGATCCATTTTATGCCTCCAGGAACCGAACCGCGCGCGACAACGGGAGGTAAGGTTAGTATTTCTGTGAGCAATGCGAGCGATAACAAAATCCATAAATCGGGAATCATGCCGTTTTTCCTTCCGAGGTGTTAAGAGGTAGTAGACGCACTTTTTTTCGATGCGGATGATCTATTGTGAAATCGCCGCCGCCATGTCTCGGAAAGAGACCTCCATCGGAGTAGGCTTCCACTTCAACACCTCGAAAGTCGCGCTATTGTCGTAAGAGGCTGCCTTTCCAATAAATGGTATCATTCCCCTCACTTCGCGGTCGAACAGGCCCATGATTTTCAACAGTGCAGTCGGCGCTTTGCGAGAAGGAACCTTTGTATAGCCCGCTTCTTTAAGAACGCCCGCTACAGTGATCATGTCGATCGGTTCGGCAGTAGCAGCAATAAACCGCTTACCCGCAGCATCTTTGGCCGTCATCGCCTCGACGTGGAGACGAGCGACATCGCGAACATCAACCATGCCCATGCTCATGTCGGGAACCATTGGCATCTTTCCGCCGATCATAGCGGTCATTAACCCCACGCTCTGTCCATCCATTTTCGCGCCCAGAGACGGCCCGAAAACTGCGCCGGGGTTTACCACCGTGAGTTCCATATTTCCTGCCTTGAGAGCATTCCACGCGGCACGTTCGGCCAAGGTTTTGCTCTTGGCGTATGCACCAATGTTCGCCTCAATATTGGACCAGGAATCTGGGCCGTAGCGCCCCGTGTCCTTTCCCGCGATGATCGCAAAGGTTGAAGATGTGAGGACTAAGCGTTTGACACCTTCGCGTTGGGCCGCAGCAATAACCCGCTTGGTTCCTTCGACCGCAGGAGCGATCAGTTCATTCTCATCCTTTGGCTCTTTGAGCAGGAAGGGAGATGCAACATGTATCGCGAAAGAGCAGCCTTTCATCGCCTCACCCCAACCAGGGTCTGAGAGAAGATCAGCTTCGACGAAGCTCAACCGATCAATCGGAGCAACCTTTGCAAGCGCCTCACGGGTGGAATCTGACTTAGCGCGTGATCGAATTGTACCGACGACCTCGTAGCCCTGTCGAAGCAGTTCAGCAGCACAGTGCTGCCCTATGTATCCGGTCACGCCGGTCAGCAAAACACGTTCCATCTCTTTAAATTCCCATCTGCGTCGCATGAATTAACTTGTGAAATACAAGTTAAATGTTATCACTTTCAAAAAGCAAGTCTTTTTCTCGTGCTTCTAGAATTTTTCAATAAGAGCATTCTGTTTTGGTATTTTGCGGGACAGCAATAAGTTCTGCTTTTCGCTATCAAAACCGTCAGAATAGACCTTTTTATTTCAGTTAATGACTTATAATTAGGATGCTCTTTAGCCTAGCATGACCAATAATGGAGCCCGGAAAGCAAAGGTAATCGCCAAAAGGGCTTAGCTCTTAGGACGCACGCGCGCAGCCGTTCCCTTAATAAAATCGTCTAGGCGCGTTCGGGCAGCAGGTTGAGTATTGACTACCCCTGCAATAACAGCCTCGGCATAGGAAGCGTCGAGTGCGGACATATTACCGAGATGGCTAATGGCCGAACAGATTGCAAAATTGCTAAGGGGGAGGTTCTGCGCGGATTTGGCTGCCAAGGTTAGGGCTGCATCAAGGCTTGACCCTTCGACCAAATACTCTGCGAGGCCAACATCGACCGCCTCTTGCCCTTGATAGACCCGCCCGGTTAACATCATGTCGATCATCCGTGCCTTGCCCACCAGACCCGCGACACGGATCGTTGCACCACCACCGGTGAACAGGCCGCGCTGACCTTCGGGCAAAGCAAAATAGGTCGAATTGTCCATGACGCGAACATGCGCGGCACTGGCAAGTTCCAAACCTCCGCCCACGACTGCGCCCTTCAAGGCTGCGATGATAGGCACACCGCCGTATTCCATCTTGTTGAAAGCTTCATGCCAGCGCATGCAGATATGCATGAAATCGGAAGGGCTTCGGTCAGCCTGATGATGTTCCGCCAGATCGAGGCCCGCGCAGAAATGATCACCTGATGCGGCGAGTACAATAGCACGCACTCCGGCGCGTGGGGCAGTCGCGAAAAACTCAACAAGCTCTTCGATCGTGTACGAATCTAATGCGTTGCGCTTAGTTGGACGGTTCAATGTGACCACCCAGACGCCATCGTCACCGGCAACAATGTCAAGGTTTTTGAAGCGCCATAAATCAATTTGGATGCCCATGTTGTGGTCCTGTTTTGTAAGGGTAAAGGGATCAGAAATAAGCGCCCGAAAGACTTGCGGCACCGCAAATGGCACGCACTCGTTGGAGGCCGGTCTCGATGAGGATGTGATTAAGGTAGAATCGTGCCGTTGAGATCTTGGCCGCAAGAAAGGTGCGGTCTGCACCACTTGGCAGGCTCGCCTCGGCGGCAAGAAGTATACGCGCCATTTGCCAGCCTGCCACCAAATTGCCTGCCAGCATTAGATATGGCACCGCAGAGCCGTATGCATCATTTGGGGTGCAGGTCAACAAGTGAGCGACCACGGCCTGAAAATCCTGCCGAGCGGCACTCAAACGAAGAGCCGCTTCTTGCGCAAATGGTACCCCGTGCTGCAATTCCACTTCAGTTTCGACAATCATCGCGCAGAGGCGACCAGCGATCGAACCGCCGTCACGCAAGGTCTTTCTTCCCAAGAAATCATTTGCCTGGATAGCGGTCGTGCCCTCGTAGATCGGTAAGATGCGAGCATCGCGGTAATACAGTGCTGCCCCTGTTTCTTCAATAAACCCCATACCACCATGAATTTGCACGCCAAGCGATGCGACCTGTATAGCCATTTCGGTGTTGAAACCCTTGACGAGCGGTACTAGAAATTCCACCAGTGCTGTGTCGCCCCGATCCTGACAACCGGCCGTATAAGTGGCCAAAGCTCGACAGGCTTCGGTGGTGGCCCGCATGTGCATCGCCATACGGCGCACGTCGGGATGGTTGATGATGGTGAGTGCGCCAGTAGCATGGCCGTCGATCGGACGACCTTGAAGGCGGTCCCTCGCATAGCTCATGGCCTGTTGCGTGGCACGCTCGGCAATTGCCACGCCCTGCACGCCGACTGCAAAACGGGCGGCGTTCATCATGGTGAACATGTATTCCAGCCCAGCATTTTCCTGGCCTATCAGAAAGCCCGTTGCGCCCTCGAACGATAGAACGCAGGTTGGGCTTGCACGGACGCCAAGTTTGTGTTCGATTGATTGGCATAAGATAGCGTTCCGCTCGCCATCCGCTAGGATCTTCGGCACCAGAAACAGACTGATCCCCTTTATCCCCTTCGGCGCCCCCGGTGTGCGGGCGAGGACGAGATGAATTATGTTTTCTGCAAGATCATGCTCCCCATAGGTGATAAATATCTTGGTGCCACTCACCTTGTAGGTACCGTCCGTCAGTGGTTCAGCCTGAGTGCGGAGCAGCGACAGATCGCTACCGGCCTGTGGCTCCGTCAGGTTCATCGTTCCGGTCCAAACCCCTGCAACAAGTTGCGGCAGGTAGGTGGCTTTTATCTGCTCCGATCCAAAATGGTGAAGCGCTTCGATAGCTCCATCGGTCAGCAGAGGGCAAAGTGCAAAGCTCATGTTAGCGGCGTTCAGGATTTCACCCGCAGCAGCCCCGATCGTGCGCGGCAGACCCTGACCGCCATATTCTAAGGGGTGCGGCAATCCCTGCCAGCCCATCGCGGCGAATTTGTTGTAAGCTTCGCGAAATCCCTTTGGAGTGGTCACCTGACCCGAATGGTAAATCGAGCCTTCGCGATCACCTGGCGCGTTCAGCGGTACTATCTCTTCGGCACAAAAGCGGCTAAGCTGTTCAAGTATCGTAGTAGCCATATCCAGATCCACCTCGCCGGGCGTAATATGGGCAAGGTTGAACAGAATGTCTTGCAAAGGGGCTTCATAGGTCATGGCTGCACCCCCAAGTCGCGGGCGGCGGCGCGCAGCATAAACTTCTGAATCTTACCAGTGGCAGTTTTGGGTATGGGGCCAAAGACCACAGTCTTTGGAGCTTTGAAATGGGCAATACGATCGCGACAAAAGGTGATGATCTCGGCCTCGGTCGTGGAGGCACCCTCGCGCAGCTCGACAAAGGCGCAGGGGCTTTCGCCCCATGTGGCATGCGGGCGGGCAACCACCGCCGCCGCCAGAATGCAAGGATGGCGATACAGCACTGCTTCTACCTCGATGGAAGAGATATTCTCACCGCCGGAAATGATCACATCCTTTAAACGGTCGCGGATTTGCAAGTAGCTGTCCGGATGGATTACGGCGGCATCGCCGGACCAGAACCAGCCACCGGCAAATGCCTCAGATGTGGCGGCGGCGTCTTTGTAATATCCCTTCATCACCGTATTGCCGCGAATAGCGATTTCGCCTTGGGTAATGCCGTCGCGCGGCACATCCTCCCCGGTTGCGCGGTCCACAACGCGAATGTCCTCCACCATCGGAAAGCAGACGCCCTGCATCGCCTGCTTTTCGGCACGCGCGGTGGCAGGTAAACTGTCCCACTCCTCTTGCCACAAACACTGCGCGATGTGGCCGTAGGTTTCCGTCAATCCATAGACCTGCATCACGTCCAGCCCCAAGACGGCCGCCTTCTCCAGTGTCGCGGGCGGTGGCGGCGCACCCGCCGTTAGCACTCTGATCTTTGGCTCAAACTTCAGCGCCGCGGCGTCAGCGCTGTCACAAAGCATTTGCAGCACGATGGGGGCAGCTCCCAGATGGGTCACATTGTGTAACGCCATCGCCGCCAACAGCTTTGCGGGCGTCGCGTCGCGGGTAAAGATGATATGACCGCCGACGATTGCTATGGCCCAGGGGTGGTTCCACCCGTTGCAGTGGAACATCGGCACGACCGAAAGATAGGTTGGATGTGGCGGCAAAGCCCATCCCGCCACCGCGCCCATTGCCATCAGATACGCTCCGCGGTGATGATAGATTACTCCCTTGGGTCGCCCCGAAGTGCCCGAGGTATAATTAAGCGCCAGGGCTTGCCATTCATCGGTGGGCAAGGTCCAAGCCATCGGCGGATGCGTCACCAGATCGTCATAGGTTGTCTGGCCAAAACCCGTTCCGGAAAGATCGCAGATCTCAACAACTGGAATTACGTTGCCATTGATCGCAAAGGCGGCGCGCAGCAAGGGCGCGAATGTGGTATCGGCGATCACAAGCCGTGCATCCGAATGGGTAAGGATGTAGGCTACCGTTTCGGGCTCAAGCCGCGTATTAATCGTATTCAACACTGCGCCCGAAAGCGGCACAGCGTAGTGCAGTTCGAACAGTTCGGGAATGTTCGGAGCCAACACGGCGATCGTATCCCCTGTCCCGATGCCCATTGCTGCGAGACCCGCCGCGACACGACGGCAACGGGTGCCGGTTTCACCCCAAGTCCGGCGGATATCGCCATAGGTCACGGCGGGCAGGTTTGCATAAACCGTCTCGGCCCGCTTCAAGAAAGACAGTGGCGACAGTGCCACGTGGTTGGCGGCGGCGCGCATCGGGGAAACATAGTGCTGCTGCATGGCGCACCCGTTACAGGAATGGCAGTTCGACCAGCTTGGCCGCAACTTCACCCTGATTGCGTTGTATTATCACGGTCTCGCCCACCGAAACGGTTGCATCGATCAAGGCATAACCGATATTCGCCTTCATGCGGGGCGACCAGACACAGTTCGTCATCACGCCCACGTGATGGCCGCTGCGGGTGATGTCCTCGCGGCGGAAGCCCAAGGGGGCGGGTGCCGAACCCTCAAGCACTAAGCCCAACTGGTGACGTTTTACCCCCTCGGCTTTAATCCGACGCAAGGCATGAATCCCCACCACATCATCAGCCACATCAAGATCGACATATTTACCCAAGCGAACTTCGAATGGGTTGGTCAGATCGTCCGTGTCGCCGCCCACCGACACCAATCCGCTTTCCGTTCTCTCCGCGGTCGCGGGCGCACCGGGTCCGATGCCCCAGGGCTGGCCGGCCTCTTTGAATATGTTCCACAACTCGGTGCCGCGCGAACCATCTTTCAGATAGATCTCGAACCCGCCCTGCTTCGACCAACCCGATCGCTGAACCGCCACCGGAATTCCATAAATCTCGGTCTCGCGGAACCAGAAGTATTTCAGCCCGCGGACCCAGTCGCCTATCACATGGGCCACCACATCCTCAGCCATTGGCCCCTGCAGAGCCATGGGCGAAACATCGGGTTCCGATATCTCTACATCTAGGCCCCGCTCGGCGGCGATGGCGCTAGCCCAGAACCAGATGTCGCTGTCTGCAATCGACAGCCAGTAAAGATCATCGGCCAGCTTCAAAAGGATAGGGTCATTGATGATCGTACCACGATGGTTACAAAGCGGCACGTATTTACCTTGCCCGACCTTGCATTTCGACAGATCGCGAGGGCTAAGAATTTGCGCTAAACGGCCAGCATCCGGTCCCTTCAGCTGCACCTGACGCTCAACCCCAACATCCCATTGCGAGACGCCGTTGATCAGCCGCCAGTATTCGGCCTCGGGGTCGCCGTAGGAAGTGGGCATGATCATTCGGTTGTAGACATTTGCCGCTTTCAGCCCGTCCGTAATGGCAGCCTCGAAAAAGGGAGAAGGTCTGATGCGTGTGTTGGGCTGAAAGGAAAACACGTCTTACTCCACTGCTTTCATGAACTTGAAGCTCCTTGAACGCTTCCGTCAAACGACGTTCGTCCCCAGAAGTTGACATTTTTGCGTTGTATTTGATGCCCAACTTATCTTTTTGCATCATCACCTATAAAAATTACTATTAGTTAGTAATTTATGTCAAGATATAAATTATTGACTAATGAATAGTATTTAGACAATTGAGACTGCCACGCCTTTTTTGCGGCCGACGCTTCAATTAAGTTGTGAGCATCCCACGGGCTCGAGAAGGTTTACGATGCAACCTCTGATTTAGTCCTGAAGTATACAGCGTCCTATTTCGCTATTGTCACCGAAGTCCAGATCCTCGTCGATCATTTCATAATTGAGCTTGTCAGGTCTGTTTTGTATGTCGAGAGCGCTCAACGCTGGGAGGTCTCGTACTTGGTATTATGCCAGACTTCCGTTTCAGCCGGGAAAATGGGCGCGCGACCCAGAATATCATCGCTCAATTTTTCGGCGAGCATGATGGTGGGGGCATTGATATTACCATTGGTGACAAATGGCATGATCGACGCGTCGACCACCCGCAGACCTGATACCCCATGGACTCGTCCGCTCACGTCAACTACGGCTCCAATTTCGCTGGCCGCGCCCATTCGGGCTGTGCCGCAAAGGTGCCATTGTGTCGTTGTATGAGTAGTGAGGACATGGTCCAGCTCTTTATCTGACTGGACGCCAAGACCTGGAAATATCTCAGCACCCTTAAGTTCTGAAAACGCAGGCTGGTCAACAATTTCCCGGACCAACCGAATGCCCTTGCGCATCAACTCCCGGTCACGAGGATCTTTCAAATAATTACCCAGAATGCGAGGGGCATCCCCGGGGTTATTCGAGCGTAATTCAACTTTCCCGCGGCTATGAGCCCGCATCAAACCAACATGAATTTGAAAGGCGTGCTCCTGAATCGGCTCCCAAGTTAGATCATCAACGGCTATAGGCGAGGTGATAACCTGCAGATCAGGATACTCGACGCCTGGCCCCGACCTGATGCAACCCAATGCGTCGAAAGTGTTCGATGCCGCGATGCCGCTACGACTTATGATCCACTGAATGCCTGCAACGACCTTAGCCAATGGCTTTGTCTTTGGCCAAAGTGAAACTGGTCGCTTGCATTTATATTTCAGCACGAAATCAGGGTGGTCGTTCAGATTTTTGCCAACCCCTGTTAGGTCGCACAGCGGAACAATTCCCATATCTGCGAGATGATCTGCTGGGCCGATCCCTGATAGCATCAGAATATGAGGCGTTCCTACCGCACCTGCGCTCAGAATGACTTCCCTTCTTGCGTTTGCAAAGACTTTGTTGCCATTGCGGATTTTGTAGGCGACCCCAACGATTTTTGTTCCGTCAAATACCAGATGCTGCACCTGCGCCCGTGTCTGGATTGTGAGATTAGGTCGCCTGCGTACGGGATCAAGATAGGCGCGCGCGGTACTCCACCTTTCACCATTGAACACCGTCCTTTCCGCGACGCCAAACCCTTCTTGCCTAAAACCGTTGAGATCGTCGCTCACGGGGTAGCCGGCTTCTTCCCCTGCCCTTAGAAACGCTAGGGTCAGGGGATCCTGCGGATCGGCACGATGAACATGCAGTGGTCCGTCTTCTCCGCGAAACGCGTCTCCACCTCGGCTATAGCTTTCCATCCTTTTGAAATAGGGCAATACATCTGCATAGCCCCAACCCGGACAGTCCGCTTGACGCCAGCCTTCGTAGTCCAATTCATGTCCCCGAATAAACACCATCCCATTTATCGAGGAGGATCCGCCGATTGTCTTGCCACGATCATGCCGGATCTTACGCCCGTTCAGCTCTGGTTCGGGCTCGCCTTGAAAGGCCCAGTTGTGTCTGGTGCTCTTCAAATTTGACAGCATGGCGGCTGGAACTTTCAAGGAAAGCGCCGTGTTGTCGGGTCCTGCTTCCAGCAGCAGGACCCGGTTGCTCGCGTCGCTGGTCAAGCGGTTGGCCAGAACGCAACCTGCCGATCCAGCCCCTACAATTATATAGTCGAAATCCATCTCGTCGTTCCTCGCGGCTCCGTTCGTCCGGCCGAAGCGCATCGGTGGCGAGCTTCATCCGTACGGACGTGGCTTTTCCAGCCTCTCATAACACAAAACTTACCAATTGCCAATAAACTTACTATCAGTTAGTTCTCGTGCATCATCATCCTCAGTTGGACAGCTCCTATGCAGCCCATTGCCTCGCTACCGTTGGTTTCATCCGGATCAAAGCTGCAAGCGCTTCAGGGGTTGCCAGGCGTCGCACTGGCGCAGGTTGAGACCTGGATCACCGCCCCGGCCAAGGGGGGTGACGCTTGGGGTGAGGTCAAACGCTGCCTGCTTGTGCGCGTCACGACCGACAGCGGAACAGCAGGATGGGGCGAGGCGTTTGTCCTCCCCTGTCGCGAGAAGGGAGTGGCGGAAATCATTCATGCTCTTGGCCAAGCGGCGGCTTCATTGCAATCTGCCTCGCCTTGGGCATTTCGCGATATGGCAATTCGGATCGGGTCTAAGCACCGGGGTCTGGACTATTCCGCCGCCACCAGCGCACTGGAAATGGCCTTGTGGGATATCTACGCCAAACTTGCCGAGAAGCCGCTTTGCGAAGTTCTTGGCGGCGACACCAGGAATGATGTTGCGGTCTATGCGAATATTTGGAGCGAAACCCAATGGAATGCGGAATCCTTGGCCATGCGGGCATCAGATCTGGTTGCCAGAGGATACGCGGCGGTCAAAATCCATCCCATGCCGAACCATTCGGCACATGAAGCTGTGCAGGCGGTGTTGCGAGTGCGGGAAGCCATCGGAGATGGCATCAAGCTCATGGTTGACATGGGTGCGCCGGACGACCCAGAGACGTCGCTCCATCTGGCCGAAAATATTGTTCCGGCGTGCCCTTACTGGTTTGAAGAACCTTGCGACGGGCAAGAAATTGAGGCTCTTGCAAGCATTCGCCAAGCCACAGGAATGAGGATCGTTACCGGCGAAAAGCAATGTGGTCTGCCTCATTTCCGCGCCGTTCTGGCGCGAAGAGCGGCAGATATCCTCAACCCGGACATCGCCGGAGTCGGGGGCTTGATGGAAATGTTGGAGTTGGCCGAGATGGCAGGCAGGCAAGGAGACATGGTCTCGCCACATTGCTGGAACTCGATGACCGTTGCTGCTGCGGCGATGCTGCATGTTTGTGCGACGGTCCCCAACGCGGAGATGGCCGAGATTTACCCAGAATACATCGAACACGGTGCCAAATACGCAAGCACCGGCTTTTGTCTGGTCGGCAAATATGCCCAACTTTCTGCACGACCGGGACTTGGTGTCGAAATCGATACAGGAGCCTTGCGTGCTCTTTCCGAACATTTTCAATCAAGTTGCCTGACCACGGACGAATCAAGGCGATGACCTCGTCCCTTGAATACAGAGCAAAGCTTGCCTGTCTTTATTGCTGGTGCAGTTTGGGCCCTGCTGGCCGGAGAACCCTGTGGTCGCCGCGAAGTGATTGTTGTAGCCATGATCTCAAGCTCAAGCATGGTTGAGCTTCATCGCGCTAAGGCTCGGACGGTTTCATTATTATCAGTATTTTTTAAAGCGGATAGAAATATGCTTTTCGTCTAAAAGCACTAATAGAATAGGATTCCAACCATGCAGCCGCTCACTCGTCTTAGCGAAGAGGCCCTGACTGTTATCGAAAAAGGCATCACGCCACGCGACAGATCAGCACAGAACCTTCCTGCCATACGGGCAAAATCCAAAGCTGTTGCCACAGCCGAGGCTCCGCGCCTGTGTAGGACGCATGGCGTCATGATTGTCGAGACGGTCATTGGCGGGGTACCTTGTCTCGACGTAAGTCCGCCGGACCGGCGGGTTGACTGGCCCGTTTTATACAGTTTCGGTGGAGGTATGGTCGAGGGCAGTCCAATAGAAGACCTGCCGATCATCGCCCCCCTATCTGCCCTAAGCGGCGCAAGGTTCATCGCTCCCGATTATAGACTGGCCCCCGAGCACCCCTGGCCAGCTGGCCTTGACGACTGCTTCGTCGTTTACCGCGAGCTCGCAGAAAACCACTTTGCTATCGTGGGAGAATCTGCTGGGGCCAACCTGACACTAGCCTTAATGCTCAAGGCCAAAGCTGAAGGGCTGCGCTTGCCGGGTGCTGCGGCGTTGCTTTCACCATGGTGCGACTTGAGCAATGCTGGGGACAGCCTGATCTTTAACGAGGGCCGCGATCCGACATTGGCAAAGAAAAACTCATATCTAGCAGCAAGCTACTATGCAGGGGTGAACAGGATCGATCAGCCATTGATTTCACCGATCCACGGCGCATTCGACCCCGGCTTTCCGCCTTTCCTGATAACCACAGGGACCCGAGACCTCTTACTCAGTCAGTCGGTAATGCTGTCACAAAGATTGCGCGACACCGGAGCGCAGGTTGATTTACATGTCTGGGAAGGGCTTTGGCATGTCTTTGAATGGTACGAAGCTCTACCTGAAGCGCAACAGTCTATCGCCCGAATCGCTGACCATCTGATCCGAGAAATGGCCGTCGGTTGATGGTCAGCGCGTAATGGAGTTTTCCAGAAAGGCGCGCGTCCCGAGGGCGATGCGCGCGACGTTCTCGATCTTAATCCGTGCCGCTCGATGCTGCGCTAGGCTCTTGGCATCCGTGGGCAGGAATTTTATCAATTCGTATTCAAGGTCGCCGATCGCTTGCGCCGCGTTGAGCGGTTCGACCCTCGAGCCGACCCGCACCCAGATGCCGTCGATCAGCAGGTTGAGATAGCGCGCAATCATCCTCGCCTCGGCTCTTGGCACGAAATTCTTCAACTCATGCGCAAAATTGCTTGCCACACGGGCGTAGTTGGCGGCCTGAACCCGCTGAATATCGCGATTGAGGGGGACCTCGGCCATCAGAGATACCCAAGCTTGGCAGACAGCCTGATTGAAAATCGACTCATGGAAATTCGCAATTATGATGGCCCAAAGCCGTTCGTGTGGTGTCTCGGCGTGCCGGTAAAGTTCGACCAAAGATGTACTGAGCATTCCATTGGTTCGCCGGATCACGGCCTCGAGAAGCGAAGTCTTATCCTTGAAATGGTGCAACACTACGCCTTTGGAAACACCAGCGATCTCGCCGACTTTTTCAAACGTGGTGCCGCGGAGCCCAAAGAGCACTACCGCCTCAAACGCTGCCTTTGATAGCTCAGCGCGTCGGATCTCGCTGATCGACCTTGATCGCAATTAATGCACCTTTTCTGAGTTTGTATCCATAGTTCCAGATTCGCGGATATCACTACAACCTGGGACCAAAGTAATCAAATACTTACTGAAAGAAAAGAAACTGACTTTGCCGCCGCCCCGGATGACTTCCCTAACTTGCATGAAGGCGAGCTAAACCCATGAATGCGCGGATCAGCCACGTTTATCGTTGTTTGACCGCGCGGCCAGCAGCCGGTTCAGCCAATCTGGGTCCATTTCCGGAACCGACGAGAGCAACAGCTTGGTGTACTCCTCCTTCGGGTTGGCAAAGAGCTCGGCTTTGGATCCGCGTTCGACTACGGCACCATGTTGCATGACCACTACCTCATCAGCGATTGATTTTACGGTTGCGAGGTCATGCGTTATGAACATGTAGGCGAGGTTAAATTCGCCTTGCAGCCGGTCCAAAAGCTTCAGGATACCTTCCTGTACGATCTGGTCTAGCGCGCTCGTCACCTCATCGCAGATGATAAGTTGCGGCTCGGCGGCCAGCGCGCGTGCGATGCCGATCCGCTGCTTCTGACCGCCCGAAAGCTCTGAGGGTAGGCGATTGATATATTTCGCGGGCTCAAGTTCGATGAGCGCCAGCAGGTCACAAATGCGGCTTTCCAGCGCCTTGCCCTTCAGGCCTAGATACATCTCGGCAGGTCGCCCTATCAACTCACGCAGACGGAGTTTCGGATTCAACGCTGTATCGGCCGTCTGATAGATCATTTGGCATTGGCGCAATTGATCCCGCGAACGGGCCTTGAAGCTAGCGGGGAGTGGTTTGCCGTTAAATAGAACCTCTCCATTTTTTGGCTGCAGAAGCCCGGTAATGACCCGCGCGGTTGTGGATTTGCCTGATCCGCTTTCGCCAACTACGGCCACAGTACGGCCCGCGTGGATGTCGAAGCTAACACCCTTTAGTACATCGATCGCACCATAAGATGCCGTCACATTTCGCACCGATATGATAGGGCTTCCGGTCGAGGGTGGCTGTTTGACCCGAGCAAAGCTTCGCACCGCCCAGAGGCTTCGAGTATAGTCCGCGCGCGGGGCGGCCAGCATGCTGCGGGTGTCGGCCTCCTCGACCTCATTTCCACGCAATAATACCTTGATGCGGTCGGCCATCTGCGCGACTACCGCAAGGTCATGAGTAATGTAAATCGCCGCCGTGCCGAACTGACTTACGATATCACGGATGGCGGCCAGCACCTCGATCTGAGTTGTGACGTCCAGCGCGGTGGTAGGTTCGTCGAAGATGATCAGATCCGGACGGCAGGCCATCGCCATTGCCGCCATAGCCCGTTGCAACTGTCCTCCCGAAACTTGATGCGGATAACGGAATCCGATCATAGCGGGATTGGGAAGGCGCATGCGGTGGAACAGCTCGACTGCATCCGTCTCGGCTTTTTCGCGCAACATGACGCCGTGGATGACGGGTCCTTCGCAATACTGGTCGATCAATTTGTGCGCTGGGTTGAAGCTCGCCGCTGCCGATTGCGCGACATAGGCGATCCGCTTGCCGCGCAAGCCTCTTCGCTGCGCCTCTGAAGCACGCCTAAGGTCGATCCCGTCAAAGTCGATGGTCCCTCCCGAGATGCGGCAACCGTCGCGGGCAAAGCCCATTGCGGCAAGGCCAATCGTCGATTTGCCGGCACCGGATTCCCCTATAAGGCCCAGAATCTCACCTTTGTGTAGGGTCAGGTCCACGCCCTTGACGATTGTGTGCCAGGTATCACCTGAACGGCCTTCGATCTGCAGACCCCTTATGTTCAGAAGTAACGGTTTTTCCAAATCCCTACTCCTTCAAACCGCTAGCGCGGTACAATAGCCAGTCGACGACGAAGTTCACAGCCACCGTCAGCAGCGCGATGGCCCCGGCGGGCAGCAGAGGCGTGACGTCACCAAAGGTGATTAGCGTCGCATTCTCACGTACCATGCTACCCCAGTCAGCGGTGGGCGGCTTGATGCCAAGGCCAAGGAACGATAGTGCCGAAATTGAGAGAAAAACGAAGCAGAAGCGTAGACCGAATTCGGTCACCAGCGGTGCCATCGCATTGGGCAAGATCTCGCGCCAGATTAGGCGCCAATTCCCCTCGCCGCGTAGGCGGGCGGCCTCGATATAGTCCGTTACCACGATGCCTTGAGCTACGGACCGCGCCAGGCGGTAGATGCGGGTTGACGCAACACAAGCGATCACAAGTATCAGAGTCAAGACCGACGTACCGAAGATTGTCAGTAGTAGGAGAGAGAAGATCAGCTCTGGTATTGCCATGAGCGCATCGATAAAACGCGACAGAATTTGGTCAATCCAGCCGCCCCCCAAAGCCGCCCAGATACCAAGGACCGAACCCAAGAAAAAGGCGAGCGCCGTTGTGGCAAAGGCAATGCCCACGGTATTGCGCGCGCCATAGATTAGGCGTGTCAGCATGTCGCGACCCAGCTTGTCGGTGCCGAGGTAATAGGGCGACCCCCACGGCAAAAACTGGTGGCCCATGACTTCGCCCTCGCCGAATGGGGCGATTGCCTGAGCAAAAATGGCTATGACGATATAAAAAACGATCACCGTCAGGCCGAAAGAGGCAGTGAGCGGCATGTCGCGGAAGGTAGGCTTGTATTGCGCAGGAGCAGTTACGCGCAATCCTGCGCGGGCAGAATAACCGATGATGAAGAACAGGCCCAGTCCGATGAGGACAGATAGAAGGATTGTCATCGGCCTACCTACCGTGCATCAAGCGCGGGTTGGTAATCGTCGAGAGCACATCCGCGATGAGGTTAAGAAGAACGTAAGCTGAAGCAAAAAGCAGCGCGATGGTCTGCACCACCGCGATGTCACGGTTGGTCACCGCATCGATCATCAACTGTCCAAGGCCGGGATAGACAAACACTACTTCTACTACCACGACCCCAGTTATGAGGTAGGCGAGGTTTACCGCGACCACATTTATGATGGGTGCCAGCGCGTTTGGTACCGCATGGCGCAAAACGACACGCATCGGCGACATGCCTTTCAGCAGTGACATTTCGATATAAGCGCTTGCCAATACGTTGATGATCGCGGCACGCGTCATCCGCATCATATGGGCGGTGACAACGAGCGTCAGCGCCAGGGCGGGTAGGAAAGCCATATAGAGTAGGTTGAGGGTCGTTGTTGCCTCGGTTATTCGCACCATTGATGGGAAAAAGCCTGATTGCGACAGCCACAGGATCAGAATGTAAGCTACGAAGAACTCTGGGAAGGAAATCGCCGTCAGCGCTACCGCGTTCGAGGCCCGGTCGAAAATCGAATTGCGCCAGAGCGCTGCTAGGACCCCGAGTGTCAGCGAGATAGGCACGGCAAGGGCTGCAGCATAAAGTGCCAGGAAAAGCGTATTAACCAGCCGCGCGCCAACCAGTTCCGAGATCGGCTTTTTGGTGGCCATTGACGTACCGAAATCGCCCTGCAGAAAACCTGTCAACCAGTTCAAGTAGCGAATTGGGGCGGGGAGATTTAGGCCGAGTTGCTCGCGCAGCGCGTCGAGGGTTTCCTTAGTCGCCGACTGCCCTAAAAGCTGGCTGGCTAGGTCACCCGGCAACAATTCAGTCGCCCCGAAGATCACTACCGATATGATGAACAAGGTGAGCACGCCCAAAAGCATCCGTTGCCCGATTATCCTCCAGATCCTGTTCATCTATTCCCCTCGTTTATCCTATTTCCTTGCGGTCTTAATGCAGCAATGGTGAACGAGCTCCGGCGAGATATCCCCGCCGGAGTCCGTTCAGATTAGCTAATATCTCTTAGGCGAACCACCAGCGTTCGACCGCCCGGAAACCGTCAAGATCCCAGTTAGCACCGACCACGTCCGGGGTCGCTACCGCCCGAGTAACCCCCATGACAAAGCTCGCGAACATTGGGATGACCACGCCGCCCTCGTTAGAAACGATAGCCTGCATCTCGTGATAGATCGCTGCCCGCTTTGTGTCATCCAGTTCGGACCGCCCCCGCGCCAGCAAGGTATTAAACTGGTCGTGCTTCCAGAAGCTTTCGTTCCAAGGAGCGCCTGCGGCATAGGCTGTTGAGAACATCCAATCGCAAGTAGCACGACCGCCCCAGTAAGAGGCGCACCAAGGCTTTTTCATCCATATGTTGCTCCAATACCCATCGTTCGGAGCGCGTTCGACCGTTATCTTGATACCGGCCGCAGCGGCCCTTTCGGCATAGAGTGAGCCCGAATCCGTCGCGCCTGTGAACGCGCCTTCGGCCACCCACAAGGGGACGTCAAGCGAAGTCAGGCCAGCCTTGCCAAGATAGAACTTGGCCTTGTCAGGATCATACTTGTTAACCGGCAGGTCGGCCGCATGGTATTTTTGGCTCGGCCCAATCGGGTTGTCATTCCCAACAGAGCCATAACCGTACAGAATCTTATCCACCATTTCCTGCCGATCTAGGGCATGCTTCAGCGCAAGCCGGACGTTGTTGTCGTTGAAGGGTCCGGTCCGCGTATCCATAGGGAAGCAGAAGTGCTGGTTACCGGTCACCGAAAGAACGCGGATGGAGGAGTTACGGGCCATCATCGCAACCGTCGACAGGTCAAGCTGGTTGATGACGTCCACCTGACCTGTCAGAAGTGCATTCTGCCGTGCCACCGGATCGGGAAGAGCCAACATTAAAAGCCCGTCGAAGTGCCCGCGGTCGGATTTCCAATAGCCCTTGTGCTTGCTAAGTGTGGCGCTAACGCCAGGCTCAAATTTGTCGACCTTATAAGGGCCACAGCCGTCGGACGAGGTCGGATTAATCTTGCCGTCTTTTGCGGGCATGATCGGCAAGTGGTAATCGGACAAGAGATAGGGGAAGTCAGCATTGCCCCCGCTCAGCGTCACGACGACCTTATTCGGCCCGTCGGACTTGATCTCGACAATCGGATCGACAATCGGCTTGGCCGCAGAGGTGCTATCCTTACCGCGGTGATAGTTGATCGAAGCTATTACGTCGTCAGCCCCAAGGGTGCCTCCGCTGTGGAAAGTGATGCCCTTGCGGATCTTAAGAATCCAAGTTTTAGCGTCGGCACTAGGTTCCCAACTTTCCGCTACTTCACCCACGAGCGAGCCGTCTGCCGCTATTTCCGTTAAATAATTATGCCGCGCATGGGCAAAGACTTGGGTAAAGTTCGAGTCCCAAACGCCAGGGTCGTAATTATCTTTTGTGCTGCCCGAGTTGAAGCCGATCCGCAGGATTCCACCCTTTTTTGGTTTCGCCTGCGCCATCGCCATACCAGCAGGAAGCATCAACCCCGCCGCTGTCATGGCCATACCGCTTTTCAAAAGGCCGCGACGGGTCATTCCGTCTTTGCCATTCAGATTTTTGGTCATTAGTCCCTCCTCCATTGGTTTTTAATTTTCAGTGCCCTATTTTTTTGAAGGTCACCTTGGTGTTTCCGATGTTAGGTCGCGATTACCCCCCCCCGGATTTCGATGGTCTGACAGACCTGTCAGACCGCATGGAACGCATCCTTGAATTTCTTCCTCAGAATGTCCTTCTGCACCTTGGCCATCGTGTTGCGCGGAAGTTCATCAACCAGGACCAGCCGTTTTGGATGCTTGAAACGGGCTAGCGGCGTCTGGACCGCCGCCATGATTTGATCGAGATCCGGATGCCCGCCCGGCTCAGCTACTATCACCCCGATGACAGCTTCCCCCAGGTCCCGGTGTGGCACGCCGATGACGGCGCTTTCCAGAACCCCTGGCTGGACATCAAGAACTAGTTCGATTTCCTTAGGGTAGATGTTGTAGCCGCCAGAAATAATCAGGTCTTTGTTGCGACCAACGATGTGCAGATAGCCGTCCTTGTCGATCTTTCCGAGATCGCCGGTGACGAAGAATCCATCGGCCCGCAGTTCTGCCGCAGTTTTCTCGGGCATTTGCCAATAGCCCTTGAAGACATTTGGCCCTCGAACCTCAATCTGGCCTATTGTTCCACCTGGCAAAGTGGCGCCCGTCTCGGGGTCGGTCACTTTTACTTCCACCTCGGGCAGCGGCAGGCCGACGGTGCCTGCGCGCCGTTCACCATAATAGGGGTTCGAAGTGTTCATGTTGGTTTCGGTCATACCGTAACGCTCAAGGATGCAGTGGCCTGTGCGGTCCTCGAACTCGAAATGCGTCTCTGCTAAAAGCGGTGCTGAGCCGGAGACGAACAGGCGCATCCCGGACGCTAGCTGGCGGTTAAAACGCGGGTGGTCCAGTAGCCGCGTGTAGAAGGTCGGGACCCCCATCAAGACCGTTGCCTGTTGCATCAG
>Ga0114962_10001131_pt1 | contig 23257 bp, 22 predicted proteins | sample C_130820_MF_Meta_FD_87017 | JGI IMG/M metagenome (GOLD analysis project Ga0114962, IMG submission 87017) | Freshwater microbial communities from Lake Croche, Canada to study carbon cycling - C_130820_MF_MetaG | ecosystem: Environmental > Aquatic > Freshwater > Lake | place: Lake Croche, Canada... | reverse complement strand
CAGCTTGCTGGCGAGTGTGCATCACAGCGGCACCTCATGCACAGCTCCGCGCCACGGCGGGCAAGCCCGCCCCCCGACCAGGGCGGGGGCAAGCCCCCGCACTCTGCGCGGCGGCTTGCTGGCGGGTGTGCCACGCAGCGCCGCCATCCTGCCGAACCCCGTGATCTAACGCGCAGCAAAGGGCTCAGGAACAAGTCAAAGCAGAATTGGACGCGCAGCTCCATCGATGCGCTGACGCTTTTTTTCCTATGACTCGGTGAGAGATAAAAAGTATTTTCACTTACATTCTGCCAGCATTTAGACCAGCGTCTCGGCATGGACAGCGTCACCGCGCCTAAACTTACTGCAGCTGTGGATGAACCCTACGAGCCGGCGGGCAACACCGTCCTTGCCGCGGTGGCCACTGCGGCGGATTGGGTGACAGCAGGCCGAGTTGCACATCCTTGGTTCGGTCCGTGCGACGCAGCCGCGGGCGGGCACCTGGGAATGCATCGTGCGCAAGTCGCAGCCATCACCACAGGATTGCCGCAATGAGACCGACGATGTCTCTCACGAATGATCCAATCTCACAACTAACGTGGCGGATCGCTGTGCCGATGAGCGTGGGCATGTTTTTCAACACGATGTTCAACGTCGTAGATACGCTCTGCGCGGGATGGCTCAGCACCGACGCGCTCGCCGCGTTGTCGCTTTCCTTTCCGGTTTTCTTCATCGTGCTGGCCACCGGCAGCGGGCTCAGCCAAGGCACCACGGCACTGATGGCGAATGCGCTCGGAGCGGGTGATCCTGCGGACGCCCGCCGGGTCTTTACGCAATCGCTGCTCTTTACCGTTGCGGCGGGCATCGTGCTTTCATTTGCGGGCTGGCTCGCGGCGCCGGCGCTGTTCCGCCTGCTCGGCGCGGAAGGTGGCTACCTCCACACGGTGCTCGCATTCATGAATGTCACGCTCGCCGGCGGCCTCTTTTACCTGCTGCCCATGGTGATGAACTCCGCACTCACCGCACAGGGCGAAACTCGCGTCTACCGGAATTTTCTCATCGGCGGATTCGCCGCCAACATCGCCCTCAATCCCCTGCTCATGTGGGGGTGGTTCGGCCTGCCTGCCATGGGCGTGGGCGGCATCGCGCTCGCCACCGTGCTCGTGCAAATCGGTGGCACGATTTACCTCGGCCGCTGCCTTTTGAAAACTGATCTCCTGCGCGACATGACGCGCGGCGACTTCCGCCCGCAGGCACCCGTGCTGCGGCGCATCGCCGGACAGGCAGTGCCCGCCGCGCTCAATATGCTAACCGTCGCGCTCGGCGTGTTCGTCATCACGTGGTTTGTGAAACATTTTGGCAAGGAGGCCGTCGCAGCGAGTGGCATCGCCATGCGCATCGAGCAAATCGTGCTCATGCCCGCCATCGGCCTCAACGCTGCGGTCCTCACCATCGTCGGCCAGAACCACGGTGCCGGCCTCGCGCATCGCGTGCGCGAGGCGTGGCAGACGAACGTGAAATTCGGCGCTGGCCTCATGGGCCTCGGCGGCGCGCTCGTGTGGCTGCTGCGCGAGCCGGCTATGCGAATTTTCACCAACGACGCTGCAGTCATCGGCCACGGGCGCGACTATCTGCTCGCCTCGTCGTTCACGCTCGCGGCGTATCCGATCCTGTTCGTCACTGTCTTCGCCATGCAGGGCATCAAGCGGCCCGCCTACGGACTGTGGATTGGCATCTACCGCCAGCTAGCAGCACCGCTGACCGTGTATCCTGCACTCGCCTTTGGCCTCGGCTGGGGATTATGGGGCGTGTGGTGGGGCATCTGCATCGTCACGTGGAGCGCCGCGCTCTTTGCGCTTGGCTGGGGCTGGAAAAAAATCGGCGGCCTCCCAGATTAGCCCCCCAGCCTAGCCCATCGGCGCGCCTTCATTTTGGCCATCTCCAACGAGTGAACAAACCATCGCCACCCGGCAACATTCTTCTACTTAAGAACATCCCCATCATTCTAACCCGTATTGGCCTTGCCGATGATTTTGGCCACGACATCCTTGCCGAAAACTATCACCAGCATGCCAAGGCTCACGGCCATCACTCATGGAATAGGCGCTCAAAAAACCACCTTTCCCCTGAAAGATTGCATTTTGACTCCGCGTCTTAGTTGAGCTCTGAAACCTGCCCCCAACTCGAATCATCCCACCCAAACCATGCAAATCAAGCACATCTCACCGAAACTCATCCTCACTTTCGTTGCGGCTGTGGTATCGACAGTCGCTGTCCATGCCGACGACAACAAATCTGGCGCCAAAGTCGACGCCAGCAAGCTACCGCCAGCCTCTGACAAACAGGGCCTGACCTACACCACCGATATCAAGGCGATCCTGGACAACTCATGCACTAAATGCCACGGTGCTGATAAACAAAAGGGCAAGCTGCGCCTCGATAGCTTGGCGAATATCCTCAAGGGCGGCGAGGATGGCAAAATCCTCCAACCAGGCCATAGCGCAGAGAGTCAACTCGTGACCAGCGTCGCCCACGTAGGCGACGAAGATGACTGGATGCCTCCCAAGGACAACAAAGCCAAGATTCCCCCGCTCACCCCTACCCAGATCGGCCTGATCCGGGCTTGGATTGACCAAGGCGCCAAGTAAGCCCCTTGTCACATGGTGACAGATAAATAGTAGAGGAGTGGCAGCCTGTACCGGGAAAGTGCCTGCTGAGCAAGCGTCAGGCGCGACGATAGACCCGTTGCTGAAGAGCGAGCTTCATGCGGGAGTGGCAGGCTATCTGAAAATCAGAAATCCGAGTCTGGGTAGAGCTGGTGGAATTTAATCGCTTCGACGGCGACGGCGACGGTGGTGCCGAAGATAGTTTCCAGACTGGCAGTGCGAGGGATTTGAGCCGCGGGCCGCGACAGGCCGAGGATGATTTGGCCGTAGGTTTGAGCGCCGGCGAGGTGCTGGAGCAGCTTGAGCGAGATATGGGCGGCATCCAGGTTGGGAAACACCAACACGTCTGCAGCCGCGCGCGATTCCGCACCAGGAAGCTTGATTTCGGCTGCGGCAGGGTCCATTGCCACATCGGCTTGCAACTCGCCTTCAATGTCGATTTCAAGAAACTCGGCCCCCGCACGCTCGCGGGCGAGGGCGACGGCAGCGGCCATGCGCTTGGCATCCGGTGTGCTGGCCGAACCTTTGGTGGAGTGACTGAGCATGGCCACACGCGGGCTGCGGCCAAGGAAGTGGCGAGCGAGCTTACCGGTTTCCAAGGCAATGACGGCGAGATCCTCGACTGTGGGATTGGGGATGAGCCCGCAATCGGCGAGGAATAAGACACCGTCATGGCTGAGGTGCTTGAGGTGATTACCGAAAATGAGGCTAGTCGCAAAGATTTTGGCGACATGAGGAAGGTGTTTGATCGTCTGGATCAAGGCGCGAAAAAACGCGGCGGGCAAGGCTTGATTGCCGCCGACAATGGCGTCGGCCTGACCGTATTGAACCATCAACGCACCAAAATAATGCGGGCGGGCGACGATTTCCGCTGCATTAGCCGCTTGCAGCGTGCGATAACGGGCCATATTTTCCATCCGCCGGCAGAACAGCCCGAAATCCGTGGCGGTGGGAGGATCGACGATGTGGATGAAGGTGAGAGGCACGCCATGAGCGGCGGCCAAGGCGCGGATGCGCTCGCGATTGCCCAGCAGGATGGGAGCTACGGCTTCCTGTTTGACGAGGTATGCGGCCACTTGGAGGACGCGCAGGTCTTCGCCCTCGGTGAAGACGACGCGTTTGGGATGGCGGCGCAGTTGGTCGAGAAGCTGCGCAGTAAGCCCATTTGGAGCTGGGAATTGTGGATGACAATCAGACATTTGGAAGGCCGGTGCTTGCGCCGTGGCAGAGTCTAGTATGAGATTGGCCGTACGTTCAACTCCCATTCCAGCCGAAAATCATTCCCGTGCCAGCCGATTATCACAGCCATACCCCCCTCTGCCACCACGCCGAGGGCGAGCCGCATGCCTATGTGAACGCCGCCTTAGCGGCAGGCGTCTCCGAATTTGGAATTTCCGACCACGCTCCGTTGCTGCCGGAACCCTTTGATGATTGGCGCATGTCGGAACGGGAATTGCCGGAGTATTTCGACTGGATCGAGCGGGCTCGCAGCCACGCCGCCGGACGCCTGGCCATTCGCGCCGGACTGGAGTGCGACTGGCTGCCGGGCTGCGAGACATGGATCAACCAGCTCAGCACACGCCATGAGTGGGACTATTTGATTGGCTCGGTCCACTACTTGCCTGATGAGGAGCTTGGCATCTGGGATTTTGACAACCCCAAATGGTTGGGACGCTGGGCGAGCCTAGACGTCGAACGCATCTGGACGAACTATTGGACCACTTATGCCACCATGGCCACCAGCGGCCTCTTCGATATCCTCGGCCACCCGGATTTAGTGAAAAAATTCGGGTTTACACCGGCGGGTGATTTGGAGCGGTTTTACGCGCCGGTGATTGACGCGGTGGCGGCCGCGGGCTGTGTCATTGAATTGAATACGGCGGGTTGGCACAAGCCCTGCGGCCAATGCTACCCGGATCCGGGGTTTCTACACTTGGCCTGCGCGGCGGGCATTCCGCTGGTGCTTTCGTCCGACGCCCATGCGCCGGCCCAGGTTGGGCGGGATTTTGCCCAAGCCATCGGCGTGGCGCGGGCGGCGGGCTACCGGGAGACAGTGCTCTTCGATAAGCGCCAGCGCCGCCCGGAACCCTTGCCCTGAAACCGAAGCTCGACAAAACTCTAGGTTAGATAAACCACAACCGAGCGCAGCGAGATAGCAAGTTGGATTACCCTAATCCGTGGCAAAGAAACCACTGAAATACTGATTACCACTGATCACACTGAGAATAAATTGACATATATTTCAGTGATTTGAGTGGTAATCAGTACCTCGGTGGTAAAATTCGTCACGCCCAATCCCCTGCGCATCACACCTCGATCTGCGCGCCGAGTTCGATGACCCGGTTAGGCGGCAAGTTAAAAAACTCCATGGCACTTTGCGAGCTGCGCGAAAGGAGTGCAAAGTACTTCGACTGCCACAGTGGAAAATGCTCGTGAGTGGCCAAAATCGTCTCGCGCCCGAGGAAAAAACTCACCTTGTCGGCGCGGCAGGACAAGCCGTGCTCGCCGCAGGCCGCCAGAATCTCCGGCACGTTGGGCCGCTCCATGAAGCCCGAGCGCGCCACCACCCGCCACACACCAGAACCGAGCTCGGACACCTCCAAGCGCTCGTTATCGCTAACCCGCGGCGTACGAGCCGCCTGAATGGTCAAAATAATGGTGGTGCGATGCAACACCTGGTTGTGTTTCAGATTGTGCAACATGGCCGGCGGCGCGGACCCACCCGCCAATGACAGATAGACCGCGGTCCCCTGGACACGCGTGACCCCACCCCGGTTCAGCGACTCAATCAAATCACTCAAGGGCAAACTCATGGCGGCAAATTTCCCCGCCAAGACCGCCCGCCCGCGCTTCCAGGTCAGCATCGTGAGCATCAGCGCCGCGCCGATGAGCATCGGCACCCAGCCGCCTTGGGTGATTTTAAGCAAGTTGGGTAAAACAAAACTCAGTTCGATGAGCATGAAGCTGCCGCAGACCAACACCACCTTCCACACCGGCCACAACCACAGCCTCCGCGCAATCGAGCACAACACCAGGGTGGTGATGAGCATCGTCAAACACACCGCTATCCCGTAGGCCGCCGCCAAATTGCTCGACGTTTGAAACCCGATCACCAGCGCGATGCTGCCGACCATGATCGCGCGGTTGACTTGGCCGACATAAATTTGCCCGTGTTCACTCTCCGAGGTGTGATCAATGGCCAAACGCGGCAAATACCCCATCTGCACCGCTTGCATCGCCAACGAAAACGCCCCGGATATCAACGCTTGGGAGGCGATCACCGCCGCCAGCGTGCCCAAAATGACCAGCGGCATCTTGAACCAGACCGGTGCCAATTGATATAACGGCGAAACCAGCGTTTCCGGCGAGGGATTCGACAACACCAAGGCCCCCTGGCCCAAATAATTGAGCAAGAGCGCCGGCAATACCACCGCGAACCAGGCCAAACGGATCGGGTTGCGCCCGAAATGCCCCATATCGGCGTACAAGGCCTCGCCGCCGGTGATGCACAGGCACACGCCGCCCAAGGTGACGGCGGAGTCGAGCCCGTGATGGATCAAGAATTGCAAGGCCCACCAGGGATTCATGGCCATCAACACACCGGGATACATCAAAATCCCGCGCACGCCTAACACGCCGATGGTCAAAAACCACACCAGAGTGATCGGCCCAAACCAAATCCCCACCCGCCCAGTGCCACGATATTGAATTGAAAACAGTCCTAACAAAATAACCACGGTGATCGGCACGATCCAGCTTTCCATGGCGGGCGACGCGGCCACTTTGAGTCCTTCGACCGCTGAGAGCACTGAAATGGCCGGGGTGATGATGCCGTCGCCGAACAAAAACGCGGTACCCAGCAAGGCCAGCAACACCAGCACGTAGCTGCGGCGGTTCACCGGGCTGCCGAGTTTGGTGGTTTGCGGCACCGCGAGCGCCAACATGGCCAGCAAGCCGCCCTCGCCATCGTTGTCGGCACGCATCACCACCGAGATATATTTGACGGCGATGAGGCTCACCAGCGCCCAAATGATCAAGGACAAGATTCCCAGCACATTGGCGGGATTGATGTCAACCATCCCATGGCCGCCGGGCCCGGTCATGCTTTCGCGCAAGGCATACAAGGGACTGGTGCCGATGTCGCCGTAAACCACGCCCAAAGCTCCGAGAGCTAACAGCGCTTTACGACGGGAGGTCGATTCTGGGGAATGGCTCATACCGGAGATTAACGCAGCCCGCGCCACATTCGGGCAGACGGGCGGGAGTCAAAGCCCTGGACGCCGCCAATGCAATTGAAAATTCGCACAAAATCCAGGTGGCGGCGGTGATTAGCCAAGTAAGGAGTCACGACCTTATTGTCGTGTCTTCGCCCGTGTGGGATCGGTGGATGGCAAAGAAACCACTGAAACACTGATTACCACTGAGCACACTGTGAAGAAATTTTTAAATATTTCAGTGTTTTCAGTGGCAATCAGTACTTCAGTGACAAAATTCGTCACGAACTATCCCCAAATGACGCGCATCCTCCCAGCTCAGCCGATCTCCAGCATCAGCGCTGTGCACGGGCTCATATCCGGCAATCCAAGACCCTCGCATTCAAGCTCGGCCCCTGCTACCTTGCCCGTCCACCCGCTCACGAGGCGATCCGCAAACGTCCATGATCCGACCGCTGCCCTGCTTAGCATTTCCATCGCATCCAGCGGAATGCGCAGCCGCGCTTGGCACAGCGTGGCGCTGCCATGGAAATTGGCCACCACCAAGAACGCCTGTCCGGTGACCGCGTCGTGGCGCAAAAAGGCGTACAGCCAGTGGCCGGACACGCTATCCCCGTCCAATCGGCCAAAGTGCGGGTTGTCGCGGTTGGCGAAATTGAGGCCGTAAAACCCGCCCGCGATGAATGCCGGTTGTTGGATGACGCCGAGCAATTTGGCGTACCAGGCGCGCAGACCCTTTTGCTCTGGGCTGAGGCTAGCGCCGTCGAATTGGCCGCCGTTGACCCATTTGAGCAACTCCGGCAGCGACCCGTAATCAAAGATACTGCTGCGGGCGTTGTCGCCACAATACCCCTTCACTCCCAGCGCGGGTTCCCCGACTTCCTGGCCCTGATAGATCATGAGCGGCCCCCGCCCCAGACCAAACAACACCGCACACACCGACTTGCCGACCTGCATTCCCAGCCCCCCCCACACCTGCGGATTGGCCAAGCGCACCTCGTCGTGATTCTCGGCGTAGCGCAACGACTTGTGGAATCGCTCGCCGGTAAATATCAAGTGATCCAAGTCGTTGGCCCATTTTCCCGCGTCGTAAATCCCCTCCAAAACATCGTAAGCGGGATCATCGTAAACCGCGTCGAAGCCAGCTTCCAACAATTCATCCAACACCTGACCGTCAGTCAGCTTCGCCGGGTCGTTGTCGTAGGCTTCAGCACAAAAAAACACGCCAGTGTGGCGCTCGCGGGCCCGCTTGACTAACCAGCGCCAGAACGGCATCGGCACCAAGTGCGCCATGTCCACCCGGAAACCGTCAACGCCCAGTCCTTGCCAGTAAGCAACAATCTGATCCATGGTGCGCCACGTCTTGGGCACCGCAGCCAGCGCGGCGTCCGGCCCCGGAAGATGCGAGGTGTCGCGCCCCGTGGTGAAATCATGACCATAGTTTAACTTCACCGTTTCATACCAATCGGATGGCCCGGGTGCCCAGGAAATCACGTTGTTGCCAGTGACCCGGCCATACTCGCGCTCCGGCGCGTAGCCACCGCTGCATCCGGGTTGGCCGACGGTCGGCAACTTGAGCGGCGGGCCGCCACCGGGATCGCCCGCCTGCAGATAATAAAAATGATTGTCGCGGGCGAAAAATGCGCGGCGATCATCCCCCACCCCAAACGATAACTCCGGACACACGTCCGAGTCATACGAACGCGCCACATGATTGGGCACCAAGTCAATGAGCACCCGCAGGCCCTGCGCATGACATCGCTCTAGCAACTCCACAAACTCCGCCAGACGCCGCGGCGGGTCTTGCGCGTAGTCGGGGCTCACGTCGAAATAATCCCTGATGGCATACGGGCTGCCAGCCACCCCTTTAAGAATATCCGCCACGTCTGCCGGACGATCCGGATAGGCAGTACCGCTCGCTTGCTCTAACACCCCAGTGAGCCACAGGTGTGTGATGCCCAACTCCCGGATGGCGCTTAGGGCAGCGGTGCTGATGTCGCTAAACTTGCCGCAGCCGTTTTCCGCTAGACTGCCATTGACGACCGGCGTTTCGCGGGTATTGCCGAAGGAGCGCGGCATGAGTTGATAGATCAGCGGCCGGACGCGATCGGCTGCGGGAAGATGGGATCTCAGAGGGCTCATAGGGAACGGGACGTGGCCCTCAGTGAGGGTCGGAGTTGGACTGGCGGGCGTTGCGTTCCTCGCGAATCACCGCCACACAATCGTAAATGGCAAACAGCATCGTCAGGGACGAGGCACCCGCGCAAGCCGCCCACCACAAAAAAAATCGCCAGACATTGGCCATCAACCAATGATCGAGCCACCACAGACCGGCCGCCATCATCCCCAACGCCAGCATCAGTAATTGGCTCATCAGTCGTCGCCGCTCGGTCCGCGTGCGCAGGATCTGCCCCGCCAGCCCCTTGCAAACACTCCACGCATTGATTGTGCCATTGGCCATAGCCCCATCTCACACCTTCCGCCACAATTTTCCAATCCCAAAATTGCCGCCCGGCCATGCCCGTCAAGCTAAGGAATTTTGGGGATGGTTGGTGAAGAATTTCACCAGTGAGGCACTGAATACCACTGAAAGCACTGAAATATTTATCAATTTCTTCTCAGTGGCATCAGTGGCATCAGTGGCATCAGTGGCATCAGTGGCATCAGTGGCATCAGTGCCATCAGCGCCATCAGTGCCATCAGTGCCATCAGTGCCATCAGTGGCATCAGTGGCATTCAGTGTTTCAGTGGTTTCTTTGTCGCATTCGCGCCACCAGTCCCGCCAACCTTCCCTCTCAAATTATTCATCCGTGTCAATCCGTGTAATCCGTGGTTCCTGCCACCCCCTATCCCACATCGGCGAAGACACGACAATAAGGTCGTGGCTCCTTAGCCCGTCACGGCAGGACGCCCAAGGGCCCGAGCAAGTCCATATACCAAGCAAACAATTTCCAGCCGCCAAGCATCCACAGCGCCGCCCCCACGGCCAGACTCGGCCCAAACGGCAGTTGTTTGCCAAAACCGATCCGTCCGACCAAGGCCCCTAGCAAGGCCACCACACAGCCGCTGAACAGCGTGAACAACACCCCGGACCAACCGAAAAACGCTCCAACCATCCCGAGCAAATAGCCGTCGCCCGAACCCATAGCTTCCCGCGGAATGACCGCGCGCGTCGCTGTGCCATCCAGCGATTTGAGCGCCGCCAGCCGTTTGAGCGTACCATCCGGCAGCTGGATTTCCAGTTCCCGGATCGTCAGCAAGCCGCCGCCCACCGACTCACCATCCACCCGGATATCGGCCGCCTCGACTAACAAGCGGTCGGACTTGCGGTTGAAAATATCCCACCAAGCGACCTCTTCGTCGGCGATGACAAACCACATCGGATCATCCTCTGCCTGCGCTTCGCGCAACGACCACGCCACGGCTTGCGGAAAGCGCAGGTCCTTTTTGCCAAAGGCCAGCTTGCCTAACTCGACCACCATGCCCAAGCCGAAAAATCCCGCGGCCCAGCCGACGCCGCCGCGCAGCAGGCCGATCTGCCAAGTCCCACTGCCCCCGGCTAACGCCGATACATGCGGCCACACCGCGCAGGCCATCAAGCCTAACGCCGAGCCGGTCCACGTCAGCTTCACCGGGATGATCATGTGCTCGGCATCGATGAAGGCGATGGCGATCAAGAGCGCGGCCAGTGCCCACAGCAAAACCACCACCTCCACCGCCAGCGGCGCGAAACTCAGCCACACCGCGGTAAACACCAGTGCGGTGAGCAACTCCACCGCAAAATAACGCAACGCGATCGGCTGCCCGCAATCCCGGCATTTGCCCCGCAGATAAAGCCAGCTCAGCAGCGGCACATTCAACCAAAGCGGAATCGCCGCCTTGCACTGCGGGCAGAACGAGCGCTTCGGGTTATTCACTGACAGCTCCAGCGGGACGCGGTAAATGACCACATTCAAAAACGACCCGATGCAAGCCCCCAGCGAAAACGCCGGTACCAGCCACAACCAATGATCCAAGGGTGGATAAAACATGCTCGGTCATTCAAGCCACCTACCAACTCATGCCAAGCACAAAAAATGCCCGATGCCCCCGGTTGACACATCCGCAGCACTGCAACAGGGTCCACTCATGCGCTTGACCATTAATCTCGACGAGGACCTCTATGCGCTGGCGCTTAGCCACGCCATTGCCTCCAAGACGCATCGCCCATGAGCTCCACCATTCCAATCCGCCATTGCCGCTTCACCGCCATCGACTTTGAGTCAGCCGGGGCCAGCCGCGGCAAATCCGATAGCCCGGTCCAGCTCGGCCTCGCCTCGTGGTGCGCCGCCACCGGCCACTCCCAGGCGTTCGTTTCCTATCTGCAAACCGACCAGCCGATCCTCTGGTCAGCTCAAAAAATCCACGGCATCAGCGCGCTGGACCTCGCCGACGCGCCGACGCTCCTCGCCCTCTGGCCCGAGGTGAAATCCCGCCTTGCCGGCGCAGTGGTCATCGCGCATGGCAAGGGCACCGAAAAGCGATTTCTGCGGGCCTTCCCCGGCCACGGCTTCGGCCCGTGGATCGACACCCTGCTACTGGCCCGCGCCGCTTGGCCCGAACTGGCCGACCACTCGCTGGGTGCCCTCTGCGAAGTCCACGGACTGACATCAGCGATCCGGGCCTTGGTCGCCCTGCGTAGCTGGCACGACGCGCTATTCGACGCGATGGCCTCGCTCGTTTTGTTGGGCCACGTGATCAATTCGCATGCACTGCTGGATGAGCCGCTGGAATCCCTCCTCTATCCGGATACCTCGCGTTGGCATGCACGGCGGCGTGCCTGAAACAAATTCCTGGGAAATGGCATGCGCGGCCATGGAGCTGAAAGCCGAAAGTCTGAAAGTCGAAAGTTGAAGCAGCGCGAATTCTGAGCTGACTTTAGGCTCTTCCTTCACCGGTCCGTACCACGACACAGTCGCCTTAATTCTTAGAGATGAGACATGCGTGGGTTGGAAGACACGACAATAAGGTCGTGGCTCCTTAGCCTTAGGCCTGCGCGAGGGCCTCCTCGAAGGCTGCCTGCAGCACTTCGAACGACTCCGCGCCGCACGAGACGCGCAGCAGATGGGCAGGCACGCCGCAGCCCTCCGCCCACTCCAGCTCGCGGTAGTGGGCAAGCATCGTGTAAGGACACACCAGCGTGAAAGGCGTACCAAAACTTGGCCCCTTGCTCAGACGCAAGGCATCATAGACTTTCGGGGTTTTTTTTCCGGCTTTAAGCACAAACGACAGCAAGCCGCCATACCCGCCGCCCTTGCGCATGGCGGCTTGATAATGCTCCGGGGTGGTCAGCGAGGGATGCCACACCTGCTCCACCGCCGGATGCGCGGCCAGCCAGGAAGCCAGCGCCAGCCCGTTGGCGTTGACGCTTTCCATGCGCTTGGGAAAGCCCCGAAGATTGGATAGAAGCACCTCCGCGTCAGCTATGTAAAGCGGGGCACAGTCGGCCGAATCGGCCGCCAGCGCCTCACGCAGGGCGCTGGCCAGAGGCGAATCAGCGCGCACTGTGGCCATACCAGCCATCACATCGCCTTCGCCGGAGATCCATTTGGTGAGGCTGGAGGTCACCACGTCGGCAAAGCGCAAGGCATCTACATTCCAGGGGCTTGCGGCGGAATCATCGACCACTAGGGGGGTGGCGCCATCGGCACAGGCGTCTGCGACCCGCTGCAAATCCACGCTGCGCAACAGCGGATTGCTAGGGGCTTCGGTAAACACCCCGGCGAATTCGCCCTGGCGGATTCGCTGCAAGGCTTCATCGAACGATTCGCCGGCCGCCTCGTACAAATAGACTACTCCGTGGCCGAAGAGTTCCTGCACCTTGAGGCAATCGACGTAAGGAAACTCCAGTTGCAGCGTCTTTTTCCCCTCACGCAGCCCAGGCAGCGCACGCAGCACCGCCGTGATCGCCGCCATCCCGCTGGCAAATACAAATTGCTCTGCCGGCTCCGCCCCCCAGAATTTAGCCAGCGACCGGGCAATCAGGTGGGATTTTGACCCCTCCCGCAAATTGCCCTCAAGAAAATCCTGCGCTTGGCGGCTACTGACCACTTCCCCGCTAAGCCGCCAATAGTCATCGGCTGCCGACTTGGCCTTGGCCGGCACCACCAGCACCTGCAAACCATGAAAACTGGTGCTGCGCACAGCCGTCTCGCTGCGTCGTTCCACCCAGCGATGGGCGCGTTGCACGGCGAGCCGGGTGGGCAGCACGATGACTTCCTCACCCTCACTGGCAACTTCGGCCTTGGCCGCAGCGAACAAGCGTTCAACCGCCGGATGGCGGAAAAACCGTGGATAGCCGCTGCGCATCCGCCGCTTGACCTTGTCCAAGCCCTCCTCGTAGCCGACAATGGCCTTCCAGGTTGGCAAGCACACCGAACACGCGTGCGTGGAATCCGGGAGCGGCTGCCCCAGATCCTCGTCCTGCCAAGCCGGTTCGGCGCTAAGGTCTCGCATCGCGCCCCTTCAATGAACGGACTTGGCACCAAGGGCAAGCCGGATTCGCGGGCCGGGAAAATTTAGCCTCGCGAGCAACTTGACCCGGCTGCGGCACGGTAGGGAGCGACGACCTTACTGTCGTTGTGCGGAAGCAACGCCCATGAACCGAGCCTTCGGCACTCATTCATGGGCCGCTCTTCCGCTACCACCACACGAATTTGGTGGCTCCTTAGCCCAGGTTACTCCGGGTGCCACAGCAGCCGAAGCGCCGGTTCTGGCGCTAAAAAAAGACCCCGCAAGGGATTGCCGCAGCGTTTTTTCAACCGCAACGGAACGCAGCGAGAAAGCGGCCTGGCTCAGGACACGTGGGGCTCCTTGGCAGCGGGCTCCTTAGTCTTGACCTCGGTGGCAGCTGTGGTGATCTCGCGCTCAAAGTCCTCACGGGCTTTTTTGAATTCACCCATGCTCTTACCTACCCCGCGCGCCAACTCAGGCAATTTTTTCGCACCAAACAACAACATAACAATCAGCAAGATGACAATCCAATCTTGTGGTGAATTAATGAATGCGAACTGGGTGTGCATGGCTTGAAGCTAGGGGGGCACTTCCAGATACGCAACCCGCAATCCTCGAATCCAGCGACTTTTTTTGCGGCGCGCGCCGAAAAGATCTGGTGTACGCCGGATTTCAGCGGCATCCCGAAGACGTCAAGCAGGGCGTCGATGCGGCCGATAAGCCTAGAAAGGAAAATAGAAAGGGTTGCAGAGACGTTTGATAACCACGGATTACACCGATTGCAGAGGATTACACGGAAAATAAGACCTCAATCTATCTACTTAAGCCATACGACTCGGTTTTGCTCGCGAGCGGCGACTTTGTCAGTGCAGCTTGCAGGCTCAATTCAATTTTTCGGCAGGAAAAACCCGCGTTGTTTATCAGAGATGGGCAGTTCACAGCGCTCCATCACGGCCAACATATCTTCCCACAGCAAGCGCCGGATCTGCTGGTCGTACGCAGCCAGCAGCAACTGGCTCGGATGATAGGTCACCCGCACCGGCACGCCCGCAAAGTCGTGCCAAGCGCCGCGCAGCGCAGGCACGTCGCCGCCACTACCTAGCAAAGCATCGGCCACGCTGCCACCCAAAGTGACGATGCACTGCGGGCCGACGATGGCAATTTCCTCGCGCAGCAGAGGTAGGCAAGCGGCGATTTCCGCAGATGTGGCGGGGCGGCTATTGGTTGACTGGCGAGCGGTGGCGGGACGGAACTTGACGAGGTTCGAGAGATACACCTCATTGCGCTGCAAGCCCATGGCTTGGAGAATGCCGTCGAGTTTTTGACCGGCTGGACCGCTGAAGGGTTCGCGTTTGCGCTCCTCCTCATAACCCGGAGCTTCGCCGATGAGCATGATGCGCGCCTCGGGATTGCCAGTGGCAAAAACTAGCACATCGCGCAAACTTCCCAGTGCCCGGGCTGGCAGCCAAGCCTCCGCCTGACGGCGCAACGAGGCAAGTTTCTCCGCGCGCGACGCCCCATCAATGACCAGATGCGGGGCAGGCGCCGCCGGGCGCAATACCACCTCCTCCGCAGCGAACTCCTCCAGCGGCAGCACACGAGTCGGAGCCTGGCTGACCCTAGCAGCTACGGTCGGCGCGGCCATCCCAACGCCAGATTTGCCGGTACGAAGGCGTTCGCTGAGCATGCGCAGGCCGCTGCGGGCGTCTGGATCCAAATGCAAATGGGTCATGCCCTGCGCTTGCTGGGCGTGAAGATATTCAAGCAGGACATCGACCGGGCGGATCACGCGCGAACGCTAGCGACTCGCCCGCCCCGACGCAACCGCCGTATTTGAAAACCTGCGGCTTCCGCTTGCATCGACAAGCCCGCTTGACTACAATCCAACCCGTAGCGGCACTGGGTTCAAGTGCTGGGCAAATCATTGCTTTACCATGAATGTTCTGATCGTTTCCGCCCTCGCCATCCTGGCTTCCTCGCTGGTAGCGCCAGCCGTCGTGTCCATCGATCAGAAGGCGTTTGGCGCCAGCCTCGGCGGCTGGACCAAGCGCAACAACCAAGCCGCCGAATACCCACTCTCCGGCACCAGTTACCGCACCTACAAGCCCGAAGTGACCACCACCCCCGATGGCGGCCTGTTCGTCTCGCTGCGCATCGATAACGTGCGCGGCTGGCTCGCCTCCGATGATCACGCAATGCTCGAAATCACCGTCAGCGCCAATGGCAGCATCGAATCCGCCCAGTCCACCATCGCCATCCAAGGCCGCTCCGTCACCTCCGACCTCATCCGCTGCGGCAACGTCGCTGGCCAACAACTCGTCGGCATGGATCGAGCCGTGAAAATAGGCAGCGACTTGGTGGCAGACCTCACCGCCAAAATGCTACAGGAACAACTCGTCGAACCCGGGCGGGTTTCCTACCCGGCGGTGTTGCGTCACAACTACAATCGACTGTTTCAAGCAATCCGCACCGAAGCGATGCCCATCGCCAAGCCCGTTCCTAGCGACGAGACGCCCCCACCTGCCACGCCGCCTACCGAGTGCAAGCCAGCCGTGCCGCCGCCCACCCCCGACGCCACCCCCGACGCCACCCCAGTCGACCCACCACCCACCGCCGTCAAACTGGAAATCAAAGCGCCCAGTGTCGTGACCCCGGCCAAAACCGAGCCCCCAGCCAAAAAGTGAGCCATGGGCCCGCCGGGCAGGAGGCGCGCAGCCACGAGGCGTAGCTGCTGCGTCTCGCGGCAGGCGGTAGCTGCGCGCCTCTGGCCGCAGCGACTGTGAGATGTGAATGAATCAGCACTTTCTCCAAGCATGGGCGGGCACTTGGCACGCGCCGCGAGACGCGACTCCTAGGATCCAACTCCGGAGTTCGGCTTTAATTTGCCGAGCAGACTATGTCAGCAGGCGAAAATGCGGCGAAATTGGGCTGTTTTTTCGCCAGATTTGTGCGACTTTCCCCCCCGCATGGCCAGACAACGCGATCCAGACGAGCCGAAAATCTACTTTTTGCCCAATTTGATGACGGCAGGCAACTTGGCTTGCGGATTTTTCGCAGTGCTGATGATTTTCAAAGGCCTCATCGAGGTCCAGGTGGAAGCGCAAAAAATGCCCTACGGCATTCCGCTGCCAGCCAAGGAGTATTTCGAGATTTCTCGGCAATACTACGAATACGCCATTCTGCTGATCTTCGGCTCGTGCCTGTTTGATTTGTTGGATGGACGACTGGCTCGCTTGGGCGGGCATGAATCGCCGTTTGGCCGCGAATTCGATTCACTCGCCGATATCGTGTCGTTCGGGATGGCCCCGGCGATGCTGGTATCCAAGGCGGTGTTATTCCCGCTGGGGGACATCGGCTGGGGGATTGCCTTTGTCTATCTGTTGTGCGGGGCAATGCGCCTGGCCCGCTTCAACTGCCTCGCCGCGTTGCCTAAGAAAGCCGGTGCCTCGAACGATTTCCGCGGCATCCCCATCCCGATGGCCGCCGGGTTCATCGCATCGCTCACATTTTTAATTATCCAAATTTACGACAACGACCGCGAACTCGGCCCGTGGAAATACGCGCTGGCTGGTGCCATGCTCGGCCTGTCGTGGCTGATGATCAGCGATGTGCGCTACCCCAGCTTCAAAAAAGTCGGCTTGCGCACCCGCGGCACCTTGGGCGCGCTGGTCATCGCCGCCCTCATCCTGGTGCTGGCGGCAAAATTCCACTACATCGCCCCGGTGGTGGTGTTCAGCACCTATCTTATCTATGGCATGATCCGTCCGTGGCTCTCGCAAGCCTGGCGCAAGGAGATCGAGGTGGAAACCGAGACCGATACGGAGAGCGAGACCGAAGCGGACGCCGCCAACAAGTAAAGCCACATCCTTACCGCTATGTCTGACGCCACCTTCCGCTCACACGCACCCGGCTATTGGCCGGCCGAGGCCATGGACCATTGGCACGATGCCCGCTGGCAATTGCGCAACCGTGTCAATTCCCTGGCCGATCTGGAGGCGCGGCTCGATCTAACCGACATTGAGCGCGCCGGCGTGCTGTTGGCTGGCCACAAGCTGGCCATGTCGATCACCCCGCATTTTTTCAATCTAATCGATCGAGATGATCCGGACTGCCCGATTCGCCGGCAAGTCATTCCGCGCATCGAGGAAGGCTGGAACGCGCCCGAAGAACTCAGCGACCCCTGCGGCGAGGATTCCCACATGCCCGTGCCTGGATTGGTCCACCGCTATCCGGACCGGGTGTTATTTTTGGTGACCGACCGCTGCGCCTCGTACTGCCGCTATTGCACCCGCTCGCGGGTGGTTTCCGGGGTGGGCGAGCAACATCTCGAAACCCAGTGGGAGGCGGCCTTCAAGTACCTCGAGCGTACCCCACAGGTGCGTGACGTGCTGCTGTCCGGCGGCGATCCGCTGATATTTTCCGACGAGCGCCTGGACCGCATCCTCACCCGTTTGCGGGCCATTCCACATATCGAGTTCCTGCGCATCGGCACGCGCATCCCAATTTTCATGCCGCAGCGCATCACTCCGGAATTGTGTGCTATGCTCAAAAAGCACCATCCCTTGTTTATGTCGATTCACACCAACCATCCGCGCGAACTCACCTCCGAGGTCCGCGACGCCCTCGGCCGCTTGGCCGATGCGGGCATCCCGCTAGGCAACCAGTCGGTGTTGCTGCGTGGCGTCAACGACTCGGTGGAGGTCCAGCAAGAATTGGTCCACAAGTTGCTGATGTGCCGCGTGCGTCCCTATTATCTCTATCAATGCGACCTGATCAACGGCTCCGCACACCTGCGCACCCCAGTGGCCGATGGCATTGCCATCATCGAGGGCCTGCGTGGCCACACCACCGGCTACGCCATCCCGCAATTCGTGGTCGATGGGCCCGGCGGCGGCGGCAAAATCCCGCTCAACCCGCAATACATCATCGATAGCACGCCCGGCAAGCTCACCATGCGCAACTATGATGGCGCGGTATTTGATTACCCCGATCCTTCTCCCATGCCCCCGGCCGTCCTCGAACGGCTCCACCAGCAAAGCCAGCAGCCACAGACCGTGTGAAAATCACTCACCATCGCAGCGCCGGCATCCTCCTTCCCGCGTTTTCCCCACGGCGCAAGGGCGACCTCGGCATCGGCGACACGCTAGCCCTCCGCGAGTGGGTTGATTGGGCCGCCGAACATCACGTCGGCTTTCTCCAACTCCTTCCTATCAATGAAAACGGTGCCGAGGAATGCCCTTACAGCGCGCTGTCCTCCATCGCCCTGGATCCAATCTATCTGGCCATCGAAGCCAGCGAAATCCCCGGTCTTACCGCTGCAGAAATTGCCACCGCCCGCCTCGACCTCGCCGACGTGCGCGCTGCCCGCCTTGTCGATTACCCGGCCGTACGGCAGGCCAAGCGGACGCTGTTAGAGCTGGCATGGTCGCGCTTTGAGTCGGCCGAGCCCGCCTTGCACGAAGAGTTTGCGTGCTTTGCACGCGCCGAAGCCAGCTGGCTGGACAATTATTGTCTGTTTCGCTGGCTGATGGAATGCCACGGCGAAACCCTCACCTGGGACCAGTGGCCCGAGTCTTGCCAGACCCCGAACAGTGCCCGCGCGTTCCTCGAGAGCCAGCGGGCCGCCGATGCCCCAGCCGTCGCTTACCGGCTCGCTTATTATGCCTTCGTTCAATGGCTGTGCTTCCGCCAGTGGCGCGCCCTACGTGCCCATGCTGATACTTGCGGGGTCAAACTAATGGGCGATGTGCCCATCGGCGTGAGCTGGCATTCCAGCGATGCATTTTTTTCCCGCGATTCGTTCCATCTCGATTGGTGGGGCGGGGCGCCACCCGAAAGCATGTTCGTCCATGACCGCTTTCTGCAGCAATGGGGGCAAAATTGGGGCATTCCGCTGTATCGCTGGGATGAGATGGAGGCGCAGGGGTTCCCGTGGTGGAAGCAGCGCATCCACAGTCTCACCGAAATTTTCCGCATCTTCCGCATCGACCACATCCTCGGCTTCTATCGCATCTACGCCTTTCCATGGCGGCCCGAACGCAATAGCGAATTCGCCTGCCTCGACCACGAGCAAGCCGCCGCCATCACCGGTGGCCGGCTGCCCCACTGGTTCAAGCGCCCCGACGACACGGCCGACAACCGCGCCGCCAATCGCCACGATGGCGACGTGCGGCTGCGAGCGATCGTCGAAGCGGCTGGCACCAACGAAATCGTGGCGGAAGACCTTGGCTGGGTGCCGGATTATGTGCGGCCGCACCTTGCCAAGTTAGGCATCGCTGGCTTCCGCATCCCGCACTGGGATTGCAACGAGCACGGCCACCCGCTGCGCGGCCATTTATTCCCCGAATGCAGCTTTGCCACCTATTCCACCCACGATCACGATCCGCTTGGGGCCATCTGGAATGCCTGCCACAACGCCACCAACCTCAACCACGGCCATTACTCTAACCAAGAGGAGGCAGATGCCGCACGCAATGCCCACCACGCGTTATGCATCCTGGCGGAATTCGCCGACATCCCCATTCCTGGCAACGGCCAATGGCCGCGCTTCACCGATGGCATTCAATGGCGCCTCATCAAGGTGCTCTTCGCGTCCTCTGCCCGCTACGTCGCACTGGTCGTCACCGAACTCTTCGGCCTCGAAGACCGAATCAACTGCCCCGGCACCCGCGGCCCACACAACTGGAGCTTCCGCCTGCCCTGGACGATAGCCCAAATCCGCGCCGACCCATTCCTCGCCTCCGCCTGCACCAAGCTCACCTCTATCATCGGCATCACTCGCAGATAAGAGCCCCCCTAAATACCCTTAAATTGGCACGCATGCCCGGGGCCCCGGGGGGGCACTAGGCTCAGACGCTACCGGCGATGCTGCGACCGGTAGAACGCAAGTCATCGCAAGCTTCCTTGAGACGATTAGCGAGGCCGATCTCGGCTTTTTTCAGATAGCCGCGCGGATCATAGGCTTTTTTATCGCCGACTTCGCCGTCGATTTTGAGCACCCCTTCGATGTTCTGGCAGATGTGGGTAACGATGGGGCGGGTGAAGGCGTATTGGGTATCGGTGTCGATATTCATTTTGACCACGCCGTAGTCGAGGGTTTCGCGGATATCGGAAAGCTCCGAGCCGGAACCGCCGTGGAACACCAGGTCCATTTCGGCAGCGGCACCGTGCTTGTCGGTGACTGCCTTTTGACCGTCGCGCAAGATGGTGGGCATGAGCTTGACGGCACCGGGCTTGTAGGCACCGTGGACATTGCCGAAAGTGGCGGCAAACAAGAAGCGACCCAGCGGTTGGAGCGTTTCATAAACGGTGAGCATATCCTCCGTGGTGGTGTAGAGCTTGTCGGCCGGGACGCCGGAGGTATCGTGACCATCCTCTTCGCCACCGACCACACCGGCCTCCACTTCGAGGATGATGTCTAACTCAGCACACTCCTTGAGCAGCTTTTTGGATAGTTCCATGTTGTCGGCCAGCGGTAGTTCGGAGGCATCCAGCATGTGGCTCTGGAACAGTGGGCCCTTGCCCTCGGCAATGCGCTGGCGCGAGGCATCGAGCAACGGCCGCAGAAACGATTCGACCTTGCCGGGCTGGCAGTGGTCGGTGTGCAGGGCCACCAGCACCTTGTATTTTTCCGCCAAGCGATGGGCGGCTTCGGCGAGCACGATGGCCCCAAACGCTTCATCGCCCACGCTGGAGCCCGAGGCGAACTTGCCACCCCCAGTGGAAACCTGGATGATGCCGTCGGACTTGGATTCCGCGAACGCGCGCAGAGCCCCGTTGATGGTGACGATGGAAGTGACGTTGACCGCCGGATAGGCATAGCCACCTTGTTGGGCGGCGTCGAGCATGGCACGGTATTGAGCAGGGGTGGCAATTGGCATAACGGCCCCGTGCATAACCACCATGCGAGCCATCTGCAAGCAGTAACCAACAAAAAAGCCGGAAAAAAATCTTCCAGCCGAGTAGTTTGTAGCTTGCCATGCCCATCAGGTGGAGGTTTCTTGGCTCGAGCCGATGACAGAATCCGACACGATTGTTTGCAAGCCAACGCGCTGGTTTCTTTTGCGCGCCTTGGTGATGTTGCTGATGTTCAGCACATTTGCCGTGATGTTCTGTATGGACGGCAGCAGCGGCTACCGCAATAAGAACGAGGTTTTCTATCTGCACCAGGCGTTTCAGACGGCTAACACCAAGTTCACCGAAAGGAACCAGGGCGGCACCCTTACCCCAGAGGCGTGGAAGAATTTTGCGGCGACCCAGACGGTGGACTTTCCGGCGGATCGCTCGGTTTTGCCCACTCGGCTAACGGTGCCGATGGCGTGGCCGGAGATTTTGCAGGACTATGAGCGCATGCAACCGTTGAATTGGAACCTGCTGTGGCGGGAGTACACCAAGACCCGCGGCATCAATGAATCCGTCCCCGAAGAACCCTACGACAGCCGCAAAATCAAGGAACAATGGGTCGTGTTCTGGATTTGCGCCGGCCTCGCCCTCACCATCGGCTTTTTCCTGCTGCGCACCCTGCGCCGCAGCATCAGCGCCGATGCCCAGGCCGTCACCGACCAGCGCGGCCGCCGCGTCGCCTACGCCGACATGAAATTCCTCGACCTGCGCAAGTGGGACACCAAGGGCCTAGCCTTCGTCGCTTATGCCGGTGCTAGCGGCAGCGGGCGCATCCGCATCGATGGCCTGACCTACGGCGGCTTCCGCAAGGAAGACGGCGAGCCCGCCGAAAAACTCATCCTGCGGCTCCGCTCGAGCTTCTCCGGCGAAGTCATGGAGTACGCCCCGCTCAGCTCCACGCCACCAGCCAATACCCCAAGCACCACCGAAACCGGGCCCAAACCCGAGTGATTTGCCACTCTGGCAAAAAATTTTCGTGTCTGAAGCGTTTTTAGGAGTTGCCAAGTCCGGCTCCGACACGTTAAGCCAACTCCGACGCCAACCATAACCACTACAGTAGCCCATGTCTGATAAAAGTATCGAAGCCCGAGTGAAAGACATCATCGTCGACCAGCTCGGCGTGAGTGCCGATCAAGTGACCACAGAAGCAAAGTTTGTCGAGGACCTTGGTGCCGACTCACTCGACACCGTGGAGCTTGTGATGGCTTTTGAAGAAGAGTTCGACATTGAAGTGCCAGATGAAGAAGCCGAAAAGCTTCAATCCGTCGGCGATGTCATCACCTACATCAACAACCAACAAGGCTGATTCTATCCGCCGGTTTGTTTTGAAAAGGGTGGACTCCCCGGTGGTGTCCGCCCTTTTCTTTGCAATTCGCTCAATCTGCTGGACATTGGGTTGACCATGCACTCACCCGACGACATCCAATACGCGCTTGAAACGACCCGTGTGCTGCGCGAGCCGGACCGGCGGATCGAGACATTTGGTGAGACTCGTTTTGAATTCCAAATCATCAGCGAGCTGATGGATCAGGTCGGCCAGGTGCGCATCCGCACCGGCGAGGTGGAGGCGATGCGCCCACGGATTCTGCGGCCCGTACCTTACCGGGAAATCGAACTTGAGGGGTTTGACGCCACTGCCCGCGCCCGGATAGACGAGTTGATCGAAAAATTTCGCAGCGAGGGGAAGAATTTAGCTTTTTTGCAATACGGTTTTCAATTTCGGCGTGGCCAGGTGCACGAGGAAATCATTCATGATTCGATGGATGCGGTGCGCGAGCGGGTGTTGGAAGACATTCGGCGCACGGGCAATCCGACGCGAGCCATCATTGAGGGAGTGGACGACGCCTGGGAGGTTTCGATTCTGAAATTCTCCTTTGAGATGATTATTCGATCGCATGAGATCAACGCGTTTGATTTCAAGCGCCGCGGCCTTCTCTGAGCCAGGAACCGCCCATGAGCCTGTGGACCTTCGTCAAGCTGCTCGCCGCCGTCGCCGTGATCGCT